>Ga0081540_1000421_pt1 | contig 41902 bp, 37 predicted proteins | sample TabmetS2T1R1_FD_71024 | JGI IMG/M metagenome (GOLD analysis project Ga0081540, IMG submission 71024) | Tabebuia heterophylla rhizosphere microbial communities from the University of Puerto Rico - S2T1R1 | ecosystem: Host-associated > Plants > Roots > Rhizosphere ...
ACGCAGATCCCACTATAGCTCTGCGGACCGCGGAAAGATGTAGCTCCCGCGCAACGATCAGCCAAAAACTGACAAAGTGCCAACAAATGATATCAGACATCTGTCAGAGCCGCTGCCGAAGCCGCGGTCAGCCAGGCCTGAGGACTCTCGCCCAGTAGCTGGGATGAGGGCCAAGGCGTGACCCGGCGCTGGGTAGCACACCGCGCGCCGATGGCACTTCATACACTGGCCGAGGCCAGCGGTAAGTCCTGTGAAAGACGAGTGAGGCTCCGCGCGCACGCCCCCTGAGGATCCTACAAGAGAATCGCAGCATCGCCGATTAGCGTCCTGATGCAAGCAGCCCTGGGCGCAGGGCGATGTGAGCTCGCGCACGATCCGGGGTGCAGAGGATCTGGCCGCCGGCCGCCGCTCAAGAGTTCAGACGAGCTCCTTGTTCGTTGTCACGCCGCGGCACGTTGTGGGGTCCGCACCGGCAGAACTGCAGAGCCTCCCGGGAGGATCCGCAAGCGATGGCTGGATCGGTGCTAAATGGTGATGACGGCGTGAAGCGGTAGGACGCTAGATTGTGGCGCTTCCGCCCACCGCCCAAGCGATCTGCACCTCAGTCCCCCGCGCGCTGCTGATCCACTGGTGGCAGCGTCAGTCGAACTGAGAGCCCGCCCCGGACCGAGCTATCGAGAAGCATTTGTCCGCCATAGGCCTCCACCACCGCTTTTGTTATGTCAAGGCCCAAGCCTGAACCGGGCACAGTTTCATCGAGTCTCGTCCCCCTGCTCATCACGCGAACACGGTCGGTCTCGGGCACTCCCGGACCGTCGTCGTCGATCAGGAGTTCGATGCTGTCGGCCATCGCTTTAACTGTGATCCCTACTTCTGACCGCGCCCACTTTCTTGCGTTGTCAAGCAGATTGCCGAGGACCTCCGCTAGATCAGCTTCCTCCACCGGCACACTAATGTGGGGTTCGCAGCTGAGGCTCCAATCGATCCTATCGCCTCGCGGCAGCTTTTCCATGGTTCGGAACAGGCGTCCCACAATTGGCTCGACCGATGTCTTTCGCGGAACGGACGCGCCGGCTGCGATCCGCGTCCGCGTGAGTTCGCGTTCGATATGCTGGTTGAGGCTTTTGAGCTGTTGTTCAAGTTCGTCGGCAAACTCAGCTTTTTTCTCCTCGCGCAGCTTGCGCGCGAGTGCGCCAAGCACCGTTAAAGGCGTTTTCAGGCCGTGGGCTAGGTCTCCAGCGCGTGCGCGAGCTCTCTCGATGGCTTTCTCTTGCGCCCCCAGCAGACGATTCGTCTCGGCAACCAGGGGATGCAATTCAGACGGAACCTCGTCAGAGAGCCGCCGGGCACTGCCGACGCGAACCTTCTCGATCCCGATGCGCAAGACCTCGAGGGGACGCAACCCTACCAGGACCTGAACCCAGGCGGCCGCGATCAGAATCGCGGCCAGCACCGCAAGCGCCGCGAATACGTCGCCGCGGAGCTGCCCATTAAGCGCATCGAGTGCCCTGATTTCGGCGACATCTATGGCAACGACGAGTAAGAAACTTGCTGCCTGCTGACCGGGTAGCGCGGGCTCGAGCACGACGCGCTTCAAAGATCCGTAAAGCCTTTGTTTGTCAGGTCCGATCAGGGGTTGATGCCAAACGGCCTGCTTGGGCTCAAGAATTGACGCCGGTTCGAGTACGGCGCTCCCAAGTGAGGAAGACCGCAATAGTACTTCGCCATCGGCTGAGATCTGCCAATACCGCCCGGAATACCTTTGGCGAAAGGAAGCATCTTCGGTACCAACGCGGACCTGAGGCTTGCCACTTTCATCGCGGCTCAAGAACGTAGCTAGCTGCGCAAGGCCGGCGTCCAGCTCGGTGTGAACCAACCGAATAACGTTACGCTCGAACAGCACGAGCAGCAGCCCACCGGCCACCTGAACGGCGACGAGAATGACAATAGCGGCCGCCCCGAGCAGCCGAAAACGAAGGGAGTTTGGGATCAAACGTCCACCCTGAGGAAATATCCCTGACCCCGACGCGTTCCGATCACGTCCGACCCGACCTTGCGTCGTAGCCGCCCAAGCAGGGCTTCAAGCGCATTTGCGTCCTTATCGTGGTCGTGTCCGTAGATCTGATCGAGTAGTTCGGACGCGCTTAAGACAACTTCCGGCTTCAACGCGAAGCATGATAAGAGACGAAACTCCAGAGGTGTCAGGTCGACCGGAGCACCATCTGCCGTCACCGCCTTGCGGCGGTGATCGATGACCAGTCTCCCAATCTTCAGGGTATTCATTGCTTGCCGAGCCGATCGGCGCAGCACGGCATGTAGACGCGCTACCAGTTCCTCCATTTGAAAGGGTTTCGGAAGATAATCGTCGGCACCAGCATCGATTCCTTCGACACGCTCCATCCAGCTGCCACGCGCAGTCAGAATGATGACGGGCATATTTTTACCGTCAAATCGCCAGCGTTTGAGCACCGTGAGCCCATCCATTCGTGGCAGCCCAAGGTCGAGGATCACGGCTGCAAATTCCTCAGTATCACCCAGAAACCACGCTTCCTCCCCGGTGTTGGCTAGCTCCACCCTAAAGCCATTCCGCTCGAGCCAGATCTTGATATTGTCAGAGACCGCGGGCTCGTCCTCAACCACTAGAACTCTCATAGTTACCTGTTGTGCTTCCTGTGTTGACCCGATTAAGAAATGCGAAGCGCCCCTTTAAACCATGGGACTGAACACTCGGCCCTGCCGGTGAAAGCGCTATATGACAGAGCTGTCGCTCCACGCCAGCCTACCCAATTTTTGCGAACTTTTGGACAGAACCACGGCACCCGCGGTATTACGGGGATGACTGCCCAAGGCATGGGAGGTCATCATCTGCGGGGCCGCGCGCACAATTGCCACGCATTCGGTGCGAGCGTAACGCGTCACCGAACGCGGTGATATCCAGATCCGGCTTTTGTGTCCAAGCAAGCTACTTCTCGAGTGACACAATCTGACTATCGAACCAGGTGAGGTCCTGCTTCCAAGCCGCATATTGGGGTGAAAGCCGCACGATGTTTTCCATAATCGTGCGACCGTCCCTGAAGGCGGCAAGCGCGCGGACGCGATCGCCGGCTTGTTCATGCAGACGAGCCAACTTCGCGAAATTGACCGCCACGTCACGTTGCCATTCGTTGTTGGTGGGATCGCTTTGGGCGAGACCCTTCGCCAGGCCGAGCGCCTCCTGGTAGTTGGTCTGCGCTTCTTGCAGCTTGCCCTGATAACGCAGCGCGTCCCCAATCTTTATGTGCGAGGCAGAAAGATCCGATCTCCATATGGCATTCTTTGGGTCACGCCTTGCGAGACGCGAAACAATCTCGTGGCAGGTGACGTACTCCTCCAGTGCACCATCGGGATCCCCCTGGGCAAGCAGAATATTGCCGATCGAACCCTTGGCGATTGCCACGGCGCGCTGCCATACCGAGTTTACAGAATCGCCATCTGCCAGCCTCACGACAATAGTGGCCGCGGTGCGGTAGGCTGCAATCGCCCCCGGCAGGTCACCCTGGCGACGAAGAACGTGACCAACCTTGATATGCGCGATCGCAAGATCGTACCGCAGCTGAGCATTGTTGTTGTCAGCCTCAGTTAGCTGCTCAGCAATCGACAGGGAGGCTCTAAAATCCGTCAGCGCTTCCGCCAAGTTCCCCTGCGCGACCAGCACGTCGCCAACCATTTCCCGAGACAGAGCGAGGTCGCGCTGCCAGCCGGTGTTGGCGACGTCGAGGTTTGCGAGGCGCACCATGATTTCCTGCCTGCGCCGCACGCTTGCGAGCGCGAGCGCCAAATCGCCCTGTGCGAGTGCAACCTCGGCGATCCGCCCCAGTGATGCTTGGATATCGTACTGCCAGCCTGCATTTGCCGGCTCACCCTTCGCCAACTGCTCTCTGATGGCGAGCACCGCCTGGTAGCGTGCCAACGCTTCAAGGGAATTGCCCTGTGTCCAAAGCACGTCGGCAATTTTTTCCTGCGATACCGACAGATCGCGCTGCCACTCGGCATTTTCAGGATCGAGGCCCACCAACCGCTGAGTAATGGCGAAGGACCTCATATAGTTCGCCAAGGCCTCCGTCAGACTGCCCTGTGCTCGGAGTACATCGCCTATCCGATCGTAGGAAACTGACTGGTCGCGCTGCAATCCCGCATCGAGCGGCTCTGCCCTCGCCAAGCGTTCCCTAATTTTGAGACCGCCGTGGTAGTTGGCCAGCGCTTCACCCAACTTACCCTGTGCGCGGAGGGCGTCACCGATCCTCTCGAGCGAAACTGATAGATCACGCTGCCATTCGGCTTTTTCCGGATCCGCTCGGGCTAGCCGCTCCCTGATGGCAAGCGCTGCGGTGAAGTTCATCAATGCTTCGGCTAAGTTGCCGTGCAGGACGAGCACATGGCCAATCTTGTTTTCAGAGACTGCGAGGTTGCGTTGCCAGGCGGAATTTCCCGAGTCGCCATTTGCCAGCCGCTTTCTGCTGGCGTGGGAGGCCCGGTAGCTCAGCAATGCTTGGTCAAGGTTGCCCTGTGCGACGAGGACATCTCCTAACCTTTCTTCGGCGACTGACAAATCACTTTGCCATTCGCTGCTTGTGGGGTCGCTGTTGGCGAGGCGCTCGGCAATGACGCGCGACTCTTTGTATTTCGCAAGCGCTTCGCTCAGCTTACCCTGAGCCATGAACAGGTCACCAATCCTTTCATGAAGCACAGACAGATCGCGCTGCCGTTCGAGATCGTGCGGCGCTTGCGCAAGCAGGTGCTCGAAGAGACGCTGAGCCAGCACATAGTTTTGCAAGGCGGCGGGAGTATCGCCGCGCGTGTTGTCGGCATTGCCCTCGACTAAATGGTAGATCGCGCGGTCGCGCTCGGAGTCAACGTCACGCTCAGCCGTCTCAGCGAGACCTGCCCCGCCGCAGAGAACTCCGAGGACAGCAAAAACTGCGAGCGACGGCGCAGCGTAGCACCAGCCAAGGCGCTGGCATTTGTCGACCAGAACCCTTCGCATGCTATCGTCTCGTGGTCCCCACGCCCCAACCTCAGCGGCCTTGGTTCGCGGGCTGCCGGCGAACAGATCCCCTGAGTTTTTCCAATATCCCTTGTCAGAGTTTAGACGAATTCGCCGATCGGTTCATGGAAATACTTGCCCCGCCGATATGCCGACCGATCCTGTTCGGACCGCCGAGAAGCTCAAGCTTGGACTTTGCTATTGGCCGCAATCTTGGAAAAAAGCACGAGGGCCATGCAACCGGCCAACGCGGTCAAAATTTAAAGCAGACGAGCGCCAGGCATGAACCTTGCGCTTAGATCTGCCACCGCCGCGAACATAGGACCCCCGCCGCATAGCCCACATAGGCAAAGAACAATAAAGAACCCGCAATCCAGAAAACCTGCTGGGGATCTAGTAGCGGCTCCTGATGCGGCAGCCCCAGGCGATGGCGCCAATCGCTTGTCCAAAAATGAGCAAGCTGCAATGGTCCACAGGCGACAAGCGCCAACGGCCCCACCAGCCACCAGGGGCGGCGAGAAAAGCCAAAGACAAAGGCCCCGATCAGCAAGAGTACGTTCGTTAACACCAACATGCGTTCGATCCAGCTTAAGAAAGCCCGGCTTTAGTAGCTGTTTCGTGCCTTGTACCCATTTAGCAGTTGGGTGCTGACGCCCTCCTAACCTCGGGCATCAGTGTCGTGTCAGCCGCACGCCTAAGTCTGAAAGAGCCTCCTGGCCCGCCGCGCCAGGCATCGCGTCGAAGGCGGCGTCTTTTGTGGCGCTGCGACCGCGACGCTGCATCCGACACCCTTGCGTATTGGGCGCGGCATTGACGGTTTAGGACATCGGGCAAAAAAAAGGAGCCGGCCTTGGGTTGCCAGCTCCGCATTAGTGTGTCCCAAGAAAAATTCGGAGGGCCAAACAATTTCCCGCCTGAATTATTAAAACGGCAGAAGGCAATATCTACATCTGCCGCCCCACACCTTATTCCGCACCCCGGAATACCTTACCCCGCAATCTTTCTTTGTTCACAACCCGCACCCAGCAAATCTTCCAGGTCTGCAATGGCTACGAATCTACCGGCAAGTTAGGGAAAATGCTGTCACTCCCGAGCAACGGTTGGGATAAATCTGACGGCTCGCCTACAAGAAAAGTTGGCATTATGTCAGCGTCAATGGGACGGCAACGCCAGGTACCCCCGAGGTCCGGGTGCGGGGGCAGATTGGGAGGCTGGACCCTTTACGATCGTTTCGATCTGCGGATGCTCTCTCGGGGGGCACAGATCGGGTGAAAGGGATCTCGTCAATCGTGAAATCAAGTTGTGATCGTCACGAATTGTCTGCTCTTACGCTTTGTCCTTGTGATGGGTGCGAGGCAGGAGCGACCCACGCGCGCTAGCCATTACCTAGACGCGCGCTGGGCGATTTGGCTGGAGTAAAGAGCCGGGCCAACTGGACCCGCCTTCCGAAAGTCAATATGTGTTTCAAGACCTTCGCCGGGACTGGCCCGGGTCGCTATGGACGTTCGCATGGCATGGCCGAGGGGCAGGACCAGCAAGATAGCGGCTGGTAAGAGGCAACCCTCTGTTCGTTCTGCCTCAGGGCGCGTTCAGCAGAGTCGCGGGAGTACCTTTCTTGCGCAAGCTGAACCTTTACGTCTTTGACAGCACGCTCGGCCGCACCATGGGCGCGACGCTCGACTTCGACTCGGTTGCGCAGTTCGGCGATCCTTTCCTGCGGATCGGGGCCAACTGAGGCCAGTTTATTGCGCAGTTCGTTGGCATCAAGCTCGGCTACCGCCCTGGCGTTGCGTTCACGCGCAAGCTGGTCGGCGAGCATTCGCGACGCGCGGTCTTGGTCGCACCGCTCCGTCGCTTCTCTGGAGGTGCGATCCGCCGCCGGTCTTGTCAAACGCAGCTGTTCCAGCTGATCCGTGACCTCCTTAGCCAACCTTTCGGCGGCTATTTTGGCGGCACGCTCTTGGCCAAGCTGATCTTTGGCCTGCTGGGCCACCCGAGACAGGCCTTCTTTGGCTCGCAATTCTTGAGCCAGCAGCTCTTGCGCCTCCTTACCGCGTTGCACGGCGCTTTCCCGAGCATCGCGTTCACGCGCAAGTTGCGTTGCAAGATCCTTGGCGCTTTGCTCGGCACTCTCCTTGGCTGCTTGAGCCTGTTTCAGCCTTGCAGCGAGAGTCTTTGCCTCTTCGTCAGCGGGTGCTCCTGCATTGTCCGGCTGTGCTAACGGGCCAATTGCTCCCGACATCGCACCTGTCAAACCCGTTACCTTGTCCAGCAAGAGCGTTTGCCGGCGCATTTCGTTATAGCTCCAAAGCGCCACGGTGGTGGATGCCAATAGCAGAACGGAAAATAACAGGGGCAAAAGTGCGTATGCCCTACTTCGTCTTGCCTGCCCTGGACGACTACCCGACCTTGCTTGCCTCGGGTCACTGATAGACCGTGTTTGCCCCAGCCCACTACTGGACCAAGCTTCCCCCTCAGGACCAGCGCCAGAACATGACTGTCCCGGACCAGCGCTAGGCGTTGGCGCTAGGCCCTGCCGCGGATTGTAGTTCCCGAACATCCATAGGTGGCCTTCCGGATCCTTGCAGACATAACCGTGCCCGCCTTGTTCGAAGCTTACGTCAAAGATAATCCCAGCGTTGTTGGCTTTTGCTCGAGCATGGTGCGCTTCTACGTCCGGCACGATCAGGTAGCAGGTTTGAGTCTCGGCTCCAGCCATCTGGTCTGGATGAACAACGAGCTTTTCGAATGGAGAATGCTGAATGGAGATCACGGTGATCATGCTTTCGCCGAATGTTAGTTCGGCATGCTTGACTTCCCCGTTTTCCGCTTTGACAATGTGATGCCTTCTAAAATCGAAAGTATCGCAAAGCCACTCGACCATTGCGGTCGGATCGCGATATATGATCGTCGGCACCACCGCCATAATATCGTTGGCCGTGCCGTGAATTATTTTCCGCTTAATACCGACCTCAGTCTCTACCTGATTCATAAACAGTACACCTATTTCCCCGCTAAACCATCGACTTACTTAGCCAAGAATCTGTCCGCGCGATCTCATCGCTCGGCCGACTGATATCAACCGTCGTTTTTCTCCCTTTTTTTCTATAAAGCGTAGAAACCACTGATCCAGCGCCCTCATTCAATTCCCGCCAGGTTTCTCATTTTTTCCAACCCCCTCGCGGGTGCATCGTGCCACCAACTCTGATAAATTACCTGCATCAGCGATCGGCATCCCGTCAGTACCTCCGTGGTAGTAATTCTAGAATTGTTAGGTCGGCGGGGTATCTCCGGTCATCCGTCCTGTATGTAATCCGGTGCGCCGAAGGCGTTGCATCTTGCACACCCGCACCTGCAATTTGCGTTTGCTGATCGGCGCACCGGATTGCATGCATCCGACTATCCCGACACCTTCCCTATTGGTGGTCGCTTGTTGGCGTATTTGCTTTTTTCTCTGTTTTGAAGGTGGCGAGGATGATGAGGTCTTCCGTCCGCGTCGATTTTTAGATGCTGTCTGTTTAGACTGGATTTTCTCCTGATTAAATCATTGATCCCCCACCTGAAACTTGCAGAGGAGCGTCTAGCAGCGCCCCTGCAGAGGTTGCGAAAGCCCGGTCACGCCGGCACCCTGATGTTACGCACTATAACCAATTTGAGCCCGATTGTTGTAGCCGCCAGGCAACAGGGGCGCCGAAACTGACAAATTATCGATATTTCATGCCGGCAATCTGTCAGCGAAGCGGCTCGGACCGCCCGGATCCATCGCACTAGCGGAGCGTGTATCGGCCCAAGCGTGGTTAGCAGCGCTGCGCCAGCACCTGGGCGACCGCCTGTGGCTATCGATTGATTGCGAGAACCCGGAATCATGGTCGTCCAAGACGGCGGCCTTTGACGCGGCGCTGCCAGACCTTTGACGGCCATCGCCTTCGCTGGCGCCTGGCTGCACAGGTCGCTATCCTTGCCGGCTCCGGACACGCAGGCCAAAGTCGCGCATAGGAATGTCGATGGCCACCGAGGCCGACGCCGCACCGGCAGCCTTCATCAAGACGATGGCGCGCTTCGGCCTGGCGGCGCTGGGGGCTGGCATCGCCGCTGCGGGCCTGGCGCTCACCCCCGCCCCCGCCGGCTCTCAACTGATCAGCGTGTACTTCCTCGTATTCCAAGATGCACCCGTCTTGGTGCTGTTGGGTGCCTTCTTGCTCTTGGCCCAGGGCTTGCTGCACCGGCCGCTGACCCTCACCACACCTGCCTGGGTGAGCCCCCGGCATGCGTGTCCCATCGTCTGGGCAACGGTGGCAGCCGTGGCGGCCCTCGTATACGCCGGAACGCACTTTGTTTGTCGAGATTACGGGTTGTCGCTGGACGAATTCATGGCCGAGTTCGACAGCCGGATCATTGCCGCTGGCGCCCTGAAGGCACCTGTTGCGAAGGAGTGGCGCGACCTGGTCCCCGCCTTGCAACCGATCTTCCGCCTGCCGGTAGCCGACAACGCCTATTGGCTGTCCTCCTATCTGCCCATGAATGCAGCCATCCGCGGCGCCTTCCTCTGGCTCGGCGATCCCACCTGGGCCGGCGTGGCCATGGCTGCGATCGCCTTGACCACCCTATTCGCTATTACCCGCCAACTTTGGCCGGATCGGCCCGACGCGGCAGTGGTCGGCGTCATTCTGCTCGCCTCCTCGGCGCAGTTTCTAATCGCGGCCATGACGCCCTACGCCATGACTGCCCACCTGTGCTTAAACCTTGTGTGGTTGTGGCTCTTCCTGCGCGACCGATGGTGGGGCCACCTCGCCGCCGTGCTGGTGGCCTTCGTCGCCAGCGGGTTGCACCAAGTGGCCTTCCATCCCCTGTTCGCAGCGCCCTTTGTTTTCTCCCTCTTTCTCACACGTCGATGGTCGCTGGCCATCTTCTATGGCGGCGCCTATGCCAGCATCGTCTTGTTCTGGATTCTTTACTGGAGCCTTCTGATCGGCGCTAACACGACTACGCCGATTGGCCCTGCGGCTGACGTCGGGTTGCTTTCCTTCGTGCAGCGCATCGGCGAGATCAGCAATCTTGAGGCGGCGAGCGCGGCCTTGATGGCCCTCAACCTGTTGCGTTTTCTGGCGTGGCAATCTCCTTTGATGCTGCCCCTGGCGCTCGTTGGCCTAATCATCTGTAGCAAGCGCCATAGCATCCTTGTCAACTTGGCTCTGGGGATCGCCCTGACCCTGGCGGTCATTCTGGTGGTGATGCCGTTCCAAGGGCACGGCTGGGGCTACCGCTACCTGCACGGCGCGTTGGGCAGCATTGCCCTGCTCGCCGCTCAAGGCTGGATCTCGCTGTCCGACCGCTCGGCGCAACTGCACCAGCGGCTTTCGGCCATCTTTTTGCTCAGCGTCGCGCTCTCGATCTTCGCGCTGCTCCCCTGGCGCCTGGCACAAGTTTATGCGTTTGTTGGCCCGTATGCGGCGGCCAGCGCTGCCATTGCTCGCTCCGAGGTGGACGTGGTCGTCGTCGATGCGAGTAATATCTGGTACGGTGTCGACCTCGTGCGCAACGACCCGCTGCTCACCTCCTCCCCCAAGGTGCTCAACCTTACGTCGCTGCGCAGCGACCAGATCAAGCAGCTTTGCAGTCGTTATCGGGTGGCAATATTCGACAGCGAGGATGCCGCACATGCGGGCGTGCCCTTGGACTCCAGTCAATTGCCAGCCGCCACGGGCAATGCTGACGGCTTGCGCGAGCTCATGCGTTCCATGGGTTGTGCCAAGGAGCATGTGACGGGCACCCGCCGCGATCCTAAACTAAGTCCTGGGCTCAATTGATCGCAGCCAAATTCGCATCGAGGCGAGCTCGACGAAAGCAAAGAAGCCAATAACCTTTAGCCGAGCTGGGGTTTGAAGGGGAACCGCCAGAGGCGGTTATAAAAGATCTGGACCCGAGTTGGGACTTCATAAGGATGCAAGCTTCATTTGCAATTGATCCAACTCCCTGTCTGTCATTTCCTGGTTCCTGATGTCGGCGCGAATCATCTCCCCATCCCGCCCCACCGTCGAAACGAAATAGCCGCGCGCCCAGAACTAGTGGCCAAGAAAATTGCGCAACTTGCGTTCTATATTCTGCGCAATCCAGATCGAGCTCTTCCCCTTCAGATCACCGATCACCTCCGCCACTGAATATTTCGGTGGGATCGAAATCAGCATATGCACATGGTCAGGCAGCAGGTGCCCTCCCTCGATCGGCATTCCTTGCGCCGGGCGAGCTCACGGATTACACTTCCCGATTGTCGCCGGATCTGTCCAAACAACAGCTTCTTGGGTCCTTGCGGTATTTCGGCGTGACACGACATGGTACTTGCACTCCCATGTCGCGTGGTTCAGGTTGGATCGGTTCGGGATGTTGGGACGGCGCCTTGGTAACGGATAGGCGTGCCGATGCTGTCGGCGTCGTAGTCCCTAGTAGACTAGGCAGCGCGTGCCCAGGTCCACTTCATCAGCACTTCGAGCCGATTTGGGAAGAGGTACTTCGCCAGGCCCGTGCGGTAGGTCTCATACTCCCAGGCGGCGATAGCAAATTGGCTTTCCCGCGCCAGCTGCAACCACTCTTCCGGCATGAGGTAGCTGGCCTTGACCATCCCTCCGAAGGGAACGTTGCCGATCAGATCCAGAGCCGTCAGTCGCAGATGGTCGAGGCCAGAGAGCGGCAGGTGGTCCTTGATATAGACGATACCGCTCTTGGAAACCCTGCCGCATTCGCGCAGCAAACCCGCCCGCCTTGCCAGCGACACGTGGTGCAGCACATTCACCAACAACAGGCAGTCGAAACGGGCATCAGCGAAGGGCAGCGTACTGCCATCGAACGTCTGCGTCTCGATGCCAAGCCCAGGCAGGTAGCGGTCGCGAATGTCGATGGAGGTGACACGGTCAACGGGAAGCAGCCTTCCTAACGCGTGCGCCAGAAGGCCGTTGCCGCCACCCACATCCAACACCGTCTTGTGCCTGGTGTCCCAAAGCTTGCAGAGGCTGCGCAACACTGCGGTCTGATAAACGGGGGCCCGCCAATGGTAAAGACCAACGTGCGGCGTGAGGCTGGCGGCCACCTCAGCGAGAGTGGGTGGGTGGGCGCGCTCCGTACTTGCCTCGATCATCAGAGGGATCCTCGTGGCGCAAGCATCATGACCTGCCGGCTGGCCAGGAAATTCCAACAAATCAGAATGCCTGTAGCCAGCGGCGCTGCCAGCGTGACCGACGCACCCAGCAGATCGCAAAATACGAACATGAGGGCGATCGACAGCGGATAGTTGCCGGCCATGGCGAGCGCATAGCGCAACAGCGAACGGACCGAGGGCGAAGTGCGGAAGGTAAAATGCGCGTGCAGCACATAGCCCCATAGAGCGACCAGCAGGAAGGAGACGGCGCTCGCCGGCAGATAGTGCACACCGAGCATATTGCCGGCGATGAGCGTGAGGTTGTGCATGACCGCACAGCTCGCGGCCACGACCAGATAACGTGGCTGCGCAGCGGTCATGATCGGGTCCCATCTACATGCGGCTTGGCCAACACGAGATAGACGCAGGCGTTCTCGCGCTTCACCCAGTCGGGGGTGATGGCGTCCTCCAAGACGGCGCGCAGGTTCATGAGCAAGGCCAACGGGCCACCGATTAGAGGGCCCAGCGCCGGAATTCTATCGAGCGCGAATTTGGCACAGGTCAGGCGAATGATGGTGGTCCATGCCAGCGGACCGACGATGGGGATGCACTCGACCACTTCGAAGCCATGATTGGAGAGCTCGGCAATCAATCCGCGGCGGGTCCAACGCCGATGGTCCTCAGGATGTGGATGATAAAGCCAGGTGCCATGCGTCGACAGCAACAGCGCACCATCTTTGCGCAAGACGCGGTGCGCCTCGGACAGGTAAAGCGCGAGGTTGCGAACATGCTCAAGCACCTGGAAGGAGAGCACCAGATCGGAGCTACGGTCGGCGGCCTTTAGCCAACCTGCCGGATCGATGCCGACGTCGGCGGCGCTGCCGAAGTCGGCGCCCATGTAGCGCAAACCGGCCGCTGTGAACAGCTGCTCATATGGCTTCGAGCCGCAGCCAAAATCCAGCGCCACGCCGCCCTGGTACGCCAGGCGGTCGAGCATGCTGGCGATGGCCGCCCTGAGGCCCCGCAACACCAGCCAGTCCGCATCGATGGGACGCGGCCGGCTACGGCGGGCCTGCTCTGGGGGAGGCCGGTTCATGATCGCACTCTCGCCGCCGGAACCGGGCGAGCGGTGCCATCCCTCAACAAACGGCGCTCCGCAATGACGCGCTCGAATATGCCCTGATAGTGATGCGCGGCGGCAGGCCAGCTGTACCAGGCGCGCATGCACTCGAAGCGCTGTCGGCCTTGCTCGGGGCGATCGCGTGCCAGCGCGCCGCGTACCGCCTGCAAAACCGCGGCGGCATTGTTGAGCGTGTCGCCGGGGTCGAGCACCACGGGATCGAGCAGACCGTCGAAGCGATCGTCGGCGCCCGCGGTCTCAGCGTTCAAGACGCACGCAAGTCCCGATGCCATTGCCTCCTGCAGCACCAGCGGCAGACCTTCCCCGGTACTGGGCAAGACCAAGACATCGCTGGCCCTATAGAGCGGAGCCAGCGTGGCCTGCGTTAGGCCACTGCGCACAAAGACGTTCGCAAGACCCCAGGTGGTGGGATCGAGGCCGCCCCAACCCGCGAAAACCCAATCGATGTCCGATCCCAGCGCGGCGGCCCGTCGCAGCACGTCGAGCCCCTTCTTTTCCACAAAACGGCCAACGAACAACGCCACTGGCCGGTGGTGTGCTAGTTGGAAGCGGTCGCGGGATTGGGCCTTTTCGGTGGCATCTCTGGCGGGCCGGAAAACTGCCGTGTCGACCCCATTAAAGATCATCTCCGGCGGGCGCCGATAGTTAACGTCTTGAAAGGCCTTCGCTGTCAGCCGGCTGATAAACACCACCTGATCGGCGTAGCCTAACATCGGCCGCGTCAACAGCTGGTTCATCGCCCGCATCATGAGGCGCAGCACGCGATTGCGATAGGGAATGGCGGCGATGTGCTGTGTGAGCACGACCGGCTTACCCTGCCAGCGCGCTAGCACAAGGGCTAACAGGTGCACGAGATAGAGCGCATCATGCAGATGCACGACGTCGGCCCGCGCCACCTCGCGTTTGATGATCCGGAAAGCACTGGGCCCGGGGATCGGCTGCGGTATCTGCAGCCAGCGCTCGCTCGCATTTGATGCCCGCAGTGGTACCGCGCGACCAACGGCGTTGGTGCCTGATGGGGGGCTGCTGGCATCGCTCGCAAGCCAGGACACGCTGTGCCCAAGGCTGCCGAACTCTCGAGCAAGTTGGCCAGCCACAATCTCGATCCCGCCGCGGTGACTCTCGAAGTAAGCTGAGCAAACGAGAATGCGCATGTCTTTAGGTCTTCTCCGGCTCGGCGGCCAGCGGGCTCGACCGGGCAAAGGTCGGCAGACTTTCAGGCCCTAATGGCTGATTTGCCGGACACTGTGTCTTGAAGAACTCCGCGCTATTGCCGCTCACAATCGCCAGCAGAAACCCGCCAAGGATGTTCTGCATGCCGATCGCCAGCGCGCAGGTGCCAAGCACGGCCGGAAGTACGTTGCCAATGGGTTGCAAATCGTGCTTCGTCCAATGGGCCAGGACGGCCACCAAAATCACCAAGCCAACCAGCATCGAAGCCAGGCCCAACAGCAGCATCGATTCGAGGGTAAACCAGGCGGCAAGTGGCGCTAGCCAGGTCGGAGGTCGACGGTAGCGTTCGCCGATGCCGTAGAGCTGGCCCGCCAAGGCAAGGATCAAGCCCATATGCCCAAGGGTTAGGACGGAGCCGCCTAGCACTGCCCAATAATTGCCAAAGCGCGTGACCTCGAACCCAGTCAATGCCACGACCGCCATCGTGCTCAGCAGCGCTGCCGAAGCGGCGATAAAGATTGCTGAAGGAAGGCCGAACAGCCAAAAGGGGCTTAACATTAGGAGGTAGCGCAGATGCCGCCAGCCGTCGCGCCATGGGCGAAGGTGCGGCGGGCGCCCGCGCCGGTCGGGCCGCAGCGTCACCGCCACCTCAGCGATCCGTTGCTCAAGCAATACGCCCTTGATCAGCATCTCGCTCGCAAATTCCATTCCCGACCCGTCCAAGCGCAATCTTTCAAAGCAGGGCTTCGTCAGTGCGCGTAAGCCGCAGTGAGCATCGTCGACCTTGCAGTGAAACAGAAGATTGAGGAGTCCTGTCAGGATCGGGTTGCCGATGTAGCGGTTCATCCAAGGCATGGCGCCGGGCGCAATACCGCCCTTGAAGCGTGAGCCCATACAGATATCCGCCCCGTCCATCAGGGCTTCCACCATTGGCACGGCCTCGCGGAAGTCATAGGAACCGTCAGCATCGCCCATGACGAGGAACCGCCCCTGAGCGGCGGCGAGCCCCCCTCTAAGCGCCGCCCCGTAGCCTGGCACAGGCACATCCACCACGCGCGCGCCCATGGCCGTAGCAACCTCTTGGCTGCCATCGGTGCTACCGTTGTCGGCAACCACGATCTCGCCGCTGAGAGCGTGACGCACCGCGATGGTATCGAGCGCCTGGCGGGCGATTTGGAGACAATGCCCGAGCGCCTGCCGCTCATTGAGGCATGGCAAGACAATGCTTACGTCGGACATACGCCCCCACTCTCCGACAGGACCAACGGTGCTCTCGGGCATGATGCTCAGATAGGCCAAGAAAATCAAGCTAGTGAATGGGCAATCACAAGAAGCACTATCGGCAAGTGAGAACGAGCCGTGACACGCCTCTGAGGCCTTTCCGCCCGTGGCACGCGGTCTCGATCTTATGTGGCTCAGCTGGCGGAATTTCAGCCGATGCTAGCGGCGTAAAAGGTCCTGCCAGCGCCCCCAGCGCTATACTGCAAACTTGCGGACGACGATTGAAAAGAACTTGCTGAGGGAGGAACTTGCACCGCTCGACCGAGCTGACCGATGAGTGACAACTTGTCGTTTTTGCCCCGCGCGCGGGATTCCGTAACCCCAAATACTGCAAGGGATTCATGTCTTTTGTACGAACGATGACCTTCCTGATCGCATGAAGCCATACCTCACTCCTCGGCCCACTCGCGTTGGGCCAAGCGCCATAAGGCAACGCCGGCGAACATTGTGCTGCAAGTCCGTTGCTCCGTTCTGGCCCTTGGCAAAGACCACAGTGCGACGCAGCGCGAACACTATCAGAAAGCTCGCGGCCGCAGCCAGGACCTTTGCCGGCAGGGCTGCAAGCCCAGCCTGCGTTGCTAACGAAATGACGAAGGCGGTGACGCCGATGCCGACAATGCCGCTCAGGGCGAATTCTCCGAGCAGGCGCGCATGGATCTTGTTGGTGGCATACGCATCAAACACGAAGCGGCTGGAGAGCAGATAGTGGAGCGCCATTCCCAATGCATAGCCAATGACGCCAGCGACCAGCGGGCTCGCTGCTGATGCTGTTAGCGCGAGAAACACCATGAAATCCAACCCCAGCGCCAAGGCACTTACCAGCGAATAGCGCGAGAGCTGCGGAACGATGGCAACGGGCACGCGTGCCCGCGCCGTCGCAAGCCGCACAACACTGCGGCCCTGGCGCACGATACCCGATCTGTCAACGAGGCTGCTCAAAGTCAACTCGTTGCCGTCGCGAGACGGCAGGGCACAAGGCGCACACTGGCGAACGCTTGCTGAGCACCGGGTTCGCCAGCCTCGTGATACTCCGCGTCCTCGTTGACGTGCCAAACATCATAGACGGGTTCGCCGGCCATAATGTTCTTGACCGTCAGCATCGCCGTCATCATGGCATGGTCTTGGTTGTTGTACATGTGCATGCCGTTGCGGCCGACCAGGTGCAGGGTCGGAAATTTCTCAGCCAACTCCGAACGGATGAGCTCGACATTCTCTCTGTAGCCTTCATCGTAAACTGGGTAGGCCTTCTTCTGGCGCACCACGCAACCGTCTGTAACGTCGGCCTCGGCCACCAGACCTAGGATCGCCAGCTCCTTTTTGGCGAGGGCGACCAGGTTGGCATCGGGCGATGTCCAAAGCCCGTCGCCCTCGAAGCAGAAGTATTCGAGACCCAAACAAGCGCGCTTCACATCCGGCACCATTTCCGGCGACCAGGAGCGGAAGTTTTGGATGCGACCGACCTTGACGCCGGGTTCATGGATGTAGATCCAGTTGTCCGGAAACAGATCGGGCTTATCGACGACTAATGCAACCGTGAGGAAGTCGCGATAGTTGAGCTTGTCAGCGGCGGTCTTGCAAATTGGCTCGGGATGGATGCTTGCCACCAATTCACGGATCGGCGCCGACGAGATTACCTGCCTAGCATAGAAAGTCTTCAATTCCCCATCCGTTGTTACGGCGGTGATGGTCCAGCGCTCAGCATAGGGATCCCAGCACAAGCGATCGAGGCGGGTGCCCATGTGAATGCTGCCCCCCTGAAGCTTCACATGCCGCGCCGCCGCCTCCCACATCATGCCGGGACCCTTGCGCGGATAGTGGAAGGAATCAATTAAAGTTTTGATTTGCCGACGGTGCTTTTTACGCAGACCCTTACGCGTCAGAGAGTTGCGCAGCGCATTGGACACAGCGCTCCATAGGTTTAGGCCCTTGATGCGTTGCGCCGCCCAGTCGGCCGAGATCTCGTCGCAACTCATACCCCACACCTTCTCCGTATAGCTCTTGAAGAAGATCGAGAACAGGCGCTCGCCGAACTGATTGGCGACCCAATCGTGGAAGCTTACTGGATTGGCTGTGGGGAAAGCCTGCTTGTACAGGTAGGAGAGGACGCAGCGCGCCGACTCCACATATCCAAGGTTGTTTAGCGCCTCGAAGGCCTTGAGAGGATAGGAGTAGAAGCTGCCGTTGTAATAAATGCGCGACAGCCGCCGAGATTCTATGAAATCATCCGGCAGAATCTCCTTCCAAAGGTCGACCACCTCCTTCGACTTGGAAAAGAAGCGATGACCGCCAATGTCGAAGAGGAAGTCCCTGTAGCTGGTCGTGCGGCTAATGCCGCCGACATTGATAGGATCGGCCTCGATTACGGTCGTCGCCACACCTTTTTTGGTCAGTAGGTAGGCGGCAGTCAAGCCGGCTGGACCAGCGCCAATCACAAATACGTCCGAATGGGACATTACTTACCTCGAGATGCAACGAAGACCACGGTTCGCAGGCAATAAGCCGCGCTCCTCCGTCCGCAAAGCAGGACCGAACATACGCTGGAGGATTGGCCTGAGATCCCGCGCCGGGCGTTGAAAGGACCGCGTCTAGCCATCACGTTCGGCATGCTCGGCGCGATCTCGCGTTTTAAGTAGGTCCATATTGTTGTGAATGAACTTGTTACTTGGGTCCCCCCGCTTCGCTTCGAGCAGCAGCTGATTGGCCTTGGCGTGCTCGCCTTGCAATATGTAGTGATAGCCGAGATTGTTGAGCACGACGGGCGTACGCCCCGTTATCTTGAGCAAAACATCATAGGCGCGGCGCGCTTGGTCGAACCGCCGCAAGCGATCGTAGGACGCAGCCAATCCGAGCCAGGCCTCAGCATCACTCTTGTTTAATTCGATAGCGCTGCGAAAGGCTTGTTCCGCGAGACCGAATTCGCCCTTGCTGTAGTATTGCTTTCCAAGTTCCAACGGCTTCTCGGCTGGGAGAGAGCCAAAAACCTCCGGCTCGACGCCGCGATCGATGAGTGCGCCACTGCATGCTGCTAACACGCCGCATAGCGAGAAGATAATCCCCGCAGCGGCTATCCTGCTCGCCAAGCTTTGCACCTAACCACCCCCTGCGAACAGAGCCTTGTTGATCCGGATGAATACCGGCATGAGCACCACGACCAGTATGGCGGGGAACACAAAGAGAGAGAGCGGTAAGACAAGCTTGACGGGCAAGCTATGGGCGCGTTCTTCCGCTCGCAGCAAACGCCGCGCCTGAATCTCATCGCTGAAGATGCGTAGAGCATGCGACAGACTTGTTCCGAGTTCCTCCGTCTGTTGCAAGAGGGACCCTAGGCTCTTCACCTCGTCGACATTGATGCGACGCCCGAGTGTTTCGATGGCCTCCACCAGTGGTCGGCCCGCACGCAATTCCAAGGTCATCTGAAAAAGGTTGGCGCCGAAGTACGGGTGCGATTTTGTGATCTCGCGGCTTACGCGCTCAATTCCGGCGCGCGGCGCCAGTCCTGCCTCGCAGCAAACGAGTAGCAGATCGAGAAACGACGGGAAGCCGAGCACGCACTGTTGATGCAAAAGGCGACGCCTGCGACGCAAATGAAGCGCTGGGACCGTCATGCCTACCAGGGCGCCTGCCAGCACGAACCCGCCGAGCGTGGTAGACGAGGATGATGGCATCAAAGTGTTTGCGAGCGCTAGCGAGAAGTAGGCGAACAGGCATGCAAGCGTCACGCGTGCGATGTAGAAGCAAGGGACGGCATCTTTCCTGAAATACCCAGCACGGATCAGTTCGCCGCGAATTTTCGAGATGCGTCGGTCACTGTTGGCACCAAGCCCGCGCTCCACCGTAAACAGCAGTTCCGAAACATCTTCGACGTTTTGCGGCCCACGACCATCGCTACCGGCTAGATGCACGCTTTGCGGCCTGGAGTATGCTGGATTGTATGCGACAGCGCGCTTGCGAATTGTAGCCCGCGATTGCGCCGCATGGATAATTGCAAGCACCGAGAGAAATACGAAGCCGAACATCGACACCGCTAGCAGGGGCTCGGCGTTGTCCTCGATGAGCCTGGACAGTCCAGCAAACATTGACGTCGACGTTTGCATCAAATCTCGAAGCTCACCATACGGAACATGATTATATTTCCGACAAGGATCCACACCACCGAAGCAGCGAGAACGATAGGCACCATCGGTTCGTTCCAGATATCGCCGTAGTAGCTCGGGGCGATCAGCATCAGGATTCCGAAAAGGGCGAACGGCAGGATGGTCAATATGATGGCCGACCACCTGCCCTCCGCAGACAACGCCTTCACCTTCATGCGAAGTTTTGAACTCTCCCGCAAAACTCGCGACATGCTGCTCAGGATCTCGGCCAGATTTCCGCCGGTGCTCGTCTGGATGCGCGTTGCGGTGACAATGAGAGCGAAATCTTTTTGGCCAACACGTGACCCGAGATTGTCCATCGCTGTCTCAAGATCGAGCCCATAGGTCATTTCATCGGCAACAAGCGCAAACTCTGTGCCGATGGGATCGGGAAGATCGCGGGCAACAAGCCTGATCGCGGAAGCAACGGGATGCCCGGCCTTCAGACTTCTGACGAGTATATCGATTGCCTCAGGTAACAGCGCCCGGAGCTTGCGGTGCCGGCGATTGCGCATGGTACTGAGGAAAAAGACGAGAAGACCCGCGCCGCCCAGTATCCCTGCTATTACAGCGATAGGGAGATGGCCGGAGAGGAACATAACCGGCAGGGATACCAGGGCGCTGATGCCCATGTACACCGCCGGAAACCAGGCAGCACCCCATTCAACGCCCGACTGCACTATCAAACGGTTCAGCCAAGCGAGGGGTAGAAAGTGCTGGTCATTGGCCAACAAGCTGCGCTTATGGCGCATGCTTGAAAGGAGCTGTTGTTGTTCGTCGTTGCTCTTGCCTATGGCAAGCCGCCTTCTGAGATGGCTCCGAGATGCAGAGCGCCGCGCATAGGCAAGGAAGACTGTTTCGAGCACCAGAAAGTGCGCGCAAAACAACAACACGAGCACAGTGCCACCACCGAACGAAAACAACTTGGTGATGTCCGGCATGACTCCGATCACGAGGTTGCTCCAGGATGAAATGTGTCCTCGGAGAACGTCGCGCCATTCAGTTCCAGCGCCTCAAGAAATGACGGTCTCAAGCCGGTGGCACGGAATTCGCCCATCTGGGAGCCCGGCTTCGTGCGCAGCAGCTTGAAAATCTCCTGCACGAGCACCACGCTACCGTCGAGCCCCGTGATTTCGCTTATGCTGGTAACGCGGCGCTTGCCATCCGCAAACCGATGCAACTGCACAACTATCTTGATCGCGGAGGCGATTTGCGAGCGAATGCTGTTCTCCGACATTGGAAAGCCCGCCATGCCAACCATCTGTTCGAGCCGCGCGATGGCGTCGCGTGGGCTGTTGGCGTGAACCGTCGTCATGGATCCTTCGTGACCTGTCGTCATCGCCTGCATCATGTCGAAGGCTTCCTCGCCGCGCACCTCCCCGACAATGATACGGTCGGGTCGCATTCTGAGCGCATTCTTGACAAGCTCTCGCTGACGAATCTCCCCACGCCCTTCGATATTTGGCGGACGCGTCTCAAGTCGTCCGACGTGCGGCTGCTGCAGTTGTAGCTCGGCGGCATCCTCGATCGTGATCAAGCGCTCCTTCGCTGAAATGTAGCGCGAAAGGGCATTGAGAAATGTCGTCTTGCCGGAGCCAGTACCGCCGGAGATGAGAATTGAGAGGCGCGCTCCCACGGCATGTCCGAGCACCCTTGCCATGGCCGCACTCAGCGTGCCGTTTTTGACCAAAGTCTCCATGTCAAACGCACGTTTCGCAAACTTGCGGATGGAGACAAGCGGCCCGTCGATGGCTATGGGCCGCACCGCCACGTTGATGCGCGAGCCGTCCATCAATCTGGCGTCGACCATGGGGGAGGACTCGTCGACCCGGCGACCGACTGCACCCACGATCTTATTGACGATGCGCAGAACGTGTGCCTCGTCCTTGAAGCGAACCGGAGCAGGCTCCAGTTGCCCGCCGCGCTCGACGTACACGCTCTCATGCGTATTGATCAGAATATCCGTAACTGTTGGGTCTTTCAGAATGGGTTCAATCGGCCCCAAACCCGTCAGTTCGTCCATGACCTCGTCGACGAAGTCACTGAGCTCACGCGCATTGAGCGGGAGACGTTCAGAGACGACATAGTCCGAAATCATCCCGTGAATCTGGTGCCTCAACTGCGAGCGCGGGATCTTCTCGATGTGCGGCAGGTTCAACTCGTCCACAAGCTTCCGATGCAGGCGCACCTTTGCATCCACCAGTTCGGGTGATTGCAGGAGACCGCCCGAGCCGGGTTGGCCGTCGTTCTCTGCGGCCCCTACAGCGGTGGTGGAGGCTGGCCAGTCGACCTCCTGGGCGTGCCAATCGGAGCCGTTTGCTGATGTGCGGGACCAGAAACGCATTTGATGCTGGGCTCCTTCTGCCACCGATCGTCGACTAAGTCTTGAATATCAGCTGAGTGAGTTCGCGACTCAGTCGATTCGACTGGCTGACAACGCCAGCCAGGTCCCCCTGATTGATGGCCTGAGTGACCAACTCCTGCTCCTCAGGGACAAACGCAGCTAACGCGTCGCCCAGCAGTGCCATCGCATCGCGTTTGCGCAAGCCGTCGCCCCACCACCCTCGGCTAAACTTGTTGACGATTACGCGCGCTTGCGGTGCTTCACCCTTAAAGCGAGCCTCGAGCGCGTTGACCAATTCGAGCGCCTTGCGCATGGCCGGTATGGTGAATTCGGTGACGATGAACACCTGGTCGCAGCCCTGCAAGACGTCGAAGGTCCAAGGCTGCCACACTGGCGGCAGGTCAAGCACCATCTGCTTGAAGCGCTCGGAAACGGCACTCAAGATGCCGGTAACTACGGCACCGTTGACGCGCAGATACTCCGTCGCGGCTCTCGGTGCTGCGATCACTGCCATGCCGGTTGGGTGTCGCGCGATCATGACTTCGAGCAGCCTGGCATCCAATCGCTCGGGCCGATTGGCAATGGCACCCATGTCCAAAACAGGCTTCAAGTCGAGGTAGTCCGCCACCGTCCCGGTTTGGAAATTAAGATCGAATAGGCAGGTCTCCTCAAAGTTGCGCGATCGTTTGGCGAGCAGAAAAGCCGTCTGTACCGCCAGCGTGGTGGTACCCGCACCTCCAGCGGCGGGTACAAAGGAAATGCATGTAGCCTTGGTCTCTTGCTCGAGGGGCCGTCGTGTGTGGGCAGCCCGCTGACACGCCTGGAAGATGGCTTCCGCCGGGGCGTCCACCGGCAGCCAATCGGTAGCATTGAGCCTGAGCAGGCCACGGACGGAAGCTTCGTCGAGCGTCTCCGACAAAGTAATAATCGCGCCAACAAAACCCGACTGTCGTAGCGCTTCGACGGCCGCAATGGCTTGGCCCAGGTCACCCTCTAAGTCCGCGATCAGAGTGGCCCGCCGCAAGTCGCTGCGGAAGTGTTTGCTCGCTTCCGACAGGCGGTTCTGAACACTGGTGAACTGGAATTTGGTATCCTTGAAGGCGATCTTCAATCTCTCGTGCAGCTGCGGCCGACTACTCACCAGCGCAACGATCGCTGCCTCCCCCCGGCCGAACATTTGCTTGAGTTGGACGTTCATGTCATTCGCCAGTACAAGCGCATCATCACCATCGCGGCGTGGGCCCTTGACGCCTAATTCCTTGTCGCCCCGTTACCGTTCGCAGAAGCGTCACCGTTCGCTTTACCGCCGTTGTTTGTCTCGTAGCGGCGCACCGCGGTGTAGGCTCGCTTGCCGTCCATATTGATTTGGGTTTTGTCGGCATACGCGGGCCAAGGGTCAATGGTTTGAATGGCCCTATTGGCCGCACTGGCGTTGCCCGCCCCCTCTGTGACCTTGTCGGTATGCGCTCGGTACTCGTAGAGCTGATCGCTGGTGCAGCCGCTCGCCAACGATAAGACCAGCGCCGCGATCGGAAACATCGCCCAACAGCTATTTCGTTCCATGGGTGATACGCGCCTCCCAGCCGTCCGAATCCTGAGCATTAAAATTGAGGATATGCCCCACGTACGGCTCGGGCTTAGCCGCAGGGACCTCCAGCTGTCCGCGCAGAAAGAACTCCCGATCGTTACTGGCTAGTCGGTTGTCGAGGGGCGTAGCGAGCTTTTCGCCGGGCCGCGCTGGTTTCACGAGGCGCGGTGTCACGATGATGACGAGATCTGACTCCTTGCGCTGGAAGGCAGCACTACGCAAAAGCGCTCCGAGAACGGGGACTTCCCCAATCCAAGGTAATTGGCTTTCGCTCTTCGTGTTGCTGGATTGCAGGAGCCCTGCAATGGCGAAGCTCTGCCCGTCGCGCAATTCGGTGGTGGTCTCCGCCCGCCGCACGGTCAGGCTCGGCACCCCGTTAAAGGAATTGGCCGCGTCGAGCTGGCTCACCTCCGGGGCAATCTTGAGGTTGATCAGCCCATCGCCGAGTACCGTCGGCGTAAATGTCAGCCCCACTCCGAATTTTTTGAACTCCACGGTCGTAGTATTGAGGGCCCCCTGCACCGGGAAGGGAAACTCGCCACCGGCAAGGAAGCTCGCCGTATCGCCCGAGATCGCCACCAAGTTCGGCTCAGCGAGAAGGCGAGCTACCCCGCGCTTCTCAAGGGCCTGAATAACCACGTCCACGCTCGTGCCCTTGTCGAGCAAACGCGCAATACCGACGCCGAACGGCACGCTGTTGGACACGAGCCCGAGCAAGGGAACACCACCTTTCCCCACACCCGTGATTCCGGTCGTCGCGTGAATGCGATTCCCGGCAACATCCCAACCAATTCCGAGATCACGCTGGGCATCTCGCGAGGCTTCGATAAAGCGAACTTCCAGCTGTACTTGCTGAGATCCACGCACAACAAGCATGTTGGTCACGGCACCAGGCGCGAATTGCTCGGCGATGGCCATGGCGCGCGACAGCGCAACCGTATCGCGCACGGTGCCTGACAACAGGACCCTGCCTTTGACAGAAGTTACCAGGATTTCTCCGTCGGGAATGAGCTCTCGAATGAGCTTTGTCATGTCGCGCAGGTCATGGGCCACTTGCACCTGGACCACACCCAGCACCCGTTTGTCTGGTCCAACCAAGGAAATGTTTGTGATGCCCGCAGACTTCCCAAGGACATAAAGCTGTTTGTTTGAAAGGGTCACCACATCGGCAATTGACGGATTGGCGACAAGAACCTCGGTGAATTCCCGGTCGCACCCGACGGTGCGCGCTTTATCTACTGTAAGCTGCAATTCGACGGCCAAGCCATCGTGCTTACCAAGTTCGAGCAGTGGCCGTTCCCGCTTGTCGGCCAGAACCGGTTTGGCCATCAAGGTCGTCAGTGCCAGGAGGACACCGACCGCAACGAGCGCGGTGCGGCGGAAGGTTAACTCGCCAACGCAATACATTGTTACCCCGCAACACTTACGATGGCGCCCCTACCAGAAGCGCCGCCTTACCCCTCACTGAGGTTTCGCGATGACCTGCGAAACACCGGTCTCCGACGCAACACCCTGCAACTCGCGGCGACCAGTCGGTGTGAACTCGTAGAGGATGCGCTCGCGCGCCCCACGGGTGATCGTCACGACTGGGCTGCTTGACGGCTTGGCACCTTCCACATCACTGGTTTTGCCCAGATCCTCAAGGCTAATCCGCCGTGCCGCCTCGGTGGTTTGGAGCGAACCCGCCTGCCGCAACGCCAGGGACAGCTGACCTACCGACGCGCCAAGCGCCACTCTTTGCGCATCCTCAGTTGTCACCTCGATGGTCACCGCTTTTGCCGGCTTGGCTTGGCCACTGCGGTCTGCAATCTGGTCGATGGCCAAGACGCGCACATTTTGTAGCAACAGATCCGAAAAAGCGGCTCCCGACATCTGATTGGGCGATGCTGAGGCAGGTCGATCATTGCGCGTCAACAGCACGTCGACGCGGTCGTCCGGCTGGACAAATCCAGCGACACCGAGGACGTCATCGACGCGAATCGTAACGGCCTTCATGTCAACCTCAATGACCGCCGAGAGCGTTCCCCGTTGTCCTGGACCGGTAACCTTGGCCGCGAGGATCGGCTCATTCTTGGCGATCGACGCCAGCACGGTGCGGTGACCACCGGGCCCCAGCAGGGCCTCCCGGCTCGTGAATGCGCCCACCGGGACAGAAGACGCTGGCCATTCCATCTCGGCGACAACGTCTGGGGTAAGCGTCGTCCCAAATCGTAAAGGGGCCGCGGCAACAATTACGGTCTTGGTTTCGCGGCCGGGATTTGGCGGTGACCGCACATCGAGCGGGGGCAGGGCAAGCTCCCGGCTCGGTGCGTTACGCCCCACAGAGGTCACGGTGAGATAGGTTGCGACGCCAGCGCAAAGGCCTGCCGCCAAGATGCGATTGAGCGTGCCGATCCTTACTCTCATCGCCTGCACCACCCCATCAATGCATTTAGCGCCTTCCTAAGGGGCAAACACGGAGCGCCCGCACAAAGCAGGCGCTCGTGTAAATGTATTAATTTTTGGTGGTGTTAAGCGTAGTCAGCAAATTACTCCAGCGGCCTCCGGTCCAAGTGGCTACCGAGACAATAGAGGCCACCACGCCCGCAACAATCAGGCCAATGAGAACGGAATATTCGAGCAAAGAAGCTCCACTTTCATCCTTCCAAAGATGGACAGTGGTCTTCTTGATACGCTGCAGCATAACCCTACTCCTCTTCAATACTGGCACCATCTGGGACGTAAGGGCCAACCCAGCTGAAAAGATTGGTTTTGCAAAATAGCCCACACCTTCCCCACAACTTCTCCACGCGCCAAGTTGTGGTTTGAGCAAAGCACCGCTTCCACCAATTAGAGGTTGCGAGCGGCGATCCGACACTAGAAAAGCGCAGTGGTGACCGGGGAGGCTGACGTCGTGACGCGTCAATCAGGGAGCCGAAATTGCTTCACTTTTTTTGACAGATCAAACCCTGTGAGTGCACAAAAAAGCCCAAGTTCCCTCAGTTTTTTCGAGCAGTTCAAGCTTCCACAATGTTGGTCAGACTGACACTTGGATCGCCTAGAAGGCGAGCATTTTTCGTTGTGGCAGAAAAGCCGCGCGGAAAAAATATGGCAAAATTAAAGCAGCTCAAAGCAATACGTTGCTCGAAACGCGCACCCATCCACGTGCGTCAATCTATTCACTCCTGGCAATCTGCTGGACGAACCTCGGTTGTTGATAGGCTTCTGCTGGCAGCCGAACGTCGCCAACGATGGGCATCGAAATTGTCGATTGGAATGTATACGTGACCTGCACGACGATGGGTTGAGTTGTTGGGCAGGCCGGACGGGCAGGGAGGGTGCCGTGCCTAAAGGGTCCGCACTCACCCCGGGCCCACGCGCCTCACTCCAAGCAACCGTGAGCTGGCCCTGATTGAAAATCGAAAACGACACTGGTGACGACTAAACCCACCATCACAACGGGAAAAGGCTTGATTGTCTCGTCGACGATAGACTTGAGGGCAGTCACGTCGGCCGAGCTCACAGACTGAAGGCGGGAGACGAGATCGGCAGCCGTGAATGCTGCGGCTTCAATTGGTGGTGGTGGTCAGTGTATTCAGCAAATTGCCCCAGCGGCCTCCAGTCCATGCGGCTACCGCGACTATAGAGGCCACCACGCCCGCAACGATCAAACCAATGAGAACAGAATATTCGAGCAAAGAAGCTCCACTTTCATCCTTCCAAAGATGGACAGTGGTCTTCTTGAAGCGCTGCAGCATAGCCCTACCCCTCTTCAATACTGGCGCCATCTGGGACGTAAGGGCCAACCCAGCGAAAAGATTGGTTTGCGATAGCCCACGCTTCCCCACAACTTCTCCACACGCCAAGTTGTGATTTGTGCAAAACACCGCTTCCACCAATTAGAGGTTGCGAACGGCGATCCGACACCAGAAAAGCGCAGCAGTGAATCACGGAGGCTGACGTCGTGGCGCGCCAATCAGGGGCCGAAGCTGTCTCACATTTGCTGTGTAGGGACAAAAAACCCAAGTTCCCTCAGTTTTTAAGTCAAACCGACACTTGCATCGGCTCGAAGACAAGCTTTTTTCGCTGTGGCAGAAAAGCCGCGCGGAAAAAATATGGCAAAATTAGAGCGACCTGAAAGCAGGTGCGATGCTCGAAACAAACACCCATCCCTCCAGGTCGGTCAATCACTCCTGGCAATCTGCTGGACAAACCTCGGTTGTTGATAGGCTTCTGCCTGCAGCCGAACGTCACCAACGATGAGCGTCGAAAGCGTCGATCGGAATGTATACGTGACCCGCGCGACTATGGCTGAGCTGTTGGGCAGCGTCAGGCCGACGGGAAGGGAGAGTGCCGTGCCTAAGGGGCCTAAGGCGACCGCACTCACCCCGGACCCACGCGCCTCACTCCAAGCAACAGTGAGGATGCCTTGATCGTAAATGACACTGGTGACGACCAAGCCCACGGTCGCAACGGGGAAAGGCTTGATCGTCTCGTCAACGATAGACTTGAGGGCGGTCACGTCGGCCGAGCTCACAGACTGAAGGCGGGAGACAAGATCGGCAGCCGTGAATGCCGCGGCTTCAACCCGCCGCTTGGCGATGAACCCCTCGCACAACTCGGAGACGCCGAAGAACAGAATGAACAGGATTGGAAAGATGAGCGCCGCTTCAATGAGCGCGCTTCCGGTCTCGTCTCTGCGCCACGTTCTAACTCGGATTGCAGTGTGATCTCGCTTCGCGAACATGGTCTCGCAATCCTCCTGTCTGGAGGCATTTGTAAGCCAGCAATTCGTCAGAATGGCTCGTTTCTCGTCACTGTGGCCGCCCGCAAAATATAGTCGGAGGACTTCAAGAGGAGCTGCCAATCGAAGAACGCCGACACGAGAACGACGTCGTTGGCAGCCCCGGGCGAATAGTCAAATTCTGCATCGCTCTTGAGCGCGCCGCTGCCGTTCAAAGGTGTTGGCGGCGTGATGGCCGCGAGCGATTGCCCGCTGCGTACATCAATCCTCAGCCGGGAGGTACAGCCGACAAGCACGGCTGTCTTGCCGCAGATTTCAGCCTTGAGCTGGGCCTGATCGATGTTATTGGCCTGTACCTGGCCTGTCCGCACAAGCCGAGCCCCGTGTGCCGTTGCGTTCTCGAGCTCCTCGCTGCCCCAATAGTAGAAGCCGATGTCGACTGCGCCCATGAGGAGCAAGAAGAAAGGCAGCGCAACGATGGTGAACTCGACTAGCGCGCTACCCGACTCTGACTTGACGAGCCGATAAGGCCAGCGATTTGGCGCGCAGGCGCTTGCTCCGTCTCTGACCAATTGTCTTGCGTGGTCCTGTTGCATGGTACGCGCACTCGACACTCAGATGCAGCAGAGCAATGCTAACAGCGTCATAAACCGAAACAAGTTGCATCGTAAAGGAGTTGATCAAATGAGCGCGGCGCCAAAACTTCCAAAAAGCTATGGTAGGTTGGCACGACCGCGCGTCAAAGGTGAAGTCACGGGCGCATGCCGCTTGTGACTGTGAGCTTTCGGCCTTAGCGGCCGAGCTCTGGCCAAAAGTTGGTGACGGCGTGAATCGGTAAGGCGGCATATCGTGGGGATGCTTGAGCCTGCACCTTCTCCACTGTTGGAGCGATATGCCGGGGTTGTGTCCCGTATGGTGCTGCAGGCGTAAGGTCGGCCCTGAGGCCGCTATGGTCAGTTGACCAGGGCGGGCAAACTCACGAACAGTATTGCCGGTCGGCTTCATGGTTCCAGTGGCGGCGCTGGACGATCCAGTCATCGTTTGCCCCAGGAGGATCGCGTAACGCATAGAACCAACCGCGGCTCATAAGGCTACTTTCCAGATCCGGAGGGGTGTCCCCGGCGGAAGCTGAAACTCGCGTAGAAATTTGGTCGCCTCGCCGCGGAGTAGCCGGGTGCGCACGGAATTGTCGACGCCGCCTGCCGCTTGATCGGCACACAGCACCACGTAGCTTACTCCGAGGTCGCGCAGGTGCGGAATGGCTTGCTCGGGCGTGCCATGCAGGATGGCCTCGCTGGCAAGGATGCCCTTGTCTAGTCGATGGTAGGGCGCGGCCACGACGCGGTGCGGCGTTAGCGCCACAATATATGGTCCGAGATCGATGTCTGCGGCTACCAAACCTGGAGGCAAAGCAGCGAGTTTGCGGACATTGGCGGATCGGAAGCAGGATCGGCCGACCGCCGCCGCGAAGGCTGTCTCGCCTGCTGGGGTCGATGGCCTAAAAGCAATCAAGCTGACGTCGAGTGTCGCATGACTGAGAAATATGATTACCGCAAGCCGGATAACGGGGGCGGACAGGGACGCAGTGCCGGGAAGCCTTGCAGCCCAGGTGGCAAGGGGCACCGCGGCGAGCCAAGCCGCGTAGGGTAGGAGCCTTAGTTGCCAGCATCCCAGCGCGCTCGCTAGAAGTGTAAAAGCCGCCGCCAGCCCCATGCCGGCATTTCGCTTGGTGTTCCAAAGTACGATCTGGGCCACGACGCCGGCAAAGATGAACGCCACGGCAGCGAGCGCCGTTGTTGGGCCTTCGCTGGCGCCAAATGCGATGAGGCTTTTGGTCTCCAGTACGTGATCGAGCCAGATGGGCTTCAGTGCTGGGTTGAGCTGGCCGTATGGGCCGGCCAGGCAGGCGGGCTCAAGAGCCGCATAGATGGCACCGCCGACCACCGTGGAAGCTCCGAAGACGAGAAAGCGGATCGGGCGCTTCGGACCAGCAAAAATGGCCGCCCACAGACCTGCCGTGGCGATAGCGGCGAGCATGGCCAGATTGAGCGAGAGTGCATCGCAGTGCACGTCGAGCCAGCGCTCTGGCGGAACAGTCAAAGCCAGTGCCAAGAACAAGACGACCGTAGCTGCCGTGGCGGCGTATGCCACCCCGGCCCCTTTTTGCGGGTTCCAAACGGCTACCAGAGCCGCCGTTGCGAGCGCCGGCGCAATCAATGCAATTGCCTCGTAGCCGACCGCGAGGCTGAAACCCAGGAAAGCGCCAGCAATCCAGCCGAGGTGTCTGTCCTCGCAGCTGCGGGCAAGGAACAAGAGGCCGGCTACAGTGCATAAGATTTGTGCATTGTGATGGTCTATGCGACCAGGGCGGAATTGGAGGAGTGCGATGGCCGAGGTGATCACCAGATACAGCACGAAAGCTGCGGCCAATGGCCCCGCCCGCCGCTGCGCCTCGCTCGCGACGATGAGGAGGAGCGCGAGGAACAGCAGCGTAGGCCAAAGGCTGCGGGTCGCCAGTTCTGCGCCGTCGTTGCCCAGCAACGGAGCGAAAACCGCTATCATGGCGGCGAGCGGAGCATCTATCAGCCGCGACCAGTGCGAGACGAGCGGCTCGGGTGCGCCGATGCGCGGAAGTGTGGTGTCAAACCAATGCGCCCCTGCGAGGAGCTCGCGTACGGAGACGAGCCGCGTTGCGTCATCGGTATCGCCGAGTGAATCCCAGAATGAAGGCCCCGCCCAGGCCAACGTGCCAATCAGGAGGAACGCACTAACTAGCAAGGCCCAGGCAGAGGGCGCGGCCGCCAAGCGGCTCAGCATGCGGAGGGGCGGCGTTGCCTGCCAAGCCAGCATCGACATCGTCACCGCCCCCAGGCATTCACTTGCGTACTCTATGCGACGCTTGCGGCACCGCTAAATGCGACGCTTGCGGCGCCGCTAAGTGGCGACCAGCCCACACAAAGCCGGAATTCCGCAAGATAATTTTTCCTCCGCGCCCCGGATCCAAGGCGATGGTTCTTTACACGGCGGCTCTTGGGTAAAGGGCCATTCGACACGTCGCGCTCGTCTTCGCTGTTCGGCAGATGCCTTGGAAAGTCTGCCGTTGGCCCTGTGGGACAGCCTGTTTTTGCTCGTCTCACATGGACCTGCGGTGTGGCGGGAGCGCTGTCGGGCTGACGTTTCCTTAGCCCAGGCCGCTAGCCTAGGGGGCTGCTCACGTTCGGAGGTGATAGGTACAGTGTGATCCGACAAGAAATATGACCCGGTACGATCCCGCACCCCCAACTCGCCAGGAAAGCAACCGCAAGTTGTGGGACCTCGTACCGGGCCCGCGTATCCGGCGGACAACCGTGCACGCGCTTTCACCCATATCATAGGCAAAACAAAATGTTGTATCTCCCCAGCAACACTCGTCGCCTTAACTGATATCATCCTGATATTTTACGTCAGCCACTTATCAGGTCCGAATACCGTTCCATGTGGGACGCGGAGCTCTTCTGAAAATGTGGTTCCGGGAGGACAAAGATTGCTTCAAGGCCCCCAGGAGCGCCACCCTCGATTAGGAGGAAAACAAGGCGCTCGTTGAGCTCGTCGCACTCTTGGACATCCCCCCATGGTTGTCCTCCAGGTCATCGGCGACAATCAGCGGTTTTTCGAACGGTCGGGTTGGCTCTCAGATCCTTGCAGAAATAGAGCCCCGGCGCAGCTTGGGGGAGATTGAGAGGGTCCAGCATGCACGCGTCTCCCGGGCGCACCACACCTCGGTCCTGCGGGCCGCTCGGCAAAAAGCTTGCTCACAAATTTGGTAGTGGCATGCGGCTCGGTCAGCGCGAGGCAGTTTGCCTCTCCCTAGTGTCTGGCCATTGCGTTGCGTTCGCTCGACCAATCCTCGAGGGATTAGTGGTGCCTGCCTTCGGACCGGCCAGCCTCAGTAAAAAACCCTCGCGCGGGCCCCCGGGCGCCCTATAACGCTCCCACGCCCACGGCAAGGAGGTGCTAACTTCACTTGGCGCTGTACCTCAAGCGCTACACAAAGCTCAAGGAGTCGGTGCATAATTCATCTTGCGGGAAGCGGTGCGAATGGCCATTTGGCGTTCTACATTCACGCAGGGGAGTAGGATCGCCAGTGCGGGTGATGTGTGATGGCACGGCTGCGCGTGTTAGTGAACATGTTCTTCGTTCTCTGGCGTCACAAGTCTGGGAGCGCTCTGATTGAATACTCTTTAATAATAGCGATTGTTGTCGGATTGGTTTTGGCCGCCGTTATATTTATCGGCGGTTGGGTTTCGAGCATGTTCTCCATATTCCCGACCTGAGGTCGCGCGCTGCGCTTGGCTTTAGATCAATCGAACCCTCCACCGAACTTACGGAAACAAATTGGCGGCAGCGACGCTCCAAGCTTGAGCAGAAGGCAGTCACGCGCCGACGGGACGGGCCCCGCGACTGCAATCGGCGATGTGGACAGGGGGATAGCCGCTGCAGGGCGCGACACTAGGCCTCGAGTGCGGCAGATGACGTGGCCTGACTACTCCTGATAGCTCTGTAGCGATCTGGGATCGTCGGCGATTGCCAGATTGCCAGCACTCTTTGTGGATCGGCTCCTTGCAGCACGCGGTCCTGCTGGGTTGAACCCTCCGGGCGATTGTGTCCTTAGAGTTGGCACACTAAAAGTTGTCGGATGCTGGGTTGCTGTCGGCGGGAGGCCCATAGTTGGTGAATTCGGTCGTTGCGCTGGATGTCGTCCTGCAGCTCGCGTTTCTCATCTGCGTCTCCTTTGCGGTCATCACTGATTTCAGGACGCTGTTGATCCCAAATTGGATCTCGCTCGCCTTGCTTGCAGCCTTCGCGCCGTTCGCCGTCTTACACTTGCCGCTCAGCGCGATTGGCGGGCATTTCCTGGTGATGACGATCGTTCTCGCCCTGTCGGTATTCTTCTTTGTCGTGGGCTGGTTGGGCGGTGGCGACGTCAAGTTGATGTCGGCGACAGCGCTCTGGATGGGGCCCGGCCATGTCGCAGCGTTCGTGGTCCTAATGGCCCTGTTGGGCGGGATGCTGGCGATCAGCATTATGGCGATGGAGAAATTTGGGCGATGGCTGGATCCGCGCCTACTCAATCTCGCGCTCTTTAGGCGCCTTGGCGAACTGGCCGACAGTCGACAGTGCCCCTATGGCGTGGCCATCGGTGTGGCAGGCCTCATCGTCTCCTTCGACCTGTTTACAAGCGTTGGGGAGGCCAGATAGGGCGATTGCAACGCCACCCGGGGCGGGGCTCACGGCAAATCGGCGATCGTTTCACGATGGCTGGTCATGGCCGCCAGCTGATGCACCAAGCTCTTGCCGGGGATCCCTTTGTGCGGACCGCGGTTGTAGGTGCTATTGACGTCCGCATCCTTCCAGGCTTGGAACTGCAGACCGCTCAGTCGTCCGGGCCGCCGTCGCCGCTGCAGACCCACACCCAGTTCGGGTCGCGCGCTTCGGTCACGCATTGACGTAGCCTGTCGATCGTGTGCCATTGACCCTTGAAGGTGACGTGCGGTTCGGCCCATAGCTTCAGCATCAGCTCCACCTGCTGACCGGACCGGTTGCCGCGATTGTGGACGTATTCGTTCAAGCCGACGTATTCGTAACACCAATGCCGCAGCGGAACCTGCCCGAGAGAGAACATCGAGTGAAGCTGCCTGCTTGCCGACAAGTGCGGTCTGCCGCTGCGGCCTGATCGTCACCTCGGTCGAGAAGCCGATCGTCCGTCGTACAGCGCAGAATTAAGCGGGCTTCGGACATCAGGGAGATTGCCGATCGGCGCCCTGGCAAGGTCGGTAACTCACCCGGTACCCCGTAAGATTTTGTGACCGACTGTTGCCCATGAGGCACAGCATCTGTCAGGCCTTGCCGCACACTCTATTTCGAGGGGGGAGAGGATGTATAAGAAGGCGACGGGAGGTGTGACCCGCCAGGGACGCCGTCGGATCAGCAGTCCTGTCGTCGCGAATTTCGCAAGGATCTTGCGGTTAGGGTTCGGGGTTATTTTCTATGCTGCGCGGACGAGCAAGTGCACTGCGTTGTCTAAGAGATGATGAGCGCGGCGCAATCCTAATTTACTTTGCTGTCGCCCTGTTTGCCCTCTTGCCGGTAGCGGGCGCTGCGATGGATCTCGGCCACGTCTTCCTGGTCAAGCAAAAGCTCACGAACGCAATAGATTCCGCCGTACTCGCGGTCGGGAGGCGAAACAATCTGTCGCCCGATCAGGCAACTGCCTTGGTCGAGTCGATGATCCGCGCCCGTTATACCGGCAACTTGAAGAGCCTTGTCGTTTCGAACGCAGCGACGCAAGTCAATGTGACCGCCCAGGTGACGGTCCCGATGACATTCATGCAAGTGCTCAACACACAGTCGGTTGACGTGACCGTGAGCGCCAGCGCCGTGCGTCCGTACGGCAAACTCGAAATCGCCCTGGTTCTTGACCAAACAGGGTCCATGGCCGGCCAGAAAATCGCGAATCTGAAGCTAGCCGCCAAAGACCTGGTCGATATCGTGATCTGGGACAATCAAACCGAAGACTACTATTCCAAAGTAGCGATCGTGCCGTATGCAGCCGGGGTGAATGTGGGGACCTATGCCCCGAGCGTACGGGGGGTCATCACATCGGGCTGCTTCCTATTCCTGTGCGATCTCTTCGATTTCCAGAATGCCGCCGGGGGGACGAGCCGCCATAGTATCAGCACGTGCGTGTCGGAACGGACGGGCGGGGAACGCTTTACCGACGCTGCGCCCAGCCTACTGGGGAACCTGGTCGGTCCAAATTATCCGCCCGCGGCGGGCGCCAACAACCCCTGCCCTTCGAATTCGATCACACCGCTGACAAACGACAAGACGGAACTGAAACGTCAAATTGATTTGCTCCAGGCTGCAGGGGGCACAGCTGGACATATTGGTTTGGCGTGGGGTTGGTATCTGCTTTCACCGCGTTGGAACAATTTGTGGCCGCAAGCCAGCCAATCGGCTCCCTATACTGATTTTACGGTACTCAACGCTAGAGGCGACCCTATCCTTCGGAAGATCGTCATTCTGATGACAGATGGCGAGTTCAACACGGCCTATTGCCGGGGCGTCATCAGTAATGATTCGACAAACGGGTCTGCCTCTGATCGCATCAACTGCAATGCACCCAACGGCAGTTCATTCTCCCAGTCGGAAAGTCTCTGCACCAGCGCCAAGGCGACAGGCCTTATTGTTTACACGATTGGTTTCAACCTCAGCAACAACCAGAACGTCAGGAACCTGATGACACGCTGTGCGACTGATCAAGAGCACGCCTTCTTGGCCTCGACAGGCGATGAGCTACGACAAGTCTTCCGCGATATCGCGACCCGGATCGCCTCTCTCAGGTTGACGAACTGACGCGTGCGGCGTCAAAGGAGGCGAACATGTACCCCTTGGCTCAAGGCGATCGCACGCGCTCGTATCGCGTCAGCTAAGCTTCCAGAGTCGACGAGCTGCCTGCTCTGTTCCTGTCGGACACGCAGAAGGTCTTCGATGCTCGGGCCATTGCTGACAGGCTCGATGTTGCACAGCGCGTCAACGCCCCGCCACTAGTCACATGGGCGAGATCCGCCGGCGCCTTTTTACCGGCATTGGCGGCCAATATCCGCCAGCTCAAGGCCCGACGCCTGGCAGGCTCAGGCATAGAGGCTGGCGTAATAGGGCCTTGCCCCCGTGAGCATGGTAGCTGTAACCGCGATAAGTGTCGGCCTGCAGGATCCCCATGTAGCTTGGAAAATGGCGTTCGGGATGCTGCTGTCGGCTGTCCGTCCCATCCCATCATGGCGGCTCCGACCAGGATGCGACGCGCAAAGACCCTGCCAACTGGGTCACACAGGAAGTGAAGTGGCAATCTACCGGGCATGCGTCGCCAAATGATTGGCAAACTTATGCAATGATCCGCAAGCACCCATCTATCGCCTTCGGGTTTTCCACCCAGCTCTGATCAACCGGGCGGCGACAATGAAGCAAGCGAGCGCGCAAAGGACAGCGAGCGTGCTTAGCAACCATCCGGCAAGCAACCAGACGGCAGCAACCGCGCTATCCATGCTCCAATAACTTCCCTGGTCGGATCTGCAATTGATTAAACACCGATTGACCAGATACGGATATCACGCAGGTGACACCCAAGATTTCGCGGGATACGTACAGGCTGACAGGCTCAGCGCATTGAGACGCCTCGTAAATTGCGGAGTTGTGCAAACCAACGCGTGGCGTTTCGTGCCCTGGCAAGGCGACCGCGATCCACCATCCGCGAAATTGGGAGTCCTACGTTGCGGCGCCGCAACTTCGGGCAGCGTCTTCGTGCTTCCGGTTGGCCCAGGCTTCAGGTTCCAACATGCAGTCGTGATCCAAAAACTCGGCGCCGCTCGGCGGCATTGCCCGGATCTCCCGTTCCACGCGACTTCGCTGGCTCGAGGTGGTCGACAAATCGCGCCCGCTTGCCGTGCGAGATCTCCGAGGGACGCCGGCGGGGAGGAGCGTTCAACAGTGCCGTCGGGCAAAGCTGCCTTGTCTTCGAACTTTGCGGGTGAGATTCCGACTGACCAGGCGGACCCAGAGTCCGATTGCGTTCTTTGCGTACAAAACCACAGCTTTGCCGTTCGGGTGGTTGACCCAGGTCTCCGCCAGAAACGGTCACGCCTGGCACGGACCCGACTAGTCTCAGCGTGCGAAACGCTGGGCCGCTAATTTGCAGCGCTCAAGGACGCCCACGCCAGCATTGAGACCAGACAAGGCATCGCGTTCTTGACGCACCCCAGGCCTGATCCACTCCAATCCTGACCAAGATGCTTGTACCGGTGAGGCTCGATCCTGAAGCTGGACCCAGATCACTCTGCTGGTCCAGACGATCGGAGTTCCGCGACCACCTTCTGGCAATAGCTTCGAAATTTCCGGCGCCGCCTGATCTCATTGCCGACGCTGCTCAGAACAAGGGCGACGGTAGCTAAGACCAGCGCAGTCACTGGCCAACTGATCCAGTCCATTTCAATCTCCCGCACCCCGCTTGCAATTTCGCATACCCAAGCAGGAGGGCAACAAGCATCTACGCTGAATCAGCGGCTGGAGCGCCAGCGTGCTTTAAGGGCAACACACTCATTGGGTCAGTACGCCCAGGCCGGTTTTAGGATCGGGCCGCCAATTGCGATCCAAGGGGTCGAGCCGTGACCAAACGCCAAGAGCTCCCTGCCGTGACCACCGTGCGGGCCAACAAAACACTGGAGAACACCACTCGCGTGGCCACCGGTGTTGCCGGGCTGATCCTTTCACCAAGCGTTTTCGCGGCACCCGGCTGAGCGGGGAGCGGTGTCCGCCGCTCGGGCGAGATCACAGCAAATCAGCCACCGCCGCACGATAGCTTTGCATGGCCGCCATATGCTCCGCCAACGTTGTGCCGGCGATACGCTTGTGGGGCCCACGATTGTAGGTGCTATTGACCGTTATATGGGTCACCCCCGCCTCCTGCCAGGCCAAGAATTGCCGGCGCCAGTCGTCGGGACCGCCCTCGCCGGTGGAAACCCACACCTCGAGCCCGATCGCCTGGGGATCGCGCCCCTCCGCCCTCACGTAGCCGCGCAGCTTTTCAAATTGCGCATTGGCGGCGGCGCCCGCGGCATGCGCGAGCATGATCCAGCCATCGCCCCACTTGGCGATACGCCGCAGCGTTTGATCCTCGTGACCGCCGAACCAGAGCGGTATCCTGCGACGCCTCGGCAATGGATTGATGCCGGCATCCTCGATCGTGTGCCATTGGCCCTTGAAGCTAACGTGCGGTTCGGCCCATAGCTTGAGCATGAGTTCGACCTGCTCTTCGGAGCGCTTGCCACGGTCGCGGAAGTTCTCGTTCAAGCCGACGTACTCGACGGGGTTCCAGCCAATCCCAATGCCGAACCGGAAACGGCCGCCCGACAGAACGTCGAGGGAGGCGGCCTGCTTGGCAACCAGCGCCGTCTGCCGCTGCGGCAGGATCATGACTTGGGTCGAGAACTCTATTCTCGCCGTGCAGGCACTCAAGAAGCCGAACATCACGAAGGGATCATGGAAGAAATCCTTCGACGTATTGCGCTGGCCCCAATCGGGACGGCTTGCCACGTTCACACCGAGCACGTGCTCCGGCGCGGCGAGGTGGTCGTAGCCCAGGGCCTCGGCTGCCTGGGCAAAATCGCGCACCGTCACGGGATCGCCGCCCGTGTCGATCAAGGGCAGCGCAATACCGAGCTTCATAGCCAACCTCCCGACATGGCTCTCACCACATCGCGCGATTATAAACCGGGTTGAGTTCCGTGCCAGCCGGCGTGCTAAGTCTCCCACCGGCAAGCAAACCCGCAAGAGCGGCAAAGGATCAACGCGCCATGGACGACCGCATCACCGTCTACGGGAGCTTCACCTCGAGCTCATCCTATAAGCCGATGCTGTTCCTGGCGCTGGCGCGCTTGCCGTTTTCGTTCCGGACGGTCAATCTCAAGACCGGCGCCCAGCACCTGCCCCCGCACCTTGCCATCAATCGCTATGGCCAGGTGCCCGTGCTCAAGCATCGCGGCCTCACCATCGTGCAGTCGAACGTGATTTTGGATTACCTTGCCCGCGTCACCGGCGCCTTCGAGGGCGCGAGCGAACAAGATCGCTGGCAGGCGCGCGAGTGGCTCTCCTGGGAGGCGGACGCCATCACCAATGTAGCCCGCGTGCGCCATTTCAGCCGCTTTCGCTCGGTTGATCCGGCGGTGATGGCACATTTCCGCGAAAGTGCCGATGCGGCCTTGAGCTTTATCGATGGCGCCTTGCAGGGGCGTGCCTGGCTGGTTGGCGATGCCTGCACGATCGCCGACATCGGCTGTTGGGGACGCATGGTCTTCATGGCGGAAGGCGGCATGGACATCGGCCGCTGGCCAAACTTGGAAGCCTGGTCGAGACGGCTCAAAGCCATGCCTGGCTTTGCGCTGCCTTACGATCTCATTCCCAAAAAGGATTGCGAGATCGCGCCGGCAGCAGCTTAGACGGCGAGGAGGAGAGGTAAGAGCGATGGCGCGACTGGCAGGGAAGGTTGCCTTCATCACCGGTGGTGGCGGCGGCATCGGCAGGGCAACGGCGGAACGCTTCGCCGAGGAGGGTGCTAAGGTTGTGGTGGCGGACATCGACGTCGAAGCCGGCGAGGCCGCGGCACAGTCGGCGCGCGGCCTGGCGGCCAATACCGGTGGCGATTGCCACTTTATCAATTGCGACGTCACCGAACGCGCCAGCGTCGAGCGCGCCGTGGCGGAGACGGTCGCCCGCTATGGCAAGCTCGATATTCTCCACAACAATGCCGGCGGCTCGACGTTGCAGGACGGACCCGTCACCGAGGCGCCGGAGCAGGAATTCTGGCGGGCCATCAAGCTCGATCTGTTTGGCACCTTTCTTTGCAGCAAGCTCGCCATCCCCCACATCATCAAGGCCGGTGGCGGGTCGGTGATCAACATGGCCTCCAATGTGGCCCTGATGGCCCTGCCGGGCCGAGATTGCTACACGGCGGCCAAGGGCGGCGTTGCCTCCATGACGCGTTCCATGGCGGTCGAATATGCGCCGCACAAGATCAGGGTGAATGCGATTGCACCATCGGTGACCCTCACCGAGCGTGTGAAGCGGCTGCTCGCCGGCAACCAGAATGTGAGCAAGCTGGCGTCCAGCCATCTGCTTGGCATGGGCCAGCCGATCCACGTGGCCAACATGGCCGTTTATCTGGCCTCAGATGAGTCCGAGATCACCACGGGACAGATTCTCTCGGTCGATAGCGGCGTCACCATCTACTGAATTTACACGCCTCTATGGGACGCCACCCCGCCAAAGTTACCTTGAGAACATTGCCAGCTGAAGCGACGGCGAAGTTGGTCGCCAGCATTACGTCCCGCTGCTGTCGCTGGCATGCACCCGCTTCTGCCGGCAACAGCAGATTCAAACCGTGGTCTTAGCGGAGATTCAGGCCGGCGCTGACAATATCAGCAAGCCTAGTGCTCCCGACAGCCAACGGGCGTGACTACCGCAGTTTCAATAAGTGTTCTCTCGCTGGGTTGTTTGTCGCACCTTGGACAGACGCCCCGCTAGTTTGCGCTGCTTGCCGGTGAGTTTTTAAGTCACTAGGTGACCTATCTGACGCCGTGGCGAGAACAGGCTGGATAGCCGTTGCAAGGTTTTCTGCCGGTTCAATCTGGCCCGCGAACCGCGCTAGGAGCGCCGGCAACACGATCAGGGTCAGCATCGTGGCGCTGATCAGCCCGCCGATCACAACAGTCGCAAGCGGCTTTTGAACCTCTGCACCCGTGCCCGTCGCAATTGCCATTGGCACGAAGCCTAAGGACGCGACGAGCGCAGTCATCAGAACCGGCCGCAAACGCAGCATGGCTCCCTGATAAATGGCTTCTTCTTTCGCAAATCCAGTAACCATCAACTGGCGGATGGAGGTGAGCATGACCAGCCCATTGAGAACGGCAACGCCGGAGAGCGCAATAAATCCCACCGCGGCCGAAATTGAAAAGGTCATGCCCCGGAACCACAGCGCCAGCACCCCACCCGTGAGCGCCAAGGGTACGGCGCTGAACACTATGATCGCATCGCGTGCCGAGCCAACCGCGCTGAGCAGGAGTAGGAATATCAGGCCGAAACACGCAGGCACCACCAGCATAAGTCGCTGCTTGGCAGCTGCGAACGTCTCGAATTGACCGCCCCATCCGAGATAGGAGCCTGGCGGCAATTGTAAACGTTCCGCGATCTGAGTCTGGGCCTCGTCGACAAAGGAACCTATGTCGCGCTCTCGAATGTCCGCGGTCACGGCGACGACGCGCTTGCCGTTCTCGCGGCTGATCTGATTGGGGCCTTCAGCGAACTCGAAGGTGGCGACCTGCCGTAGCGGGACAGTCAGAGCAGACCCACTGCTGGAGACCCTGTGCAAGGGCACCGGCAGGTTCTGAAGGGCTTCCAAATCCGTGCGCACGGCATCCGGAAGCCTAACGATGATCTGGAAACGGCGGTCTTGCTCGTACACAAGCCCCGCGGGACGGCCACCAAGTGCCGTACCAATAACATCTTGCACCGCAGAGAGTGTGAGGCCACGCCGCGCGATCTCCGCCTTATCGACGTTGATCTCGAGGAATGGCAGCCCGGCCGTCTCTTCCACCTTGACGTTGGCGGCGCCGGGGATAGAGCGCAGGATGCCGCCCACGCGACCGGCGGTGCGCTGCATCGAGTCGAAATCGTCGCCGAAGACCTTTACGGCGACATCCTCGCGCACGCCAGCGATCAGCTCATTGAAGCGCATCTCAATGGGTTGGGAGAAGCCCACTTTGTTTCCAGGCAGCTTA
>Ga0081540_1000422_pt1 | contig 41886 bp, 37 predicted proteins | sample TabmetS2T1R1_FD_71024 | JGI IMG/M metagenome (GOLD analysis project Ga0081540, IMG submission 71024) | Tabebuia heterophylla rhizosphere microbial communities from the University of Puerto Rico - S2T1R1 | ecosystem: Host-associated > Plants > Roots > Rhizosphere ...
CAGGGCGTCATGCGGGGCTGGCCCGCGAGCGGCGCTGATGTCCTGGGCGGCGATGAAATCGGCTTCGCTGACCAGCGCCGGATGCGCGGGCCGCGCGGAGATGACCCACCCGCCCGGGAGGTTCCAGCGCTGCACTGCCTTGTGGCCCAGGGCGACGTCCGCCGGGTCGACCAGGTCTTTGTCTGTGCGCTGCCGGTTCCACACCTGCCGGCCGGTGTACCGCGGGTTGGCCAAGATGGACCTCACGGCGCCCAGCGTCCAGGCTGCGCCGCTGCGGTGCGGGTTACGTCCCGGGTCGGCCGCTGACGGGCGCGGGTTCCCGGCCTCGTTCAGCGCGCGGGCGATCCGCGCCATGCTGTGCCCGGCCAGCCGCTGGGCGAAGATCCACCGCACCACGTGTGCCGTCTGCGGGTCAGGTTCCAGGCGCCAGGCCCGCCGCCCCCAGGCGGCGTGGGCCTTATTCGGGTGCGGCCCGGCATCCGCGAGCCGGTATCCGTACGGCGGGCGGCCGCCGAGGTACCGGCCCTGCTCCCGGGCCTGGACCGCCATCGCGGTCCGGACCCGGATGCTGGTCCGGGTGACCTCCCGCTTGGACGACAGCCCCAGGATCGTCATGGCGTGCTCGTCGTGCTCGGAGGCGTAGTCGACCCGGCCGCCCGCCTCCGGCATCCACAGCTGGACACCGTAATGCTCCAACAGCGGCGCCATCGCCGCGTACTGGCTGCCGTAGAACGCCCGCTCGTATTCCCCGATCACGATCGCGTCCCAGCCCCGGCCGGGATCGGCCAGGAGAGCGAGGAGAGCGGCGGCCTGCGGACGGCGGCCCCACGCCACCGTCCGGCTTTCCCCGGTGTCGAAGAACTCCGCCGTGATCACCCCGTGACCCCGGACCAGCGCCCCGGCCTGCTCCCGCTGCCGCGCCCGCGACGTCACCCACGATCCGTTCGTCCGGGACGGGAATCATGCCCTTGGCCCGTGCCGCCGCCATCGCGTCGTCCGGGTCTGCCCCCGGCGCCTCGCGGTAGTAGAGGTTCGGCATCACCGCGTTGAGCCCGCCGGCCGCGAACGCCCGGGCGAACTCCTTGGTCTGCCGGTCGTAGCCGGGCAGGTGGTGGATGACGACAACGCCGCCGACCGGCCCCGGCTGGAGCGTCCGGGCCGAGTACGCCTCGATCTCGTCGCCGTTATCCCCGGCGATCGTCACGGTCTCGGCCAGCATCGCGTCGTACATCCGTTGTCCTCCCTCGCATCGTCCACGGCCGGCACCATGCTTTCACGGGGCCGCCGGCGCGGCATCAGCGGGAGGTGAAAGACTTCCGGCATGACCTATGTCGCGGCCGGTGACCGTTACGGCAAGATTCCCTACCGCCGCTGCGGCCGCAGCGGCATCATGCTGCCCGAGGTGTCGCTCGGGCTGTGGCAGAACTTCGGCGACGAGAAACCGCTCGAGAACCAGCGCGCGATCCTGCGCCGGGCCTTCGACCTAGGGGTCACCCACTTCGACCTGGCCAACAACTACGGCCCTCCGTATGGTTCGGCCGAGATCAACTTCGGCCGTCTCATGCGGGAGGATTTCCGGCCGTACCGCGACGAGCTGATCATCTCGACCAAGGCCGGGTACGACATGTGGCCGGGGCCCTACGGCGACCACGGCTCGCGCAAGTACCTGCTGGCCAGCCTGGATCAGTCGCTGCGCCGGATGGGCCTGGAGTACGTCGACATCTTCTACTCCCACCGGTTCGACCCGGACACGCCGCTCGAGGAGACGATGGGCGCGCTGGACACCGCGGTCCGCTCGGGCAAGGCCCTGTACGCGGGCATCTCCTCGTATTCCGCCGAACGGACCCTGGACGCGATATCCCTGCTCCGGCGGATGGGCACGCCGCTGCTCATCCACCAGCCGTCTTACTCGATGCTGAACCGGTGGATCGAGGGCGGGCTGCTCGACGTGCTCGGCCGGGAGGGCGTAGGCTGCATCGCCTTCTCGCCGCTGGCCCAGGGCGTGCTGACCGGCAAGTACCTGGGCGGGGTACCGGCCGGGTCACGGGCCGCGCAGAACGGCACGCTATCGTCGGATCAGATTTCCGAACGGACCCTGGCTCACGTCCGCGCGCTGGCCGAGATCGCCGCGGCCCGGGGGCAGTCCCTGGCCCAGCTCGCGCTGTCCTGGGCGCTGCGAGACCAGCGGGTGACCTCGGTTCTCATCGGCGCCAGCAGCGTCGCGCAGCTGGAGGAGAACCTCGCCGCGGCCGACCACACCAGCTTCACCGACGAGGAGCTGGCCGCGATCGACCGCGACGCCGTCGAGGCCGGCATCAACATCTGGGCCGACTCCAGCGCCCACTGACCCCTGCTCTCCTCGCGCTGCACCCCGCCAGGGCTCCATCCGCGCCTGTCCGGCCCGGCTCATACTGCATGAATGCCGCGTCCATGCAGCTCCAGCGACATGGTAGGGGCATCCATGCAGTAAGCCTGCGACGTGGGGTGGTGCGACAGTGGCTGCTGCGTCCCGTGTGCCGCCTCACGGCGCCAGCACTCTGACCGGCGACGTCGATTCCGCGTCCGCGCGGCGCCCACCGGGCCGGGGTCAGGAGGCCAGGTAGCGGCCGAACCAGGTGAGGATCTTCTCCCAGCCGTCGACGGCGGTTTCGGGGCGGTAGGCGCTGCGGTTCACGGAGAAGAACGCGTGGCCCGCGCCGTCGTAGATGCGGAACTCGTAGGTCTTGCCCTGCGCCTTCAGCTCCTCTTCCAGCTCGTTGACCTGGTCCGGTGAGGGATACTGATCGTCCGCGCCGAACAGGCCGAGGAGCGGGCAGGACAGGTCCTTGGTCAGGTGCTTGATGGGGCCGACCTTCAGCGGCATGCCCTCCGGCGGGGCGCCGGTGACGAACGCGCCGTAGCAGTCGACGGCGGCGTCCAGCGGCAGGCTGCAGGCGGCCAGGAACGACTGCCGGCCGCCCGAGCAGTAGCCGATGACGCCGACCTTGCCGTTGCTGGAGGTCAAGCCGCGCAGGTGCGCCGCCGCGCCGGCCACGTCACCGACCAGCCGGGGGTCGGGCACGCCGCCCTTGGCCCGGGCGGCCGCGGCGGCGTCGTCCGGGCTGGCGCCGGGGGCGTCACGGTGGTACAGGTTCGGCATCAGCGCGTTGTAGCCTTCCGCGGCGAACCGGCGTGTTATCTCCTTGGTCGGCGCGTCATAGCCCGGCATGTGGTGGATCACCACCACGCCGCCCAGCGGGCCCTGGCTCATCGGCCTGGCCAGATAGGCCTCGATCTCGTCCCCGCCGTCGCCGCGGATGGTGACGGTCTCGGCCAGCGTCGCGTCGTACATCGGATTCCCTTCGCATAAGGCAACCAACAGCGCTCAGATCCTACCGCCGGGCTCATCCGGGCTTGCGGGCGCAGACGCGCTCGACGACGCCGAGCGTGAACCGCTCGGATTCCTCGATCTCCAAGCCCAGTTCGGCCACGTAGACGACGGGCCGGCGGCGGAAGTGCTCGCCCGCGAGCGGGATGGTGATCCGCTCGTACAGCCACTGCACCCCGCGCAGCGCCGGCGCCGAGGCGGCCACGTGATCCACCAGCAGGAGGCGGCCGCCCGGGCGCAGGACCCGTGCCATCTCGGTGACCGCGCGCCGGTCGTCGGGGATGGCGCACAGGCCGAGCGCGCACAGCACGGTGTCGAACGACGCATCCGGGAAGTCCAGCGCCTGGGCATCGCCCTGGCGCAGGTCGGCATCGCGGCCGAGGGCGGCCGCGCGCTCGCGGGCGATGCCGATCATGGCCGCTGACCAGTCCACGCCGGTGAGCCGGGCGTCATCCGGGTAGAAGGACAGGTTGCGGCCGGTGCCGACGGCGACCTCGAGCACGTCGCCGGCGGCCCGGCCGCAGGCCCACGGCCGGCTGTCCCCGAACAGGTGCCGGTCCCAGAAGTTCATCGCGCGGTCGTACCGGGCGGCCTGCTTGTCCCAGTACGCGGCGCGGCGCCGGTTCAGGTCGTGGCTCACGATCACACCCTGGCACAGCGGGGGCCGGTCCCGCCCCCGTGGCGGGACCGGCCCCCGGGCCTCAGCGGTGCACGTGGGCCAGCGGCCCCGCGCCGTCAGGGAACTGGGCCGTGTTGAGCACCTGGATGCCGGCGTGCTGCTCGCCGTTGAACGGCGTGACGACCGGCTTGTCATGCGGCCCGTTGGGCTCGCAGCCCAGGTTGAACGGGACGTTGGGATCGTTGAACCACAGGCCCAGGTGGTACTGGTGGGTCGCACCGAACGTGGTGCTGCCACCCGGCGACACCGAGAACGTCTCGACGTCGAAGATGCCGCGCACGGTGGCGTGGCCGACGCCGTGCCGGTCGGCGTTGACGTCGGTCTGGTACCAGGACACGCCGAACGGCTTGTTCGGCTGCTGGATGACGAACAGGTCGAACTCGGCGTTGCGCGGCATGCCGAAGATCGAGACCTCCATGGTGTCGTTCTGCGACCCAGGGATGATGGTGACCCGCCCGCCGGCGTGCGGCAGGCAGGACTTGATGCCGGGCGACGGCCTCAGGCCAAAGGTGAACGCGCCGCTGTGCCGCGCGCTGGTCACCGGGGCCGCGGACGCCGCGGTGAGGCTCAGGGCGCCGGCCACGGCGGTGACGGCCAGCCCCGCGGTGGCCCACGTCACGGCGCGCCGGCGCAGGTTGTTGGTGATGCGCATGAATGCTCCCCTGTTTCGCTGGCCGCGCCCCACGGCGCGGCCGGTGTCGGGCAGGGGTACGCAGCGCTGGGCGGGCAGGGTTCAATGCCGCCTCGATTGAACCTCGGGCGGTGCCGCCGCGTATCTCCTACGGATGGGGATGGGCGGCCGGACGGAGCGACGATGCGGGCAGCGGTGCGATCTCGCACAGCCGGCGACGACGCGCTCGTGACCGAGCTCTACCGCCAGTACCGGGCGCCGCTGCTGGCCTACGTGCTGCGGCTGACCGCCGGGGACCGGCAGCAGGCCGAGGATGTCGTGCAGGAGACCATGCTCCGGGCCTGGCGTCAGGCGGGCAAGCTCGACCTGACCGAACCGTCACTGATGCCGTGGCTGACCACGGTGGCCCGGCGTATCGTCATCGACGACAAGCGCCGGAAGAGCGCGCGGCCAGCCGAGACGGGGGACGGCATGCTGGAGAACGCTCCCGCCGCCGACTCCACCGAGGAACTGCTCCGCAAGGTGCTGGTGGCCGAGGCGCTGCAGTCCCTGTCGGCGGCCCACCGCGAGGTGCTGAACGAGACGATCCTGCGCGACCGCACCGTCAACGAGGCGGCCGAGTCCCTCGGGATCCCGGTCGGCACGGTCAAGTCGCGCGTGTACTACGCGCTCAAGGCGCTCCGCGTGGTCCTGGCCGAGCGGGGGGTGGCGGCATGACCGCGCACACCGACGTCGGCGCCTACTCGATGGGCCTGCTCGAGGAGCGGGACCGGCGGGAGTTCGAGGATCACCTGGCCGGATGCCCGGCCTGCGCCGCCGAGGTGGCCGAGCTGTCGCCGATGGCGGCCCTGCTCAGGGGCGTAGAGCTGAGGGCGGCCGAGCCGGCCGGCGCGGCGGGCGGCGAGCCGGCCGCGGGCCGGGAACCGGGCGGCGGGGACGTCACCGAGTTCCTGCGCCGCCGGGCCAGGCAGCAGCGGCGGCGCCGGCGCTGGCAGGTCGCGCTGGGAGCGGCGGCCGGCATCGTGCTGATCGGAGGGGGCATCGGCGCGGGGATCGCGGCCGCACCCCAGCACGGCCCGGCCCCGGCGCCACCGCTGGCGCTGACCGGTCAGCTGCACTCGGCCACCGATCCCGGCACGGGGGTGGCCGGGACGGTCGGCCTGGTGGCCAAGGCCTGGGGCACCCAGGTCACCCTGGACCTGTCGAAGGTACACGGGCCGGCCGAATGCGAGCTGATCGCGGTGTCCAGGACCGGGGAGCGGCGGGTGGTCATGGGCTGGCTGGTCACCGCGCCGGGCGACGGGGTACCCGGCCATCCGGCTCACCTGGTGATCAGGGGAGGCACGTCCATCCCGCGCAGCGACCTGTCCCGCGTCGACGTGGACGTGGTGAAGGGCCGCACCCTGGTGAGCATCCCGGTGTGAGCCTGAACGCTAGACGGGGAGCTTGACGAGGGTCAGGAAAAACGTGTCGATCTGCCTGATGGCGTCGATGAAGTGCTCGAAGTCGACGGGCTTGCTGATGAACGCGTTGGCGTGCAGCGAGTAGCTGCGCACGATGTCCTCTTCGGCCTGCGAGGTGGTCAGCATGATGACCGGGATCATCAGCAGCTCGTCGTCCTGCTTCAGCTCCTTGAGGACCTCCATGCCGCTGCGCCGGGGCAGGTTGACGTCGAGCAGGATGAGCCCGGGGCGCGGCGCGTCGGCGTACGGGCCGGTCCGGTGCAGGAACTGCAGGGCCTGCTCGCCGTCGCCCACCACGTGCAGCCGGTTCTGGATCTTGTAATACTCGAAGGCCTCCCTGGTCATGAGGACGTCGCCTTCGTCGTCCTCCACCAGGAGCACATCGATTACTCTCGGGTCTTCGAGCTCAGTCATCGGCTTCCTTCGCGGTCTCGTCTTCGGGGGTCTCGTCCTCGGGGAGCGGGTTCATCGTCTCGGCCGGCATGGGCAGGGTGAACAGGAACCGCGAGCCTTCGGTGTAGCTCGTGTCCAGCCAGATCCGCCCGCCAAAGTACTCGATGATCTTCCTGGTCATGGCCAGGCCGATGCCAGTGCCCGGGTAAGCGGTCCGCTCGTGCAGGCGCTGGAAGATCACGAAGATCCGTTCGGCGTACTCCGGCTCGATCCCGATGCCGTTGTCGGCGAACGAGAACAGCCAGAACGGCTCGTCCCTGGTGCAGGTGATCACGATGCGCGGCGGCTTGCCGCCGCTGAACTTCAGCGCGTTGCTGAGCAGGTTCTGGAAGACCGCGGTGAGCAGCGGCAGCTCGGCCAGCACCAGCGGCAGGTGCCCGGTCTCCACCGTGGCGCCGGTCTCCTCCATCGCCGCGGCCAGGTTGTTCCTGGCCTGGGCCAGCGCGGCATCGCTGGACACCAGCGAGGGCTCGCGCGCGGACCGGCCCACCCTGCTGTACTGCAGCAGGTCGTTGATCAGCGCCTGCATCCGCTTGGCGCCGTCAACGGCGAACTCGATGTACTGGTCGGCCCGGGCGTCCAGCTGGCCCGCGTAGCGGCGCTGCAGCAGCTGGGTGAAGCTCGCCACCTTGCGCAGCGGCTCCTGCAGGTCGTGCGAGGCGATGTAGGCGAACTGCTCGAGCTCGGAGTTCGAGCGCTCCAGCTCCTCGGTGTGCTCCTGCAGGACGGTGTTGGCCTGCCGGGTCGCGGCCAGCTCGTCCAGGATGCGCTCGCGCATGGTGTTGACGTCCACGGCCAGGTCGGTCACCTCCCGGGGGCCGGCCAGGCTGACCTCGTGCTCGAAGTCCCCGTCAGCCACCTGGCGGGCCTCGGCCGCGAGCCGGTGCAGCGGCCTGATCACGGTCGCTCGCAGGCCGACCGCGAGCAGCACCACGATGGCCGCGAGGCCGGCCGCGACCGCGATGAACACGCCGTCCAGCACGGCGGCCGAGTCGTTCAGGGCCGCCACGGCCTGGGTCCGGGCGCCAATGATGCCGCTCTGCAAAGTGGCGATCTTGGCCCGCAGCGCGTCGAAATCAGCCTTGCCGCCCAGGATGCCGGGGCTGACCACGGGCTTCCCCGCCTGGCTGACCTGGCTGATGGTCGGCTGGGCGTAGTGCTCGCGCCAGGCACGTGCCTGCGCGGTGACGCTCTTCAGGTCGGCCGCGGCGGACGGCGGCAGCTGCCCGATGACGGCCTGCAGGGCCCTGATCGCGTTCCGCTCGTCGGTCACGCCCTGGTTGTACGGGGCCAGGAAGTCCTTCTGGCCGCTCAGCGCGTAGCCCCGCACGCCGGTCTCCTGGTCGACCAGCGCGGTGTCGAGCCGCTGGGCTTGGAGCGCGGCCGGGGAGAGCGTGCCGACCACCCGCTCCCGGTCGTTTTGCAGGCTGAGCAGCGCGAGGCCGCCGGCCACCATGGCGGCCACCGAGAACAGCAGCAGGATCAGCAGGGCCACGCCGATGATCCGGCTGAGCGGCCAGCGTCTCGCCGCGGCGGCTCTGGCCGCGGCACGGTCGGACCGGGCTCGCCGGGTACCGGTCCCGCCCGGCGGCGAGTCCGCCGGGTTCTCCGTGATGTCCGTGTCGGTCATGGTTCGGCGGGGGACGAGAAACCGAGGGCCAGGACGGCCAGGTCGTCGTCCAGGTCACCTCCGTTGAGCTCGCGGACACGATCGATCACCTGGTCGAGCAGCTCCTCCCCGGGCTGGTCCGGCCCGCCCAGGGCGTCCCTGATCAGGTCCATCAGGCCTTCGCTGCCGAGCCGCTCTGACCCCTTCCCTATCCGGCCCTCGATAAGCCCGTCCGTGTAGAGCAGAATCGACCAGCTGCCGTCGAGCCGGATCGGGATGCCCGGCCAGTCGCGCACCTCGGACAGGCCGAGCGGGGCGGCCGGCCGGGTGGGGAGCTCGGCGACGCCGTCCTTGCTGACCAGCAACGGCGGCAGGTGACCGGCCATGCGTATCCAGCCGGCGGTCCGGTCCGGCTGCACCGACGTCATGCACAGCGTGGCGAACATGGTGTCGTCCTGCCGCTCGTGCTCGAGCAGCTCGCTGAGCGTGGACAAGATCTCCTCGGCGGGCCGGCCGGCCAGCACCATGGCGCGCCACGCCACCCGCAGGCAGACACCGAGCGCGGCCTCGGCCGGGCCGCGGCCGCACACGTCGCCGATGAGGGCGTGCACCCAGCCGTCCGCGGTCTCGACCACGTCGTAGAAGTCCCCGCCGAGCAGATGGTGCTTGCCGCCGGGCAGGCAGCGCGCCGACACGCTCAGCCGCGTGTCAGCCAGCAGCGGCGACGGCAGCAGGCCTCGCTCCAGCCGGGCGTTCTCCTGGGCCAGGATCTGCGCCACGTGCAGGGCCCGCTGAGCCTCCTCGGCACGCCGCCGCTCGACCGCGTACCGGATGACCCGGTTCAGCATGTGCCCGGCGACCTCGCCCTTGACCAGGTAGTCCTGGGCGCCGGCCCGGACCGCCTGCTCCCCTAGGTGCTCGCTCGACTCGCCGGTCAGGACGACGATGGCGGCTTCCGGCTCCAGCTGCAGCAGCTGCCTCAGCCCGTTCAGCCCCTGGGAGTCCGGCAGGCCGAGATCGAGCAGCACGCAAGCGGCGTCGGATACCAGGTTCTTGGCCTGGACCAGGGAACGTGCGCGCCGGACGACGACCGCGGCTCCGACCTCGCGGAGCAGCTCGCCGACGAGCACGGCGTCGCCGTCGTCGTCCTCGACGAGCAGGACCTGGACCTGGTCGTCGCGGTCGGAAGAGGCCGTGGTCTCAAGTTCAGCGTTACTTGTCATCGCACCTACATGGTGGGCTGGCTAGCGTACGGGAACAGACGTCAACAATTGCGGAGATACAATCATGCCCGCTCCCTGCACCGCACCGCGCCGCCCTGATGCCTAGATCGCCTGCGGGAAGCTGAACACGCGATTCGGATCGTACTTGGCCTTGACCTGGGTCAGCCGGGCGAGGTTGGCACCGTAGTAAGCCTGCCGCCAGTTGGCCAGCGCCGGGTCGACGTAGTTCTGGTAGGCCTGGCCGCTGGCGAAGGGGCGCATCGACTGCCAGAAGGACTGCTGCCAGGCGTGCTGGCGGGCCACGGCGGCGGCCGCCGCGCCGGTCGGCCAGGTGGTGGTGTACTGGGCGTCGAAGAGCGCGTTGCGGTGCACGAACGCGGTGGCGCCCGCGGCGACCCGGTTGACCGCGCCGCCGAGCGCGTCGAAGGCGATGCCGCCGCCCGCCCCCGGCGCGCCGCCCGCCCGCTGGAACTTCTCCACGCCGGCCAGCAGGGTCCCGATGCCGTGGCTGTTCAGCGGCTTGGTGAAGAAATCCGACTTGGCGTACTCCGAAGCGCGGGCCAGCTTCCCGGCCGGGTTCTGGCTGGGCAGGTGGCACTGGCTCACGGTCAGGCTGGCGCAGCCCGCCTCGACCAGCATCGCGTGCAGCCAGGACGTGGTCTCCATGAACGGCGAGGACGGATGCGAGCCCGCCGCGGCGTACAGCTTCTCCAGCTGGGCGGCTGCGGCGCCGATGCTGCCCAGGTAGGTGCCACCCACCTGGATGGACGGGACGGAGCCGCCCGTGGCCGCGGCCAGGTGCAGGTTGGACCAGAGCGCGTCCGGGGCGTGCGGCGCCCAGGACTGCCAGGCGGAGATCACCCGGGCCGCCTGCGACCACGGCCAGGACAGGAAGAACAGGACGATCTGGCCGACCTGGTGGGTGCGGAAGGTGAACGAGGTGACGACGCCGAAGTTGCCCCCGCCCCCGCCACGGCAGGCCCAGAACAGGTCGGAGTTCTGGCTGGAGTTGCAGGTCCTGACCTGGCCGTCGGCCGTGACGATCTGCAGCGACTGCACGTTGTCGCTGGTCAGCCCGTAGGCACGGGCCACCACCCCGATGCCGCCGCCCAGGGTGAGGCCGGCGATGCCGACCGTCGGGCAGGACCCGCCCGGCACCCCGCGGCCGTGCGCGGCCAGACCGTTGTAGAAGTCGATCAGCCTGGTCCCCGCGCCGACGGTGGCCGTGCTGCCGCTCACGTTCACCCCGGACATCCGGGTCACGTCGATGATCAGGCCGCTGGTCGAGGACCAGCCCGCGTAGCTGTGCCCACCGCACCGGGCGGCGACCGGGACGCCGAACTTACGGACGAAGGCGAGGCAGGTCGCCACGTCGTGCGCGTTGCGGCAGTAGGCGATCCCGGCCGGGCGCAGCGAGTCGAACCGCGGGTCGAACAGCCGCTTGGACACGGTGTAGGCGGACTCGCCCGGGCGGACCAGCGGCCCGGACAGGTCGCGGCCGAGCGCCGTCCAGTCAGCCGGGGACGGTGATGGCGTGGCCGTCGGGGCGGCGGCCCCGGCGCCCGAGGCCGCGCCGCCCGGCGTTGTCCCAGCCGTGCTCGGGGTCCGGCTGGCTCCGGCGCCCGTGGCGCTGGTCTGGCTATCCGGGCTGCACGATGCGAGCAGCCCGGCTCCTCCCGCTGCCGCCGCGAGCCGCAGGAACGTGCGCCGCCCCTGGTCTTCCGCCATCGCGAGCCTTCCCTTCGCCCTGCCCTCAGTATGGGCGCCCGGGAATAAAGACGCCGCGAGGCCGCTAACAGTTGTGCGGGGTGAGCCCGGGGAGATTCTGCCCGTAAATGACTTGCTTGCACCAGCGAGCCGAAATATAGTTGAGTTGCTCAATGATTGAGGTACTCAGGTAGTCGGCTGGCGGATTCGGGCGGAGGTGATCGACATGGATGAGCGCCCGGGGACAGTACTCGAGACAGCGGTGCTGGACGCTGAGCCTGTCGCGCACGCCGAGCCGCTGACCGACGAGCAACTGAACCAGCAAATCAGCGATACGTTCCCCGAGCTCTTCAAGCACTTCCATGATCTCGGCCAGCGCATCGCGATCGAGTTCGGCTTCAACGCCAGTGACGCCATCGCGCTGATCAAGCTCGATGCCCCGCTGACGATGAAGGAACTCGGCCAGCGGATGGGCTGCGACCCGTCCTTCATCACCACGATCGCGGACTCCCTGGAGAAGCACGGGCTGGCCCGGCGGGAACCCTCGCAGCGGGACCGGCGGAGCAAGAACATCGTGCTGACCCCGGAGGGCAAGACCGTCAGGGACCGGCTGTTCCGCGAACTCATGACCCGAGCGCCGTGGTGTACCGCCCTCGACACCGGCGAGCGCCAGTGCCTGCTCGGGCTCATGCGGAAGATGCTCCGATCGCGCGGCGGGAGGTGATGCTGTCACAGACGCGGCTTCTGTCTCGTCAGATGCGATGAGAGGAGGACCGCAGGGTCGTCACGCCGAGGACGACGACCATACGGGGAAGAAACGACAGTTACGGGGAACGGGAACCTCGGTCCGTTCGGACCAAAAAGCTTTAGCGGCGACGTGCAGCGCGTGACCTCCGGCGCCAGCCGGGTCAGAGCGTTAGTTCACTACGCCCTCAGTCTAGGGAGATTAGTCTTGTCCGCCACATCACCAGACACCGGGCAAACCCGGGTGGTCAGTAACGCGGCGGCGTCCAGCGCCGCCGCGTCCGCGGGCCCCCCGCGCCGGCTCGGCCTAGCCCTCGCCGTCATCGCGACGGCCCAGCTCATGGTCGTGCTCGACGCGACCATCGTCAACGTCGCCCTGCCGCACATCCAGGACGCGCTCGGCTTCTCGGGCGCCAACCTGGAGTGGGTCGTCAACGCGTACGCGCTGGCGTTCGGCGGGCTGTTGCTGCTCGGCGGGCGATCCGGCGACCTACTGGGGCGCCGCCGGGTCTTCATCGCCGGCATCTTGCTATTCTCACTGGCCTCGCTGCTTGGCGGGTTCGCCACCACTCAGGAATGGCTGCTCACCGCGCGGGTCTTGCAGGGCGTCGGCGGCGCGTTCGCCGCGCCCACCGCCTTGTCGCTGATCGCAGTTACCTTCCCCGAGGGGCCGCCGCGGAACCGGGCGATGGGCGTGTACGCCGCGATGAGCGTGGCCGGCGGTGCCGTCGGCCTGATCGCGGGCGGCCTGCTGGTCCAGTACCTCAACTGGCGCTGGGTGTTCTTCGTGAACGTGCCGATCGGCCTGGTGCTCGCGTTCCTCGCTCCCCGCGTGCTCGCCGAGTCCGAGCGGCGGCGCGGCGCCTTCGACCTGCCCGGCGCCATCACCGGGAGCCTTGGCCTCGCGGCCCTCGTCTACGGCCTCTCGAGCGCCGCGACCAGCCCGAACGGCATTTCGCACTGGGGTGACACCAAGGTCATCGCTTCGCTGGCGGCCGCGGCGGTGCTGCTGGTGGCGTTCGCGTTCATCGAGGTGCGCAGCAAGCACGCGCTGGTCCCGATGCGGGTGCTGCGCAGCCGGGACAGGACCGGCTCGTACCTGATCATGCTGTGCGTCGGCACCGCGCTGTTCGGCATGTTCTTCTTCCTCACGCTCTTCCTGCAGAACGTGTGGGGATACAGCGCGCTGAAGACCGGCATCGCCTACCTGCCGATGATCGCCACGGTCATGGTGGGGTCCGCGGTCGCGTCCCAGCTGGTGAACCGGATCGGTGCGCGGCCGCTGCTGATAACCGGCAGCGTGATCGCGACCGTCGGGATGTTCTGGCTGTCCCGGATCAACGAGCACAGCCAGTACGCCTCCGGGCTGCTCGGGCCGATGATGGTGACCGCGGTCGGCATGGGCCTGCTGTTCGTGCCGCTCTCCCTGGTCGCGCTGTCCAAGGTGGCCGACAGCGACGCGGGCGTGGCCTCGTCGCTGCTGAACACCGGCCAGCAGGTCGGCGGGTCGATCGGGCTAGCGATCCTCGGCACGGTGGCGTGGAGCGCGGTGGCGAACAGCATCCACGCGCAGGCCGCGGCCGCGGCCGCGGCGGCCAAGCACGCCGTGCACCTGTCCGCCGCCCAGCAGGCGGCCGTGCAGAAGGCGATAACCGACCACGCCTTCTCGGTCGGCTTCTCCAAGGGGTACGTGGTCTCGGCCGGGATCTCGCTGCTCGGGCTGATCATCACGCTGGTCGCGATCCGGGTCAAGCGCGAGGACCTGTCCGGGATCAACCCGATGGCGGCGCCCGTCGACTAAGCGGGCGGGTGAAGGCCTCGCGGCGGTCCGCCGTCGCGGGGCCTTTGCCGTCGGTTGCGGGGCCTGACGTACGATCGCGCTATGACCGCGGGGCTGTTCTACGTCTATACCGACCCGGGAACTGTCGACGAGACGGAGTTCCACGACTGGTACGACCACGAGCACGGCCCGGCCCGGCTGACCGTGCCCGGGATCGGCCCCGCCTACCGCTACCGGGCCCTGGACGAGCAGAAGCCGCCGTGGCTCGCCCTGTACGAGCTGGACCGCCCGGACGTCATCGAGAGCCCGGACTACCAGGCGCTCGGCGCGAACGCGAGCGACCGGGACAAGGCCGTCGGCGCCGGGCTGGCCACCCTGGACCGCCGGGTCTACGAGCAGATCAGCGAGGACGGGTCGCCGGCCGGCCGGAACCCTGATCCCGCCCCGGTGATCCTGGCCGTGGCCATGTCGGTGCCCGAGGCCAGCGAGGACGACCTGGCCGCATGGTACACCGAGGAACACATCCCGATGCTGCTGCAGGTGCCGGGCTGGCGGCGGATCCGCAGGTTCCGGCTCACCCGCGCGCTGGACGGGCCCGCTCTGGAACCGGGGAGCTTCCTGTCCGTGCACGAGCTGGCCGGCCCGGAGGTCCTGGAGGACCCCGGATACCCCGCGGCCGTCAGCACGCCGTGGCGGGACCGGGTAGTGGCTTCGGCGTTGCGGCGGGAGCGGCGGGTATTCGGCCTGCGCAACGCGATCGGCGGCTAGCGTGGCGTCGGTCGGCGATCCCCGGGTCAGGGACTTCCTCGCGCACGGTACCCGGACCGGCAAGCTGGCCTTCCTGGCCGCCGACGGGCGCCCGCTGGTCGCGCCGGTCTGGTTCATCGTCGAGGATGACGGCCTGGTGTTCAACACCAACAGCCAGACGGCGAAGGGCCGCGCCCTGGCCCGCGACCCGCGGGTCAGCATCTGCGTCGATCTGGAGGCACCGCCGTACGCATTCGTCCAGGTCCAGGGCCAGGCTGAGCTGTCCGAAGACCCGGCCGAGCTGCTCCGCACCGCCACTGCGATCGCGGCGCGGTACATGGGTGCCGAACGGGCCGGGCATTTCGGCCACCGCAACGCGGTGCCCGGCGAGCTGGTGGTCCGGTTGCGTCCGCTCAAGGTGCTCGCCAACTTCGACATAACCGGCTGACCACGGGCTCTAATTGGATCTTCCGGCGCACGGGTGCCCGCTGGCCGTATCGTTAGGATTGCACCAAGCGGGCATATCAGGAGGTTCCGGGTGTCGGCGGATGGCCCAGTGCGGCCTACCGGGCAGACTGCCGGCCCGGGCCAGGCGTCCGGGTGGCCGGTTTGGTCGGGTCCGGTACCTCCGCTTGCCGAGGGTTTCACGGCCAGGCCCGATACGGTGCCGGATCTGCAGACCGCGCTGGTTCCCGGGGTCACGGTGATGCTGGCGCCGGACCAGGCGGCGGCGTCGGCGCAGGACTGGCGGGCGTCGAGCGGCAAGACCCAGCTCGCCCGCTTCTTCGCCGAGTCGCTCTGGCGCTCCCCCGGAGTCGACGTACTGACCTGGGTGGTGGCCAGCAACCGGGCGTCGGTGCTGTCCGGCTTCGGGGCCGCGGCCGCGGCGATAGGCGCCGGCGACGCGGGCGATGCCGAGGCGGTGGCAGCCCGGTTCACCGACTGGCTCAGCACGACCGCCCGGCCGTGGCTGGTCGTGCTCGACGACCTGCGCGACGCGGCGGACCTGCGGGGGCTCTGGCCGTCCGGCCCGGCGGGCAGGCTGCTGATCACGACCGCCAATCCGGGGGTCCTATCCGCCGAGCGCCGGGCGGTGACGCTGCCGGTGCCGGCCTTCAGCACCAGGGAGGCGATGGGCTACCTGTCCGGCCGCCTCGGCACGGACCCGGACCAGCGCAGCGGGGCGATCGACCTGGTACGGGACCTCGGCTGCGAGCCGCTCGCGCTCGCCCAGGCGAGCGCGGTGATCGCCGGCTCGGGCATGACCTGCCGCGACTACCGGCAGCACTTCATGCAGCGGCAGAAGCAGCTGGCGGAGGCGGGCCGGGCCGATCCGTCGGCCGCCGCGGTCACCTGGACGTTCTCGGCCGAGTACGCCGAACACCTGTCGCCGGGCGTGAGCATCAGGTCGCTGGTGACGCTGGCCGCGCTGCTCGACGGGCACGGGATACCGGGCGCCGTGTTCACCACGGCGGCGGCCGGCGAGTACCTCGCCGGGGACGGCCGGGTTCCCGGAGCACGGGCGGCCGACCCGCAGCGGACCTGGAACGCGATCGGAAGCCTCAGGCAGGCGGGGCTGCTGACGGTCGACCCCTCCGGGACTTCGCCGACGGTCCGGATCGGCCCGGTGCTCCAGGCGGTTATCCGCGCGGCGGTCCCCGATGATCTCTACGACCGGGCGGCCCGGGCCGCCGCGGACGCGCTGCTCGAGGTGTGGCCCCGCGACGAGCCGCGGTCGCGGCTGGCCGCCGACCTGCGCGCCTGCGCCGTCAGCCTGCGCCAGGCCGCCGGGGACGTGCTGTGGACCGAGGGCCGCTGTCACCCGCTGCTGATGCTGGCCGGGCAGAGCATGGACAGCGCGCGGCTGACCGGCCCGGCCGTGGCCTACTGGCGCGAGCTCGCCGCGGACGGCGAGCGGATCCTCGGCCCGGACGCGCTGGAAACGCTCGTGGTTACCGGCCGTCTGGGCGAGGCACTGATGACCGCCGGGCAGGCGACCGAGGCGGTCCCGGCGTTCCAGCGGGTCCTCGACGGCCGGGCCGACAAGCTCGGGCCCGATCACCCGGGCGCCATCGCGGCTAAGGTCGCGCTCGGCCGCGCTCTGGTGGCTACCGGCCGGCCCGGGGACGCCGTCCCCGTCCTGGAGGAGGCGCTGGCAGGCAGCGAACTGGTCCGCGGCGCCGACCATATCGACACCCTCACCGCGCGAGAGGAGTACGCGGCCGCGGCCCTGGCCGCGGGCAAGACCGCCGAGGCCGTCCGCTCGTACCGGCACGTGCTGGCCGACCGCCAGCGCATCCAGGGCGGGCAGCATCCCGGTGCCGCGTCAGCCAGCCTCGGCCTGGCCGCCGCCTACCTGGCGAGCGGCCAGGCTAAGGACGCCATCGCCCAGTACAAGCAGGTCCTCACGAACACCGAAGGCGTGCTCGGCCCGGATCACCCGGACACCCTCCAGGTCCGCCGCAGCCTGGCCGCGGCGAACTTCTCCGCCGGGCGGATGGGTACGGGGCTGCAGCTCTATGAGGAGACCTGCGCGGGCTACGAGCGCACCATCGGTGCTAATCACGCCAGCACGCTGGCCTGCCAGGCGGAGCTGGCTCGCGGGTATTACGCTACCGGGCGGCTGGGTGACGCGATCAGCTTGCTCAGCACGATCATCGGGCGTGGCGAGCAGACCCTTCCGGCGGGCGATCCGCTGATGCGGCGGATGCGGGAAACGCTGACCAATATCACCGGCTGACAATCGTGTATCACGCTAGCGGCCGAACGGGATCATGTCGCAGCGCTCGCGGTCCAGGTCGTCGCAGCAGGGGGGTGCTACCGCCTGAGGTGCCGCGGCCGGAGGTGCCGCGGCCGGCCGCGATCTCGGCCACCGCGTCCACGGCCCGGTCGATCTCGCCGGGGGTGTTGTACAGGTAGAAGCTGAGGCGGCAGCTGGCGGGCGGGTTCAGGCCGAGCGCGTGATGGGCCAGCGTGGCGCAGTGGCAGCCGGCCCGCGACTCGATCCCGGCCCCGTTCAGGGCCCGGGCGACGTCGACCGGATCCCGGCCCGCCAGGTTGAACGCGACCAGCGAGGTGCGCCGGGCCGCGTCCCGCGGCCCGTAGATCGTGATCCCGTCGATGCCCCGGAGCCCGTCGAGCGCCCGGCGGGTCAGCGCCTGGTTCCACGTGGCGACACGGTTCATGGCGGCCCGGACGGCATCGCGCTCGACCGGCCTGGCCGTGCCGAAGTACGCCGGGCGCTTCGGGGTCAGCGCCAGGTCGAGTAGCAGCCGCAGCGCCTGCGCGGAGACGACGGCACCGAGGATGTTCGGGGTGCCCGCGGAGTACTTCCAGGGCAGCGCGTTGTACTCGACGTGGTTGGGGAAGACCCGCCCCTCGGCGATCATGTCTCCCCCGTACAGGAACGGCAGCGCCGGATTCAGCAGTTGCTCCCTGGCGTACAGCACCCCGACTCCGAACGGCGCCAGCAGCTTGTGGAAGGAGAACGCGAGGTAGTCCGCGCCGAGAGCGCGCACGTCGGTCAACGACCCCGGTACCAGCTGCGCCCCGTCGATCAGGAGCCACGATCGCCGTTCCCCGTTCGGCTGGAAATAGCCGCTCGCGTCGGCCAGCGCCCGTACGGCGGCCAGCGGATTCCTGGTCCCCAGGAAGTTGGACGCGCCCGTACAGCAGACCAGCTTGGTGCGCTCGTCGATCAGCGACGCCAGGTGCTCCAGGTCCAGCTCGCCGGAGACCGGATCGAACCGGGCCAGGCGGCACTGGACCCGGCGGCCGAACCGCGGCAGTATCTCCCGGCACATCGCGTGCCAGGGGACGTAGTTGGAGTTGTGCTCCATCAGCGTCGTCACCACATTGTCCCCGTCACGGAACTCGGTGAGCAGCGAGTACATGACCGCGTTGATGGCCTCGGTGGTGTTCCGGTAGAGAGCGATGCTGGCCGGGCCGGGAGCCCCGATGAACCGCGCGATCGTGTCGTAGGACTCCTCGAAGCGCCCGGTCATCGCGGCCGAGGCGCTGGACTGGCCCCGGTGGACGTTCTCGTAGTCCGGCCCGAGCGAGGCGTACAGGGCCAGCAGCTCACGCGGCGGCTGCGTGCTCGCCGCATTATTCAGCGCGACCCTGGCCCGCCCGGGAAACAGGAAGTGCCTGCGCACCGCCCGGACGTCGATCGTCTCCGGCGCCGGCGCGCGGCCGGCTGCCGCGTGAGCAGCTATCATCACGTGATCCTTCCACCCGTCCTCCGAGTGTCACCGCGCCGCCGTTCGCGATGCACCAGGAGAATCCCTGGCTCTTAGAGGGGAGCCGGGCCGCGGAAAATACGGGAGCATATGGACATGAGCCGGACCGCGGCGCTTGCATGGAGGGCAGGGACAGCAGGCCGGCAATTCCGGGAGCCGCGGGAATGATCGTCAGCCGGGCGGCCGAGCTCAGCAGGCTCGACGACCTCCTCACCGCGCTGGCCGGCGGAGAGGGCAGCGCGCTGGTCGTGCGCGGGGAAGCCGGGATCGGCAAGACCACGCTGCTCGAGACCCTGGCCGTGCGTTCGCGCGACTCGGTCACGGTGATCCGGACCTGTGGCGCCGAGACCGAGGCGGAACTTACCTTCTCCGCCCTGGCCGACCTGCTGGATCCGGTACTAGGCGAGCTGACGGCGCTGCCGGAACCGCAGGCGGCGGCGCTGATGGGCGCACTGGCCCTGGGACCGCCGGCCCCCGGTGACCGGCTGGCGGTCTGCGTGGCCACTTTGGGAGTGCTGCGGGCAGCGGCCCAGCGCCGCCCGGTGCTCGCCGTGGTGGACGACCTGCAGTGGATCGACGCGTCTTCGCGCGAGTGCATTGAGTACGCCGCCCGCCGGGCCGGAGGGCCGCTCGCGGTCGTGCTGGCGGCGCGGGACCCGTGGTACCCGCCCGAGCACGTCCACCTGCCAGAGCTGCAGGTCGGGCCCGTCGATGACGTCGGGGCCGCCGAGCTGCTGCGGCACCGGGCACCGGACCTGGTCCCGCCCGTCGCCACCGCGATCACGCAGGCCGCCGCGGGCAATCCGCTGGCCCTGGTCGAGCTGAGCGCGGCGCTGAACGCCGACCAGCGCACCGGTGCCGCACCACTGGATCTCCCGCTCGCACCGGGCCGGCGGCTGCAGCGCGCGTTCTCGGGCCGGGTCGGCGCGCTGGACGAGCCGGCCAGGCGGGCACTGCTGATCGCCGCGGCGCACGCCGGGCCAGAGCTGGCGGTGATCGCCGCCGCCTGCCTGGGCGCCGGGACCGACGTCGGGCATCTCGGCGAGGCGGAGGCCTCCGGCCTGGTACAGATCGGGGCCAGCCGCGTGAGCTTCACCCATCCGCTGATCCGCGGCGTGGTGTACCAGGAGGCGCCGGCGGCCGAACGCCGCATCGCGCACGCCGCCCTAGCTGCGGCATTGGGCGACGATGACGACCGCCGGGTGTGGCACCTGGCCGCGGCCGCGATAGGAACGGACGAGGGGGTGGCGGCCGACCTGGAGCGGGTCGGCGGCCAGGCGGTGGCCCGCCGCGCCTACGCCGCGGGATCCGGCGCGCTGGAGCGCGCGGCGCGTCTCACGCCGGCCCGGGAGACGGCGAGCCGGCGCCTCATCGCCGCGGGCCAGGCGGCCGCCGGCGCCGGCCTGGCGGACCGCGCGCTCGCGCTGTTCGGCGAGGCGGCCGAGATAGCCGGCACCGAAGATCAGCGAGCGCGGGCCCAGCAGCTGCGCGGCCGGATGATGGTCTGGCGGGGCCGGGGCGCCGAGGCCGTGCCGCTGCTGGTCGGACAGGCCGGGCTAGTCGCGCCGCGACTGCCGGCGCTGGCGGCGGCGATGTATTCGGACGCGGCCAACGGTGCCACCACCATAGGTTCCTACCTGGAGGCGGAGAGGCTGGCCTGGCTCGCGGCCGGGCTACTCGACGACCGAACCGACCCGGCCCTGCGCGGAGCGGTGCTGGGGTTGCTCGGCTGGGCGCTCGCCTTGCGCGGGAAGGCATCGCAGGCACGCCGGGTTCTCAGCGAGGCGGCCCGCCTCGCCGAAGGCCTCGACCCGCTCGGCCCGGATTGGTCGTGGCTGCACCTCCTCCTGCGGTGTCAGATTCCGCTCGGGGAGTTCGAGCAGGCCAAGGCAAAAGGCCTGGAACTGAGCCGGCGGGCGCGGGAGGCCGGCGCGCTGGCCGCGCTGAGCGGCATGCTGCACGTCGCCGCGGATACCGCGTTCCGGCTCGGTGACTGGGACACGGCCGACGCCGCGGCGCTGGAGGCCATCCAGGTCGCGGGTGAGGTCGGCCAGCCCGCGGTGGTCGGCTGGGTGCTCACGGTCAGGGCGCGGATCCTGGCGGCGCAGGGACGGCCCGACGAGGGCCGCGCGGCAGCGCAGGCGGCGCTTCGGATCGCCGAGACCGGCCGGATAAGCGCTGGATTCCGGTTCGTGTACGCCGCGCTGGGGTTCCTTGAGCTCGGCCTGGACCGGACCGGCGCGGCGATCGGCGAGCTCGAGACGGTCGAGCGGCTGGTCGACGGCACCGGCCTGGAGGATCCGGTAATCGTCCCGTGGGAACCTGACCTGGTCGAGGCCTACGCCCGCCAGGGCCGGGCCGGTGACGCCCGGCGCGTGCTCGCCCGGCTGGAGGGGCGGGCGGACCGGACCGCCAGCCCGGTCGCGCAGGGCGCCGCGGCCCGGTGCCGCGGCATGGTCGACGACGATTTCGGGCCGGCCTTCACCGCCGCGCTCGCGCTCGACGACCAGCGGCCGATGCCGTTCGAGCGGGCTCGGACGCTGCTCGCATTCGGGCGCAGGCTGCATCGCGCCCGGCGGCGCGCCGAGGCGCGTGAGCGTCTCCGCGAGGCGCTGGGCGGATTCGAGCAGCTGGGTGCCCGCGCCTGGGCCGAGCAGGCCCGGGCCGAGCTGAGCGCGGCCGGGGCCCGGCGCCGCCGGGAGCCCGATGACCGCGCGCTGACGCCGCAGGAACTCCGGGTCGCCGCGGCCGTGCGGCGCGGGGCGTCCAGCCGCGACATCGCGGCCGACCTGTTCCTGTCGCCGAAGACGGTGGAATTCCACCTGCGCCAGATGTACCGCAAGCTCGGCGTCCACTCCCGGACGCAGCTGATCGCGGCGCTCGAGTCGCTCGAGTCACTCGCGGGGCGGACTGATATCCCGTGATGCCCGCTAGCGGCACCGGCGGTCTCGTGCGCCCTGTTGGTTACTGGTAGGAAATCATGGAGAGCTGCGGGGTTCTTGCGAGTGTCTGCTGTGCACTCATCATCGGATGGTCCTTGGCATAGAAGTTCTTCCATCCGAAGACCACCCCGGCAGGGGCGGCCCTGGTGACGGCTTGCCAGGTCTGCTGCTTATCGGCACGCGTGCCTTGCCCGTCCATGTGGATGAGAATGGCCAGGTCGTCATGCCGGGTGTCGAGCTGGTGCTCGTCGCAGATCATCGACGGCCTGAATTGGTGCAGAACGAGGAGTTTCTGGGGCAGCTGGTGGCGTCCGGTAAGGCCGGCCAGCCAGCGGATGACGCTATTCACCTCGCTGATGCTCACGCTGCCGATCTGGTGCAGCGGCCGCTGATGCGGCGTTAGTTTCCACTCCGGGTCCAGGGCCAGCCCGACATCGGGCATCTGGAGTAGCGACCGGTAACTCCTGGCCTGAGCGAGCAGGCTAGCCCGGCCGGGCTGCAGGTCCAAGATGACGTACATTCCGGCCGCCGTCGCCCGGCGTACCCAGGGACGCAGGGATGCCACAGCGGACTGGTAGGAGTAGGCGCCGTCCCGGCCGGGGCGTGCCTGGGCGACGGTTGCGATGATCTCCAGGGCCGGTATGACCGGGACCCTGCTCAGGGCCTGGTACGCCGTGGCGACCTTCCTGGCCCGCGCGATGCTGGCCGACAGGCCTTGCTCGCCGAGGACGCCGAGCGAGGGAGCGCCGGGGTGACCGTACAAGGCGACCAGCAGGCGCCCGGGGAACAGGATCTGGCCGCCGCCGGGCAGCTGTACTCCGGTCTGCGCGACGCCGATCCGGGATGCCAACTGGGCGGCCGACCCGAATCCCGTCCCGATGGCGAGCACCTGGCGGGGCCGCGCCGCCGACAGCGCGGCTATGGCGGCCGGGTCGGCGCGCGGGTCGGCGCCGCGGACGGCGATCACCCGGGCCCCTGCCACGCGCGCGGTGGTGACTGCCGCCAGCGTGGCGGCGTCACTGTCGCCGGGGTGCACGAGCAGAGCCAGGCGGCCCAGGGGCGAGGGTGCCCTGGTCGCGGGCAGCATCGCCGGGTCGGTGACCACGTGGATGCCCGGCAGCTGAGCCGCCTGCACATTCCCGGCCATACCCACCGCGAGCACGGCGCGCGGGTCCAGCGCCTTGATCTGCGCCCGCAGCAAGGCGGTGACTACGCCTGCCGGGCCTGCGTCGGCCCGGCCCGGAGACGCCGAGGCAAGCAGCAGCGGCGCGTGGGCCCGCTGCGCCGACCGGGCAGCCGTTAGCTCAGCCGGCCGGCCCGGGCCCGCGACAACAACCACGGGCGCCGATGCGAACAATCTTTCCGCCAGCCTCCCGGCGACCACATTGGCCGCGCCAGCCAGCACCGACGTCGCCGACGCAGGTAGATGCGTCCGCGCGGCCAGGCGGGCATGGGATGGCTGGACCGGCCGGGGAACATCAGTACAGGACGCGCCGACCGTAACGAATGCCATGGCCGCGAGCACCGTTCCGGCCACGCGTAGCGCCACGCGGCGGCCCTGGCCGGCCCGCTGGCGCAGCGGGCGGCATCCACGCACCGCACACGGGGCCCGCCCGTCGCAGGCACTCCGCCGTCGCGCGGCGCCAGGCCATCCCTTCCGCGAGCACAACACAGCTAGCCGAGCATATTGGCCATCACACCCGCTACGCCGGATTTCTCCCGATCCGGCGTGGTTATGCGAGGCCGGGATCAAGCAGGCGCCGCATCGGCTGGCCTGTCACCTCGGCGATCAGGTCGTAATCGCTGTCGACGTGCAGCACCTCGGCACCGTGCAGTTCGGCGGTCGCGGCGATGATCAGATCCGGGATCGGGCGCCTGTGACCAGTGCCGCGATGCCGGGCAAGCAGCCGCTGGACCTCCAGTGCCCGGTCCATCGCCGCCTCGCTGACCGGCAGCCACTCCAGTGCCCGCTGGCCCGCGAGCAGCGCCTCCAGACCTTTCTGGTCCCGCGCGGAGTAGCAGATCTCCAGTGCTGTCAGGTGGCAGGCCGCGATGACGTGCGCGCTGCGCAGCGCCAGGAACGTGGCCCGGGCGCGGGTGTCTCGCCTGGCCCATTCCAGCGCGGACTTGTCCGCGAGCAGCACGCTCAACCGCGTCCGCCGTCCCGCCACGCCCCGCGCAGCGCCTCATCGGATAGGTCGGTGCCCGTCTCGTCGAGGAGCTCGAGCATGCGGGCCGCGGCCCGCTGGTTCGCCACGCGGCGCAGAGCGGCGTTCACGGTCGCCACCTTGCTCGTGGTGCCCAGTTCCTCGCTCGCCAGCGACAGCGCGTCGTCATCCAGGTCAACCACCGTCCTCGACATCAGATCCTCCACGATAGTGATGTCCGATGACGTGGTAACTGTATATCAATTAGCGTGCGAGGGCGCCATAAGGTCCGACCCGATGGTGGACGCCGGGGCCATCGCCAGTAGCGGAGGGTGACGCCAGGCCTGGCCAGAGGCATTAGGTTAGGCTAACCTAATGCCTCTATGCCGACACCGTGCATATGCCGGCGAACTGGACGTCGTTCCCTGTCTGTCTCTCGTTAGGAGCCTGGAAGCCTTATGAGTGAAACCCAGACGCTGCTGCTCGGCTTCATCGCCGGGGTGACCATCCTGATCGGGCTGCCGCTGGGCCGGGTACGCGCGCTCCGGCCGGGGACGCGCCAGTTCCTCAACGCCCTGGCCGTCGGCATCCTGCTGTTCCTGCTCTGGGACGTCCTCGTGCACGCGTTCGAGCCAGTGGACGCCGCTCTGGGGAAACTGCACGACGGGACCGGCGGGATCGCCCCGGTCGCGGGTTACGCCGCCCTGTTCTTCCTCGGCATCACCGTCGGCCTGGGCAGCCTGGTGTTTTACGAGGGCTGGCTCGCCGGTCGGGCCCGGGCCGACCGGGCGGCTGAAACCCGGCCGTTCGGCCCTGGTGCTATGGCGCCGGGTGAGCTGGCCGCACCCCGGGTAGGCGGCATCTCCGGCTGGACCGCCGCCCGCCGCCTGTCGCTGCTCATCGCGGTCGGCATCGGGCTGCACAACTTCGGCGAGGGCCTGGCCATCGGCGGCAGCGCCGCGGCCGGCGAGATCGGCCTGGCGACGATCCTGGTCATCGGGTTCGCGCTGCACAACGGGACCGAGGGGTTCGGAATCGTGGCCCCGCTGGCGGCCGAGGGTGACCGGCCTTCGTGGGGCTTCCTGCTGCTGATGGGGCTGATCGGCGGCGGCCCCACGTTCCTGGGCACCGCGGTGGGAAGCCAGTTCACCAGCGACGCGATGAGCGTGATCTTCCTGACCCTGGCCGCCGGCTCGATCCTTTACGTTGTCATCCAGCTGCTCGGGGTGGCGTTCAAGAACGGCCGTAAGGACCTGATCTACTGGGGCGTGCTGGCCGGGCTCTCGGCCGGGTTCGTTACTGACATGGTCGTCACGGCCGGAGGAGCTTAGGATCCGTGTTGCGGCAGCCGGCTCGTGATCTTGAAGGCCCGCCGGTGGTTGTCCGCGGAACCAGGACCCCCGGGAGAGCCTGCAGCGATGGCGGCCAGGTAGCCGCGGATCAGCTCGCCTTGCGGTAACGGGCGAGGATGGCGGCGCGCAGCGATGGGGTCGGCGCGCCGAGGGCCGACAGGATCACCGGTACCATGCCGTCCTTCAGGGCGAGCAGGGCCAGGGTGAGGTGCTGGACGCCGATGTGGTTGTCGTGCAGCGCCTTCGCCTCGCGCAGCGAGAGCTCCAGGCTCTTCTTTGCGCGCGGCGTGAACGGGATATGGCCGCCGGGAGCCGGGTCCGCGAGAAGCGGGGCGTTGCCGCGCGTGCCTGCGGGCAGGGGGGCGCCGCGACGGGCACGGCGGCGACGCCGGCGGCGCGTCAGCTCGGCCAGCGGCCCCTTTCCCCAGGCTGGCCGTCTGCTCCGGCAGGCGGCCGGGAGAGCCCCGGTGAGGGCGTCCGGGCCGAACGCCGCCTCGATCCGGGCGCGGACGACGTCCAGGTCGATGCCGATGAAAGCCAGCGCCTGGCGGTCGATGCCGCCCAGCGGGTCGGCCTTATGGCCTCGTCCGATGGTGCGCAGTATGGCCGCCTCGATGCGCTCGGGCGTGACGCCCTGATCGCGCAGGACCGCGCTGGCCGGCTCGGCGGCCGCGGCCGCGGCCAGCAGCAGGTGCTCGCAGCCGATGTAGTTGTGCCCGAGCCGGCGGGCATCGGCCTGGGCCTGGACGACGACGTGGCGAGCGGTGTCGGTGAAGCGCTCGAACATCATCGCCTCCCGCCCAGGCGGCCGTACTTGCGGTGCACGGTCTGCTTGGTGACGCCGAGACGGCTGGCGATGTCCTGCCAGGACCAGCCGAGCTCGCGTGCCTGCTGAACCTGGAGCAGTTCCAGCCGTTCGGCCAGCGCACGAAGGGCGGCGACCGCGCGCAGGCCGACGTCGGGGTCGTTGCTGGCGGCGCCTTCCGCGATCTGGAGAGTCGTTTCCATGACGTCAGCATATGATGACGGACGGCGTTTCGTCAACATATGCTGACGCAGGCGCTGCGCCCGGGCGAGAGCCGAAAGGCGGGCCGCGATGGACTCGGCGACATCAATCCGTCACCGGTTCCCTTTCCTGGTGCCAGCGGCTCACAGCACGCCGAACCGGTCATAGGCGGCCCGCAGGGTGCTGCCCGCCTCCAGTGCGTCGCGCAGCCGGTGCTCCTTTGATGCCTTGGCCAGGGCCTGGGCGATGGTCTGGTCGATGAGTTCGGCCGGGACGACGACCGCCCCGTCGGCATCGGCCACCACCAGGTCTCCCGGGCGGACCGGCAGTCCGCCCACGACGGCTGGCTGCCGCCACGCGGTAACCGCAACCCGGCCCTTGCAGTCCAGCGGCAGCATCCCGCGGCACCACACCGGGTAGCCGAGGGCAGTGATGCCGCGGGCGTCGCGGCAGTACCCGTCGATCAGCGTGCCGCCGGCGCCGCGGGCGCGCGCGGCGGTGGAGAACAGCTCGCCCCAGCAGGCGGCGCGGGCCGAGCCGCCCGCGGCCATCAGGATGACCTCTCCGGGCCGGACATCGTCCAGCGCGGCGATCTCGCCGGCGTAGGGCTCGGCGGGGATCTGGCGGACCTCGGTGACCAGGAACGGGTTGGCGGGGCCGGCGATCACCTCACCAGGCCCGAGCGGGCGGATGGCCGGGTCCAGAACGTGGTCGCGGTGCCCGAGATCGTCAAGGATGTCCGACACGACCGCCGTGTACAGCTGGCTCACGACCAAATCCGGCAGCGCACCGCTGCCCTGGCCCGCGCTCACCCGGCGTCCCCCGGCCGGACCAGGATCTTCAGGTGCCTGCCCGGTTCATCCCGCAGCAGGGTCAGGCCACCGGTGACCGCCGCACTGAGCGGGATACGGCCGGTGATCAGCGGTGCCGCCCGAACCGCTCCCCGGCCCAGCAGCCGCAGCGCCACCGCGAAGTCCTCGTCCCAGACGTGTGACAACGAGCCGATCAGGGACTTCTCGCCACGGACGAGGTCCATCGGCGCGATCGGCGCCGCCTCGGTGACTATGCCGAGCAGCACCGCCCGGCCGCCGGAGCGCAGCGCCTGCACCGCGGTCTGGACGGCGCCCGGGCTCCCCGCGCATTCGACCGCGACATCGGCCTCGAGCCCGGCGGCCTCATCAGGTGGGACGGCTCTGTCAGCGCCCAGGCGCCGGGCCAGGGCCCGGCGCTCCGCTACCGGTTCGGCTACTGCCACGCTGCCAGCACCGAACGCAGCCGCCACCTGCACCGCCAGCAGCCCGACTGCACCCGCCCCCACCACGGCGACCCGCTCACCTGGCCGCATCCTGCCCCGGCGCAGCGCCCGGACGGCCACCGCGAGCGGCTCGGCCAGGGCCGCCTCATCATCGCCCACCGTATCCGGGACCGGCAGGCACATGCGGGCCGGCGCGTTGCACAATTCCGCAAGGCCGCCATCGCCATGCAGGCCGAGCGCTCCCAGCGCCGGGCAGCGGGTTACCTCGCCTCGCCGGCACCAAGGGCAGCTGCCGCAGGACACGATCGTGTCAACGGCAACCCGCTGACCGGGCAGCAGCCCGGTAACGCCCTCGCCGGCCGCCGCGACCACGCCGGCGAATTCATGCCCGAGGACCAGCGGCGCTCTCGCCCCGGTGACCGGGTGCGGCACGGCAGCCGGAATGAACACCGGCCCGCTCAGCCATTCCTCAAGGTCGGTACCGCAGATGCCGCACCATCTCACTCGGAGCTGCACCTCGCCCGGCCCCGGCGGCGCAGGCGCCGGCACCTCCTCCACCCGCACGTCACCCCGAGCGTGCCAGCGTACGGCCAGCATCGCATCCGCCTCCCTCTGGCCGCGCGAGACCGGCAACCCCCACGATGTCGTGAACCTTACTCAGCCCGGCCGTAGTGATGATCACCTCGTCGCCACCGCAGCCTATGACGCCTGGCGGCGGGACGATTGCCGTCGGCCCCGGTGTGGAGAAGCTGCGGGGTGAGATATCCCTCTCTTCCTGCGGTCTCGCAGGTGAGAGGGCTGACGACGTAGACTCCGGATGGCTCCCGCGATAGGACTCGAACCTATAACCTGCCGGTTAACAGCCGGACGCTCTGCCGATTGAGCTACGCGGGATCGACCCGCATAAGGGTAGCGCACCTGCGGCGGACTCGTGACGCTCACGGGCGGTGGCGGCCCGTGTTATTCGGAGCCCGGCCCGATGAGTACCCTCGCGTAATGGGGGAAGGTCATGTATGCACATGACGAAACTGTGCGAAAAGGGGTGCCCCGATGCGATATAAGGCTACGTTCCTCCTCGGGTTCGCGGTCGGCTTCGTCGCCGGCGCGCGGGCGGGCCGCGAACGCTATGAGCAGATGGTGAAGGCCAGCCGGAAGGTGGCGGAAAACCCCACCGTGCAGAAGGCGGCCAAGACCGCGGGCGCCAAGGCGACCGAGCTGACCAAGGTCGCCAAGGACAAGGCGGCCGAGCGGGTGCCTAAGCTCACCGAGACGGCGAAGAGCGGCGCCAGCAAGATGCGCGGCCAGATCGACCGGCTGCCCGGCCGGCATGCCGCCGGGAGCGAGCCCGCGGCCGTGAACGGCACTCGCCCGTCCGGCTGACGGCGCGATCCGGTAAGCCGGAACGGCGCGGCCTGGCCAGCCGTACCAGAAGGACCCCGTGGAACCCGGGTCTCGTGGCATCCCAGCCCCGCGGGGCCCGGGTTTCTGTCAGTCCGGGTGCGGTCAGTCGAGGAACTCGCGGAGCATCTGGGCGCGGCTGGGGTGGCGGAGCTTGGCCAGGGTCTTCGACTCGATCTGCCGGATCCGCTCCCTGGTCACGCCGAACTCCCGGCCGACTTCCTCCAGCGTCCGCGGATGCCCGTCGGTCAGGCCGAACCGCAGCTGGATGATCCGCTGCTCGCGCTCGGCCAGCTGGCACAGGACCCGTTCGAGCTGGTCCTGCAGCATGATGAACGCCGCGGCCTCGATCGGCACCACGGCGTCCGCGTCCTCGATGAAGTCCCCGAGGTCGGACTCTTCCTCGCCGATCGGGGACTGCAGGGATACCGGCTCCTGGGCGATCCGCTGGATCTCCGCGACCCGCTCCGGCTCGAGCCCCAGCTCCGCGGCGATCTCGTCCGTCGTGGCTTCCCGGCCGAGTTCCTGATGCAACTGGCGCTGCACCCGGGCCAGCTTGTTGATCGTCTCGACCATGTGCACCGGCACCCGGATGGTCCGCGCCTGGTCGGCGATGGCCCGCGTGATGGCCTGCCGGATCCACCAGGTCGCGTACGTGGAGAACTTGTATCCCCGGGTGTAGTCGAACTTCTCCACCGCGCGGATCAGCCCGAGGTTTCCCTCCTGGATCAGGTCGAGGAAGACCAGCCCGCGGCCGATGTAGCGCTTGGCGATCGACACCACCAGGCGCAGGTTCGCCTCGATCAGCCGCTGCTTGGCCCGGACCCCCTCGCCGACCAGCAGCTCCAGGTCCCCGTGCACGGCGCCGAGCAGGGGGAAGCCGCCGGTCAGCTTCTCCTCGGCAAACAGCCCCGCCTCGATCGTCTTGGCCAGCTCGACCTCGTCCTCGGCGGTCAGCAGCGGCACCCGGCCGATTTCCCGCAGGTAGATCCGGACCAGGTCGCTGGTTGCGGCGCGCCTGCCGCCATCGGCGGCGGCTACTCTCTCCGCTTGCCGGATCTCCGCTTCGGTGAAGGTGTCATCCTCCACCGGCACGTCCAATACGTCGACGCCTTCATCGGTGAGCGCGCGCACCGCCGTATCGATGGCTTCCGGCGGAAGGTCGGCGCGGTCGAGCGCCACCATGACATCGGCCATGGTCAGGGAACCACGCTCGCGTCCTAGCGCTACAAGATCCGTCAGCTGTTCGGCTGGTGATGGTCCGTTCGGCAGTACGGAGAGGGTCACGGCAACAGTCTGCGTCACGAACCCATGGTTACGGGGGACCCAATTTTGTTACCCGCCCGCTACATAAGCACGGCCGGGGATCGCGTTTCAGGCGCCCGCGGCCCGGTCCAGCAGCGCTTTCCTGCGTTTCTCCAGCCCCACCAGATCCCCGAACATCCTGTTGTAACCGGCCTGTTCCTCCACCGGATTCATGCGCTGCAGCCGGGCCTTGACCGAGGTGATCTCCCGGCTGACCGCGAGCTCGCCCACCTTGGCCAGCAGGACGTCGGCGTACTTGGCGTCCGGTTCCCTGGTGGACTGCAGCGGCTCGACGGCCAGCGCGGTCACGAACGCCTGCGCCCGCTCGTTCGGTGCCTCCTCGCGCAGCCGCGCCGCCCACTGCCGCGGGCTGCCGCCGCCGCTGGTCGTGCCGCCGCACGCCGCGATCAGCGTGAACACCGCCCTGTGCACGGGGGCGGTGAACGCGTCGGCGCCGAGTGCGTCGAACTCGGGCCCGCACAGGGCCGGGCGCTGGACCGCCAGCTTGAGCGCCTCGCGCTCCGCCACGACAACCGGGTCACCCAGGTCGTAGGGCTGGCCGACGTCGCCCCGCGACCCGCCGTTGCCCCGCCCGTTCCCATTGGCACCGAACGAGCCGGGTTGCTCGCCCCGGTTCGGCTGGCCGCGGTCCTGGCCCGGCCGCCGGCGCGCCGGGCCGGTATCACCCGCGTGCGCCCGGACCCTGGTCAGCACGAACCGCTCGTCCATCAGGCCGAGCCAGCGGTCCAGGTTGACCGCGTACCGGGTGCGCAGGCCCTGGTCCTTGATCCTGGCCAGGATCGGGGCGGCCTCGTCCAGCGCCGCGAGCTGCCCTTCCGTGGTGTTCAGGTCGTGCCGTCCGAGCACGCCCTTGATGGCGAACTCGAACAGCGGCACCCGGCGGGCGACCAGGTCGCGCACTGCCCCGTCGCCGTGCGCCAGCCGCAGGTCACACGGGTCCAGGCCGTTGGGCTCCACGGTCACGTACGTCTGGGTGGCGAACTTCGCCTCCATCCCGAACGCGCGCTGCGCGGCCCGCTGGCCGGCCGCGTCGCCGTCGAAGGTGAAGATCACCTCACCGGAGAACGAGTCCGAGTCCATGATGAGGCGGCGCAGCACCTTGATGTGGTCCTCGCCGAACGAGGTGCCGCAGGTGGCTACCGCGGTCGGCACCCCGGCCAGGTAACAGGCCATCACGTCGGTGTAACCCTCGACGATGACCGCCTGCCTGCGCTGCGCGATCTCGCGCTTGGCCAGGTCCGCCCCGTACAGCACCGTGCTCTTACGGAACAGCGAGGTCTCCGGCGTGTTCAGGTACTTGGGCCCGTCGTCTTCGGGGTCGAGCTTGCGGGCGCCGAACGCGATGACGTCGCCGGACAGGTCGCGGATGGGCCACATCAGCCGCCCGCGGAACCGGTCCCTGGTGCCGCGGTTACCCTCCCGGCACAGGCCCGCCGTGATCAGCTCGCTGTCGGTAAAGCCGCGGCCGCGCAGGTGCCTGGTCAGGTCCTCCCAGGCCTTCGGCGAGTAGCCGACGCCGAACCGCTGGACGTCGGCGAGCTCGAAGCCGCGTTCGGCCAGGAAGGCGCGGGCCGGCGCGGCGTCGGATCCGCCCAGCCGTTCGGCGTAATATTCGGCGGCCGCACGGTGCGCGTCGATCAGCCTGCGCCGCTGGCTCTGTTCCTGGCCCGGGACGTAACCACCCTGCTCGTAGCGGAGGTCGACGCCCGCCCGCGCGGCCAGCCGCTCGACCGCCTCGACAAAGGACAGACCGTCGATCTTCTGCACGAACCTGATCGCGTCGCCACCTTCGGCACACGAGAAACAGTTTCCGGTGAGAATGTTGTCTTCGAGCGTAAAGGCGTGGCCCTCGTCCACTGTCGCACAGAAGACTTCTTCCGTTCGGTCGGTCTTGGCCACCTCGCGGACCATCCAGCCTTTCCGTTCATACGCGATGGCGGCGGCGTTGAACCGGAGGCGGTGCTTGTCGAGGAGGAAGAACTCCTCGGTGAGGTCCGAGCCGACGAGGATGATCCTGAACAGCGAGCTTGGCTCCCTGCCCGGGAAACCGACCCGGACCTGTTCGGTGACTCCGTAGGTACCGATCCCTAGGCGCGTGCAGACCAGGCGCACGTACTCAAGCTCATCGCGCCTGGCGGAATTGAGCATGATGGTGCCTGTCGTCGAGATGCACCCGTCAGCCGCGAAGTATCCCGCCAGCCATCCGTAGAGATACGAAACCGACTCATCCAGGGGCGGAAGCTCTTTGAAGAACCGCGGCAGATGGTGGATGAGCAGCTGACGCCCGTGCTGCGTCATCATGCTCACCGGGAACCACTTCAGGAGCTCGACGTCCTTGACGGCATCAAGCTGAGCCATGGAGCCTGTACCGCTGCGGGTGCCGTCCCCGAAGGTCACACCGTGAGCGATGCCGAACGGCGAGGGCGTTGTCTGCTTGACCCGGGTTCTCGGGAACTTCGAGACCAGCCTGTGGCCTGGGCGAAGGTCGCTCGTGACCACCTCGCGGTCGGATTTCTGCGTCCTGCCCGACCGGACGAACCAGCGGTGCTCCGCAGTCACGTAAATGTTTTTCCTGATGCCGTTGCGGGTTAGCGTCAGCCGCATCAGGGGCTGTACGCCGAACGAGCGGAAGGGCGCGTCGATCCAGTCCCCGTGCTTGCCGAGGATGCGGTGCGTCCCGCCGGCCAGTTCGCGAATCGGCTTGACGCCCTCCCAGGTCAGTACCCGTGTTTCGCCTGCCAGGCAGTAGAAAAGTCCTCGCGCAGGCGTCACGTTGAAGGAGGGGGTCTTCTCGTCGTGGAACGGGCACAGTCCCTTGAGCGAGCCGCCGCCCGCGTTCCGCAGCTGCAGGTACTCACCGACCACCTCGTCGATGGGCGAGCGCTCGCGAACCGCTGCGATGTCCTCGTCGCGGATTCGGCCAGCCACTTTTTCACCTCCGCGTACGACACCCCGACGCGGCGAGTCTAGCCCCGGCCGCCGACATTCCCGGGCAGGATCGGATGTCTGATCCGGGGGGCTAGCCTGGGGGCGTGGCTGAGCTGCTGGTGCTATGGGACGTGGACTACACGCTGGTGGGCGCGGACGGCCTGGGCACGCGCCTGTACGAGGTGGTGTTCCGGGAGATGTTCGGCCGCGAGCTGACCGCGGTCGCGCCGAAGGCCGGGCGGACCGACCGGGCCATCATCGGCGACACGCTCGCGCTGGCCGGGGTGCCGGTCTCCGCGGCCGGCCCGTTCCTGGCCGCGCTGGAGCGGGCCGCCGCGGACGGCGCCGTGCCCGGGCCGGTGCGGCCGCTGCCCGGCGCGGCCGCCGCGGTCGCGGCGCTGGCCGCAGCCGGGGTCCGCCAGTCGGTGCTCACCGGGAACGTCAGGGCGATGGCGGCGCTGAAGCTGCGCCGCGCCGGGCTCGGCGCCGATCTCGACCTGGAGGCGGGGGCGTACGGGGACGTGCACGAGGTCAGGGCCGAGCTGGTGACGGTGGCCAGGTGCGCGGCCCGCCGACTCTATGGCCTGGACTTTCCCGGGGCAGCCACCGTCCTGGTCGGCGACACGCCGCTGGACGTGGAGGCCGCGCTGGCCACCGGGGCGCGCGCGGTGGCCGTCGCGACCGGCAGCTACCCCGCGGCGGACCTGACCGCGGCGGGCGCGCACGTGGTCCTGCCCGACCTGACCGACACCGCCCGGGTGGTCGCTGCCGTTACCGGTTCCCGCCGGGAGGGGGGAGAAGGCCCCGCTCGATAGCCGTGGTCACCGCCGCGGTGCGGCCGGACACGCCCAGTTTGCCGAACGCGCGCAGCAGGTGCGTCTTCACGGTGGCCTCGCTGATGAACAGGGTCTGGCCGATCTCCGCGTTGGTCCGGCCCTGCGCGACCTGGGCCAGCACCTCGGTCTCCCGGGCCGACAGCGATTCGCGCGGCGGCCTGCGCACGTGGCTGATCAGCCGTTCGGCGACCGAGGGAGCGAGCACGGTCTCGCCCCGCGCCGCCGCCCGCACCGCGCCGGCCAGCTCGGCCGGGGTGGCGTCCTTGAGCAGGTACCCGGTCGCGCCCGCCTCGACCGCGCGCAGGATGTCGGCATCGGTCTCGTAGGTGGTCAGGATCAGGACCCGCGCGCCCGGGTCGGCCGCGAGGATGTGCTCGGTCGCCGCCACGCCGTCCCCGCCGGGCATCCGCAGGTCCATCAGGATGACGTCGAACCCGCCCGTTCGGGCCCTGGCGACCGCCTCCGGGCCTGAGGCCGCCTCGCCGGCTACCTCGATGTCGGCCTCGGCGGCCAGCATCCCGCGCAGCCCGGCCCGGACCACGGGATGATCGTCGGCCAGCAGCACGCGGATCATCCGGGCACCTCCGCGCTGACCTCGGTGCCGCGGCCGGGGACGGAGGCCACCTCGACGGTGCCGCCGACCTGGCTCACCCGGTCACGCATGCCCTTGAGGCCGTAGCCGCCGGTGGTGCCGCCCGGGTCGAATCCCTTTCCGTCGTCTGCCACCGTCAGCCGCACGGTGGTGCCGGCGTAGCAGAGCCGGACCCGGACCTGCCGCGCGCCGGCGTGCTTGCGCACGTTGGCCAGCGCCTCCTGGCAGACCCTGAGCAGCACCACTTCGGTGCCGGTGGGCAGCCGGCGCGCGGTCCCGGTCACCTCGGCGTGCGCCTCGATGCCGGCCTGGGCTCCGGTCGCGCCGGTGACCCGGCGCACGGTGTCGCCGAGCGTGCCCGCCTCCAGGGTGGCCGGGGTGAGCGCGGTGACCAGGGTCCTGGCCTCGGTCAGGTTCTCGCGCGCGGTGAGCAGCGCCAGGTCGAGGTGGCGGCGGGCGGGGCTGGCCGCGTCGAGGCTGGCCTGGCCGGCCTGGAGCAGGGTGACGATGCTGGTGAACCCCTGGGCCAGGGTGTCGTGGATCTCGCCGGCCAGGCGGTGCCGTTCGGCCTGGACGCCGGCCTCGTGGTGCGCCGCGGCGAGTTCGGCCCGGGTCGCCTCCAGCTGCTCGATGAGCGCGGCCCGGTCCAGGCTCTGTGCGATGACCCGGGCCATCCAGCGGCTGTACACGTACGCGAACGCGATCGCGAAGGCCGCGATGCCCAGCGCGATCAGCGCGCCGGCCAGCCCGGGATTGCGCCACGCGTCCAGCCCCGCGCCGATCACGTTGATGATCACCACGAACGCCAGGGCGCGGCGTGCGGTCGTCACGTGGAAGGACATCGGCAGCAGCCCGAAAGCGAGGACCCAGGCGTTCGCGGCCTGGCTCTGTGCGATGGCGAACAGGACGACGAGCCCGGCCAGGTAGACGGTTGCCTTCCTGGGGGCTGGCTGATCCTGGGTCATCAGCGGACGGCCGAGGAACACGTACCACGGCACCATCGCGGCCAGGGCGGCGGTGGCGATGATCCGCTGGGACGTGGGCACCGGCACCGCCTGCACGATGGCCAGGCTGGCGGCGAAGACCACCGCGTAGTAGACGTCCCACCGCGGCTCGGCCACGATCCCGGCGGACGGCCGCGGCTGATCGGGCATCAGCCGCGGGACTGCCAGCGGAACGTCTTCACGCACAGCACCAATCCTGCCGCTATCCAGGCCAGAAGGACCAGCGCGGTGAGCCCGTGCTCCCAGCTGTCGGCCGGCTCCAATGCGGCCGCCTGTTCCGGCAGGAACACCGAGCGCATTCCCTGGGCCATCCACTTCAGCGGGAAGAACGACGCCACGACCCGCATCCACTCGGGCACGGCGGTGAACGGAACGTATACCCCGGAGATGAAGTTCAGCACGGTGAACGGGAGCGTGATCACCGGGGTCGCGCTGGCCGCCGACCGGGGCACGCTGCTGGCCGCGATGCCGAGCAGCGAGCAGGCGGCGGTGCCGAGCAGGAACACCCAGGCGAACGTCCACCATTTGCTCGGCTCGGTGGGCAGGCGCAGGTGGTAGAACAGCATGCCGACCGCGATCAGCAGGATCGTCTCGGCGAGCGCGCACACCAGGACCTGGACGACCTTGCCGGCGAAGTACGCCGTCCGCGGCATCGGCGTTCCGAACAGCCGCTTGAGCATGCCGTTCTCGCGTTCGGTGGCGATGGTGATGGCCAGGTACTGGAAGCTGGTGGACATGAGGCCGCCGGCGATCATGCCCGCGGTGAAGAGCTGGCCCACCGTGACGCCCTGGGCGGCGGCCTGGCTGCCGAAGATCGACCCGAGCAGGACGAGCAGGATCGGCGGCAGCCCGAAGATGAACGCGACCGCCATCTTGTCCCGGAAGAACGTCCTGACCTCGATGCCGCCGCGCGCCATTCCCAGCTGCCACGCGCCGGGCAGGGCGGCTTCGCCGGTCCGTGTTCTCGCTCCGGCCGAGATCGTGCCGTGCGTCATGACTGCTCATCTCCCCCGGCCGCCGCGATGAGATCCAGGTAGACGTCCTCGAGCGTCGGCCTGGTGACGGTAAGGCCGGGGATCTCGCCGCCGAACTCGCCGGCCAGGTCCGCGATCGTGGCCGTCGGCGTGCCGGTCTCGACGGTGCGGCGCCCTCCGGTGGGCGGGTCCCAGCCGACCCGGGCGGCCGCGCTGGCCCGGCCGCCCAGGGTAGCCGGGTCGCCCTCGGCGACGATGCGGCCGGCCGCGATGACCGCGATCCGGTCGGCCAGCGCCTCCGCCTCGTCCAGGTAGTGCGTGGTCAGCACGATCGTGGTGCCGTCCCCGCGCAGCGTCTCGATCAGCTCCCAGAACTGGCGGCGGGCCTCCGGGTCGAAGCCGGTGGTCGGCTCGTCGAGGAAGAGCAGCTCGGGCTGCCCGACGATGCCCAGCGCAACGTCCAGCCTGCGGGTCTGACCGCCGGACAGCTGGCCGATCCGCGACCCTGACTTGCTGGTCAGCCCGACCAGGGCGATCGCTTCCTCGGCCCGGCGCGACGCCGGGTAGAACGCGGCGAAGTGCCTGACGATCTCGAGCACGGTGAGCTCCGGCCCGGTGCTGGCCAGCTGCAGGACGATGCCGATCCTGGCCCGCCACGCCCGGCCCGCCCGGGCCGGGTCCTGGCCCAGCACGTCGACGGTGCCGTGGTCGCGGCGGCGGAACCCCTCCAGGATCTCCACCGTGGTGGTCTTGCCCGCGCCGTTGGGCCCGAGCAGGGCGAACACCTCGCCGCGGTTGATCTCGAGATCGATGCCGCGGACGGCCGCGACGTCCCGGTAGCTCTTGCGCAGGTCCCTGACCATGACGGCGGCGCCGTTGTCCATGCCACCAGTGTGGTCCCGACCGCGCGGCGGCGCATCAGCCGGGCCGCTGTCCTCGCTGTCATCCGTTCGGTTGACACAGGGAGCACCTTGGCGACGAGGAGGAATACATCCTGCCGCTCATCGCCGAGCATCTCACTGTGGCGGAATGGGCACGCCTGGGCGAGCGGTTCGCCGAAGAAGTCCCCAAGAGCAAGATGCTGTTCTTTCTCGGCATGATCCTGGGGGATGCCGACCCGGCCGAGCGCGGGGCAATGATGGCGAACTTGCCGGCTCCGGCCCGGTTCGCCTGGAGGGCGTTCGGCCAGCGCCAATGGCGTCGTAGGGTCAGCAAGATCCGCGCCGGGCTCGAGCGTTCCTGACCCGGCCGTGCTATCGCTGACGCCGGTCCAGCGGTCCCGGCTCCGAGGTTACCCGGGAAGGTCCCGCTGGACCGGGCAGCCGGGCGAGCACGGCCGTGGCCGGCCGGTCCAGCCGCGGCGGCGCAGCACCCTGGCCACCTCGGCGGCGGTCTCGCAGGGCTGCCACTTAACCTGCGGCCAGCCGTACCGCAGCGAATGCTTGCCGTCCGCGGCGGCCGCGTTGTCCCTGGCCTTGTCCCGCCATCGGTCTTCGGGCTGGTGGGCGAGCCGCCCGTCGAGCTCGATGACCACGCCGAAGGGTTCGTACACCCGGTCCCGCCGCCCCCGCCGGCCGTCTCGCGTGGTGAACGCCACCTGCCGGGCCGACTCCGGCAGCCCGTGCGCCCGCTCCACGTCCCTGTGATAGCGGAACTCCAGCACCGAATGATCCCCGCCGGTCGCGGCCACGATGAGTTCCTGCAGGTCCGCGCGCCAGCGCAGCCGCTGGCGCGCCTTCATGGCCGCGTACAGCCTGGTCTCGTCGATGAGGTCCCGCGCGATCGCCCGGGTCACCCAGCCGCACACGTCATCGAAGGTCGTCGCAGCCTGGGTGAGGTCAAGCACCGTCTCTTCCACCCTGGTCCGCGGCGGCTGGGAACGCTGTTCCACTGCCTCCACCGCCCGTCCCGACCGGTGCAGGCACACCCCGGAGATCGCCACGAGGTGGCGCTGGGCCGGAATGGTCACGTGGATGGGGCTGGTCGGCTTATCGGATAGCCCGTGAAGTTCGGCGGCCGTCTGATAGCTGAGCACGCCGCCGGGCCCGGCGGCCAGCAGCGCGGCCCAGAGCCACGCTCCCCGGCCGGGTATTCCGGTGAAGGTCGCGTAGACGCCGGGATGAAGCTGCTGCCACCGGTTGCTCCTGACCCTGAACTTGATCATGTCCGGTGAGAGCCCTGCCCTGATCGCCTGCGAGCGAGAGACAATACCCCGCTGACGCTGAGCCAGGTAACGCAGGGTGGAAGGAAGCTCACTTACCATGCAGAACAGTGTGATGCCGACTACTGACAATCGGCTCGCCACCGCAAATAGCGTGGTTGATCCGGGTTATGCGGTTGATTAGGGGTATCCCAGTCCCCCGGATCAACCATAGAGCCCGGATCCACCACGTTAATTGCCTCCCGCTGCGTTGCTTGAGAAACAAGCGGCTGGTGAAATTCGAGTGAATGCAAGCGCGCAGAAACGCATGGTGCAAGTGCAAACCGCGATGCCGATGGGGCGACCGCGACAGCGGAGACGCGGCGGCGGTGGGGCGCGGCGGCGGTGGGGACGCGGCGGCGGTGGGAGCGCGGCGGCGGTGGGGGCGGGCGGGTCAGAGGTCGGTTAGGGGGATGTCGGGGTTGGTGACGCGGGCGGGGTCCACCGGGCGGGCGGCGCGGATCAGGGCCTGGATGTCGTCGTTGACGTCCCACACGTTCACGTTCATGCCGGCGATCACGACGCCGCCGGAGAGCCAGAACGCGATGAACTCCAGGGTGTCCCGGTCACCTCGGTAGAGGACCTGGTCGTACGTGCCCGGGGAGGGCAGGCCCGCGCACTCCATGCCGAGGTCGTACTGGTCGCTATAGAAGTAAGGCACCGGATCGTAGCTCACGGCCTGGCCCAGCATGGACCGGGCGGCAGCCGGACCGCCGTTCAGGGCGTTGGCCCAGTGCTCGACGCGGACACGCTGGCCGAGCAGGGGGTGGAAGGAGTTCGCGACGTCGCCAGCGGCGAATATGTCCGGGTCCGAGGTGCGCAGCGCCTCGTCGGTCAGCACGCCGTTGCCGGTCTCCAGTCCGGCGCGGGCGGCCAGGTCGTCGTTGGGGGCCGCGCCGATGCCGACGACGAGGAGGTCGGCGGGGATTTCGGCGCCGCCCGACGTGATGACCATGCCGGGGCGGAACTCGACGGCCTTCTCGCCGAACCGGAACTCCACGCCGTGGGCCCGGTGCAGGTCGGCGAAGACGGCGCCGAGCTCGGGTCCGAGCTGGTCGGTCAGGGCGCCGGCCTGCGGCTCGAGCACGGTCACCGCGCACTCGGCATTGCGGGCGGCCGCGGTCGTCTCCAGGCCGATCCAGCCGGCCCCGGCCACCACGACCCGGGCACCCGGCTGGAACGCCGAACGGAGCCGGTCGGAATCGCTCACCGTGCGGAGGTAGAGCACCTCCTCGCGATCGGACCCGGGGAAGTTCAGCCGACGCGGCGAGGCGCCTGTTGCCAGCAGCAGCTTGTCGTAAGACATATCCAGCTCGCCCGCGGGGCCGGTGGTGGCAATGATGTGCGCGGCGGGGTCGATCTCGGTGACGGTAATCCCCTCAATCAGGCCCACATTGTGCTCCTCGTACCAGGCGGACGGGTGCACGTAGACCGAGTCCCGCTGGTCGCTGCCGAGGAGGTAGCCCTTGGACAGCGGCGGGCGCTCGTAGGGGCGCTCATGTTCGGCGCCGATCAGCACGATGTCGCCGTCGAATCCCTCATCCCGCAGCGTCTCGGCGGCCTTGGCCCCGGCCAGGCTGGCGCCGGCGATCACATAAGAAGGCATGCGTCACAGGCTACGACGAGCCGGAGGCGCGCAGAGGCCGAAGGCTAAGACGCGCCAGGCACGCAGAGGCGGTGATGCCAGGCAATGGCCGAGGTATCGGTGAGCGAGGCGACCTGGTCGATCACCACGCGGCGGCGCGCGGCATCGGTCCCGGCCGCGTCCCAGGACGGGCGCAGCAGCGGGTCCAGGGTCTGCGGGGCGCCTCGCTCGAGGGCGTAGGTCAGTTCGGTCAGCAGCTCGCGCTCCCGGGCCTGGGCCGCGACGACCCCGGCACGGTTCATCACGTAACGAGCTGTGATGGCCTTGAGCAGGGCACATTCGAGGCGCTGGCGGCGAGGGACGACGAGATCGGCGGCGTAACGGGTGAAGGAGTGACCGATGGGGCTGGTGTGACTGGAGGGGCTGGCGAGGTCGGAGGCGTGGTTGGGGGCGGAGTTGGAGGCGGGGTTGGGGGCGGGATGAGGGGTGGCGGTGGTGGGGTGGGGGGCGGATTCGCTGGCGGCGGCTAGGGTGGCCTGCTGGGCGGCGATGCAGAAGCGGCCGATGAGCTCGCTGGTCAGGTTCTTCAGGGCGGCCACGGTGCCGGGGCCGCCGTCGTAGGAGGCGGGCCAGATGTCCAGGGCGAGCAGTGCCTCGAGGATCTCGGTGAGCTCGGCTTCGGTTACCCGGCCGGGGGGGCAGTAAGCGATGGCGGTGCGGGAAACCTCGGCCCGTTCGGTCTGAGATTGAAGGTTTTTGAACGTGATGAGGCCGGCGTGGAACCCGTCCTCCATATCGTGGACCGAATAGGCCACGTCGTCGGCCCAGTCCATGACCTGGGCCTCCAGGCACGGCCGGCGGTCCGGCGCGCCCTGCCTGATCCAGCCGAAGACCTCGGCGTCTTCGGCGTAGGCGCCGAACTTCGTGCCGGGCTCGCCAAACCAGGGGTACTTGAGCGTGGCGTCCAGGGTGGCCCGGGTCAGGTTGAGGCCGGCGCCCTCGGTCTTGGGCTCGAGCCTGGTCAGCAGGCGCAGCGTCTGGGCATTGCCCTCGAAGCCGCCGATGGCGGCGGCCAGCTCGTTGAGGGCGGCCTCGCCGTTGTGCCCGAACGGGCTGTGGCCGATGTCGTGCGCCAGGCAGGCGGCGTCGACCAGGTCCGGGTCGCAGCCGATCTCCTGGCCGAGCTCGCGCCCGATCTGGGCGCATTCCAGCGAGTGGGTGAGCCGGGTCCGCGGGAAGTCCGCCGAGGTCGCCCTGACCACCTGGGTCTTGGCGGCCAGCCGGCGCAGCGCGGCGCTGTGCAGCACGCGGGCCCGGTCTCGCTCGAAATCACTGCGCCCGGCCCGCTTGGGTGGCTCGGCCACCCAGCGGGCCGTGGCGCATTCGTCATAACCCGGCACGTACCCTTTCTACCTGCTCGCGGAGCCCTCCGCGGCGAGCGCCGCGCGGCCCGCCTCGAGGCGGGCGATCGGCACGCGGAACGGCGAGCAGGACACGTAGTCCAGGCCCACCTCGTGGAAGAAGTGCACCGAGTCCGGGTCGCCGCCGTGCTCGCCGCAGACGCCGAGCTCGATGTCCGGCCTGGCCTGCTTGCCCTCCCGCACGGCGATGTCGACCAGGCGGCCCACGCCGTCGCGGTCGATCGTCTCGAACGGCGACACGCCGAAGATGCCCAGCTCGATGTACCGGCTGAAGAA
>Ga0081540_1000423_pt1 | contig 41829 bp, 42 predicted proteins | sample TabmetS2T1R1_FD_71024 | JGI IMG/M metagenome (GOLD analysis project Ga0081540, IMG submission 71024) | Tabebuia heterophylla rhizosphere microbial communities from the University of Puerto Rico - S2T1R1 | ecosystem: Host-associated > Plants > Roots > Rhizosphere ...
TGGGCGGTGCAGCGGGCGATCCCGGTCATCCCGAAGTCGGCGAACCGGGAGCGCATCGTCGAGAACGCCCGGATCTTCGACTTCGACCTGCCGGACGCGGACATGACCGCGCTGGACGGCCTCGACCGCACCGGCGGAACCGCCGACGCCTAACGGCGTCCGGCGCTAGCGCCAGCGGCGCTTCTTCGGCGGGCGGGCCCAGATCGCGATCCGGTCCAGTACGTCGGCGGTGGTGAGCGGGACCGTGGTGGTGAGCGTGCCGCCGCCGGCCCGGCGCTGCCGCTGCCCGTACCCGCGCAGCAGCCGCGCGATCCGCGGCGCCGCCAGCCCGAGCGCGAGCGTGAACAGGAACGCCTTGAACCGGCGGCTCAGGAACAACCACATGGAGTGGTTGTTCCCCCCGCGCCCGCGCGCACACCACCACCCGGATGGGGGTCGGTGAATGCTCCTACTCGCCGGTACCGCTATCCTCCTCGTCGCGGCCAGGAGCCTCCCCCCGTGGGCTCCTGGCCGCTTCGGCTTCCCGTGCGGGTCCGGCCGGTCGCCGCCGGTTCCGGGCCGAATCTGGCAACCTGAGAAGTAGCCAAAATCCACGGCCACGAGGAGGTCAACGGTGACCGAAGCGATCAAGCGGGCGCCCTCGGTGGCGCGGTTGCTGGCCGACCGGGTAGCCGCCACGCCGACGGGCGAGGCCTTCCGCTGGCCCGTGACCGGCAGCGGCGGCACAGGCGAGACCTGGGAGTCGATGACCTGGGCCGGCGCCGGTGAGCGGGTCACCGAGCTCGCCGCCGGCCTGCTCGCGCTGGGGCTGCGCCCCGAGCAGCGGGTGATCGTCTACTCCGCGACCCGGGTGGACTGGGTGCTGGCCGACCTGGCGATCAACACCGCGGCCGGGGCGACGACCACGTCGGGCACGGCCCAGCCCGTCTGCTCGGCGATCTCGTAGGCGAGCGTCTTCTTGCCCTCTTGCTTGTAGGCGTTGCGTGAGGCGCCGCAATCGAAGAACAGGTCGTCCGCGACGAGCCGGTCCCAGATCTTGATGAGATCGTCGTAGACGCCCTTGTAGATGACGAGGTCGGCCGTGGTCGCGGTGCGCAAGGAGAGACGCACGGCGGGAAAGCGGCGGTGGAAATCAGCCAGCAGCGGCGGCAGCCGCACGGCTGCCGTCGTCTCCATCGAGCCGATTGCCAGCGGCCCCTTCGGCTCGCCGTCGTCGCGCGCGGCGAGCAGCGCTTCGCGCGACAGCGCCGCCATCCGTTGCGCATAGGGCAGGAGACGCTTGCCGGCGCCGGTCAGCGTCATGCCGCGGCTGTGGCGCTCGAACAGCGCCGTGCCGATCTCCGCCTCCAGAGCCTTCACGCGCTGGGTGACGTTGGACTGCACAGTGTTCAGCTCTTCCGCGGCGCGGGTGATGCCGCCGGCGCGGGCGACCGCGGCGAAGGTCTGGATGTCGCTGAGTTCCATGGCGTCGTTTCGCTTTCGAGATGGCTACGTTCGCAACAATTCATTTTTCGAGAATGCTAGTCGGCCCTAGTCTTGCTGTCCAGATCGGAGGAAGCACCGTGCCAATGACGACCTCGCTGACCACGCTGCTAAAGATCAGGCATCCCATCCTGCTGGCGCCGATGGACATCATCGCCGGCAGCCGTCTGGTGACCGCCGTGAGCCGCGCCGGCGGTTTCGGCATTCTCGGCGGCGGCTATGGCGAGCGGGCGTGGCTGGAGCAGGAGACGGCGAAGCTTGCCGAACCGCGTGCACCGTTCGGCATCGGCTTCATCACCTGGAGCCTCGCGAAACGGCCGGAGCTTCTCGACATCGCGCTTGCCGCAAAACCGTCCGCGATCATGCTGTCGTTCGGCGATCCCGCGCCGTTCGCGCGCAGCATCAAGTCATCAGGCGTGCGCCTGATCTGCCAGGTGCAGGACGAAGCGATGGCGCGGCAGGCGCTCGATGCCGGCGCCGACATCCTGATCGCGCAGGGGACGGAGGCGGGCGGTCATGGTGCCTCGCGCACCACCGTCGATCTCGTGCCCGCAATCGTCGATCTCGCCGCGGGCCGCGTGCCCGTCGTGGCGGCCGGTGGCATCGCCGACGGACGCGGGCTCGCTGCGATGATGATGCTGGGCGCGAGCGGCGTGCTGCTCGGTACGCGGTTCTATGCGAGCCAGGAAGCCGATGGCGCCGAGGAAGCCAAGCGGCGCATTTGCGCGACGAATAGTGGCTCGACCGTGCGCGGCATCATCTTCGATCTCTCCCGCAACAATGTCTGGCCGGCGCCGTTCACGGGAAGGTGTCTGGTCAACGATCACGCCAGGCGCTGGATCGGCCGCGAGGTCGAGCTGATGCAGAATGTCGCCGCAGTCGCGGCGGACTATGCTGCGGCAAAGGCCGCCGGCAATTTCGACGTCGCTGCTGTGATCGCGGGCGAGGCGGTCGGACTGATCCATGATATTCCACCGGCGGCCGAGATCGTCGAGCGCATTGTGGTGGAGGCCGAGCAGTTGTTGGCCGGGCGGAGAAACTCGGTGACAGCGCCGCAGACGTTTTCATCCTCCCCCTCCAGGGAAGGGTAAGGACCAACGAGAGAGAACAACCATGTGGCCTGACCGTCGACTGATCGACCTCTTCAAGATCGAATTCCCGATCGTGCTGGCGCCGATGGCCGGTGTTATGGATGCCGAGCTGGTGATCGCGGTCGCGCAGGGCGGGGGGCTCGGTTCGTTGCCGAGCGCCATGATCTCGCCGGATAAGGCGCGCGAGCAGGTTGGCCTGATCCGCCAGCGCGTGAAGGCGCCGGTGAACATGAACTTCTTCTGCCACACGCCGATCGATCTCACGGCAGAGGCCGAAGCGCGCTGGAAGCAGCGGCTCACGGGTTATTACACCGAGCACGGGCTCGATCCGGCGGCGCCGGTCGCCGCGGCGAACCGCGCACCGTTCGACGCCGCGTTTTGCGAGGTCGTCGAAGAGCTGAAGCCGGAGGTCGTCAGCTTCCATTTCGGCTTGCCGGAGGCCGCGCTGCTCAAGCGCGTCAAGGCTGCGGGCTGCCTCGTCATCTCGTCCGCGACGACGGTGAAGGAAGCGGTCTGGCTGGAACAGCGCGGCGTCGATGCCGTCATCGCGCAGGGCGCCGAGGCCGGCGGCCATCGCGGCATGTTCCTGACCGACAAGATCTCCGAGCAGCCCGGCACGTTCGCGCTGGTGCCGCAGGTCGCCGATGCCGTGAAGGTGCCCGTCATCGCGGCCGGTGGCATCGCCGATGGGCGCGGCATTGCCGCCGCCTTCGCGCTCGGCGCCTCCGGCGTGCAGATCGGCAGCGCCTATCTGCGCTGTCCGGAATCCAAGGTCACACCCGGAGGCCGCAAGGCGCTCGCCGAGGCCAGCGATGAGTCCACCGTCATCACCAATGTCATGACCGGGCGCCCGGCGCGCGGCGTCGCCAACCGCGTGATGCGCGAGGTCGGCCCGATTTCGCCAGATGCGCCGGCATTCCCGCACGCCGCCACCGCGCTCGGGCCGCTGAAGGCGGCGGCCGAAAAGACCGGCAAAGTCGATTTCACCAACCTCTGGGCCGGGCAGGCAGTGCGGTTGGGCCGGGAGATGCCGGCGGCTGAACTGACGCGTTCACTCGCCGGCGCAGCGCTGGCGCGGCTGGCTGCGCTGAGCGGATAGGGCGTGTGAGCACAAACCGGTGCCGCAGTGCCGGCTGTGCGTAAGAGGTCGGCTCCGCGAGCCAAGCAACCCGTCGATCGACATCGTTGGGACGAACAATGGCTACATTTCTGTTCGAGATATGGGAGAATCACGGGGTCGGCTCCGTCGCGTGCAATGCGGCGCGACAATCGGTGCGAGGCTGGGGAACCGTCTGCCATGGACGACAGTTACTTCCGCAACGAAGCGGAATGGGGCCGCCGGATGTTGATAGCTCGGGGCGGTACGGTGTGTCCTTATTCTCTAGACCGCATCATCAGACGTGAGGGCCAAGGAAAGGCCATGCGCGCCTTGATCCTGGCATTGTCCATCCTGGCGATCGTCGACAGCGCGCACTTCGCCAAGGCTGGTCTGAGCAGCACGCCCCGCGAAACGTTGGAACCCGCCGATACGGCGATCGCTACCAGCGAAGCGACCCAGGAGACCGAGGAACAGATCGGTCTCACCAAGGCAAAGCGTCGTGGAGTGCAACGTCGCCTGACCAGGCTCGGGTTCGATACCAAGGTCAATGGGAAGTTCGATGAATCGACGCGCGCGGCCATCGCGCGCTGGCAGGAGGAGTACGGCTATCCGACGACTGGCTTCCTCAACGCCGCCCAGCACAAGGCGCTGACGGCGAAGCAGGCTGGCATATCCGACCGGAAGGACCGTCGTCGCGCCGGAGGCCGTGCCCGCTATTCGCGCGGTGTCGGCGGTCCAATCGGCGCGATCGGCGGTGCGGTGCGCGGCGTAGGGAGGGGTGTGGGCAGCGCGGTGGGCGGACTATTCCGCAGGTGATTGGTCCAACTCCGAGATAGTTGGAAGCCCGACCACGCAGCCTTACAACGCGTGAACCCAGGCTTCGGGGTAAAGCGCGTAGGCGTCGCCTCGCCGCGCCAGCCGCGAGAACGCCGGGAAATGCAGATGCATCCCGGCAATCAAAACACCGTCGGCGGAGACGCGGTCGAACATCCGTTTTCGCGACGCCGCGGCCGCCGCAAGATCGGTGTCGAAGGCCATGCCGGCCTCGGGGAAGGCGGTCTGCACTTCCGGCACGTGCACCGTGTCACCCCAGATCATCAACTGATCGTTGCCTGAAGCGATCAGATAGGCGGTGTGGCCCGGCGTATGCCCGTGGCTCGGGATCGCGGTCACGCCGGGAAACACCTCACCATCCCGGAACAATCGCGTCCTGCTCTTGTAAGGCGCGACCTGCTCGCGGCCGGCCTGAAAATAGAGTTTGGCGGATCGCTCATCGACCTTGGCCATCGCGCCGTCGTCGAACCAGTGCGCCAGTTCGTTCTCGTGCATCACGAGTTCGGCGTTCGGAAACAGCAGCTGCCCGTTCGACATGTCGACGAGACCAGCCGAATGATCCGGGTGCATGTGGGTCAGCAACACCGTATCGATCGATTTCGGATCGATGCCGGCGGCGGCGAGGCTGCGTTGAACGAAGCCGGCGGTTGGCTGCAGATAGTTGCCCGATCCGGTGTCGACGATCGCGGTGCGCCCCTTTGAATGGATCAGGAAGGTGTTGACGCTGGTCCGGCGCGCCGGACGGAACGCCTCGGTCAGGATCTGACGCGCCTTTTCGAGATCGACATTGCGCATCACGTCCAGCGTGCCGTCGAGATAGCCGTCGCTGACGGCGGTGACGAGGATATCGCCGATCTTGCGATGATAGATGCCGGGAATCTGCTGGACTGGTTGCGCGTTCATAGGGAAGACCTCGGGGCGTGAGGGGACAGTCAGATACGGTCAGGCGCCGACCGAGTTGAGGAACTCGTCGATACAATCGAACAGCAGGTCGGGAGTTTGCACCGCCATGTAGTGGCCGGTACGGAGTTCGGCGTAGCGGGCGCCGGGAATGGTCTTGGCCACGCTTTGCGCCATCGGCGCGGGTCGCACGCGGTCCAGGCTGCCGCCGATCACCAGCACCGGACAATTCAGCCGGGCGAGTTCGTCCTGCATGTCGGCTGCCGCCAGCATTCGCCAGATCGTCGCGTAACTCGAGGGATCATTGCCGAGCCACCGCGTCCGGAAGCGTTCGTAGCGAGTGCTGTCGCCGCGAAGCTCCGGGGCATAGCCGTTCAACATCGCGTCCTCGACGGCGAATGCCATCCCGGCGGCTTCGATCCGTGCGAGGCGCTCCAGCGCCGGTGCGCGGCGCTCCGCCGCGATACCGGTGGCCGGGCTGCCGACCGCAACCGCGCTGGTGCGCTTCGGATGCCTGGCGGCGAAATGCAGGGCGATCGCTCCGCCGACGGCGACCCCGGCCAGCGCGACCTTGCCGACGATGCGATAATGATCGAGCAGGGCGGCAATATCGTCCGCCATCGTATCCAGGGCGAGTTCGCCGCGCACTTTCTGCGACATTCCGGCGCCGCGGGTGTCGTAACGCAGGACGCGACGGGATCTGGCGAACCGCGGCGCGATCTCGTCCCAGCTTTCGAGCGAGCCGCCCATTTCGTGAACGAGCACCAGCGCGCGGTCGCCGCCGCCGCTCAGCTCGCAGCGTAGCCCGACGCCATTGGCTTCGATGAAATCCATGCTGCGCCCCCCGGTTTGTTGTTCTTCTTGTTTGCCACGGCGCGCGACAGGCCGACCGGCTTCGAAATCCGGATCTACGATAGCGGAGACGACAGGAATCTCAAATGGCGCGAATGCGACGTCTATCGCCGGGCGGGCCGCTGTGGCGCTCGCGCCGTTCCAGGGACGGTCGACGCGTTTCCTCCGTCTCTGGCAGACGATATTTCAAAAGGCTGGGGCTGCCCGTTCAGTGCGCCGGTTCGTCGCGCTTCACGTCCAGATGTTCGGCGGCAAGCGACCGGTAATGCGCGGCCATCTCCTTGTAATGCTGCCTGGAGATGGGATCGGTCGCGCTTTCTGCGCGGCGTTCGAACATTTCCGCCTTTTCTTGGAGGATTTTGGCCTGGGACATGGCTCTTACCCGCGTTTGCTTTCGATCACCATGTAAGCGGATAAAATGATTTCGAAAGGGTACATTTCCGTGCGAGTTCTGTACCTTGTGCACAAAATCTCGTGTACCGGCGACGGTCCGCGGAATGCCGCTTTTGGTCCCCAAGCGGCGGGTGATCGGGAGCCGAAAGCCCCAAGGCGGATGTTCCCGCGGTTGCGGCGCAAAAGCCGCCTCTGCTATACGGCGGATGCCAATTCCCCGTTTGAGGCCTATATTAATGTCTGTTGATGCCGCTACCGTTCGCCGCATCGCGCATCTGGCGCGGATTGCGGTCTCCGAGGCCGAGGTTCCCCATCTGCAGGGCGAACTGAACGCCATGCTGTCCTTCGTGGAGCAGCTTTCGGAAGTGAACGTCGACGGCGTCGAACCGATGACCTCGGTGACCCCGATGGAAATGAAGAAGCGGGCCGACGTGGTCAATGACGGCGAGATTCCCGACGACATCGTCAGGAACGCGCCGGAAACGCAAAACCATTTCTTCCTGGTGCCGAAGGTTGTTGAATAGCCTCCCAATTCGTAAAGATCGGAAGTCCGATGTGTCTGCTCTGCGACGATGAAAAGGCTTATCAGGCCTATACGAACTATCTCGACGCGATGGAGCGGCAGGGCAAGGCCGCCGATCCCGACAAGGCGATGGACGCGGTCCTCGACGCGCTCGAGGCCAATGAGCGGACGCGGCCCAAGCCGGACGATCCGGCCAATGACAAGACCCTTTCTCCTTTCTTCTGCAGCCCGATCAATAAATGACCGACCTGACATCTCTGACGATCGCGGAGGCCCGCGAGGGCCTCGCGAGCAAGTCTTTCTCCTCGCTTGAACTGACGGACGCACATCTTGCCGCAATCGAAGCGGCGCGTTCGCTCAATGCGTTCATCCTGGAAACGCCGGATCAGGCCCGCGCCATGGCGCGCGCGGTCGACGCGAAAATCGCCAAGGGCGAGGGTGGTCCACTGGCCGGCATCCCGCTCGGCATCAAGGACCTGTTCGCAACCAAGGACGTCCGCACCACCGCGTGCTCGAAGATCCTCGGCAATTTCGTTCCGCCGTACGAATCGACCGTGACCTCGCAGCTCTGGCGCGACGGCGCCGTGCTGCTCGGCAAGCTCAACAATGACGAGTTCGCGATGGGCTCGTCGAACGAGACCTCATGCTTCGGCCCGGTGGTCAATCCGTGGCGGCGCGAAGGCTCCAACACCACGCTGGTGCCGGGCGGTTCCTCCGGCGGTTCGGCGTCCGCGGTGGCGGCGCTGCTCTGCATGGGCGCAACCGCGACCGACACCGGCGGCTCGATCCGCCAGCCCGCCGCGTTCACCGCGACCGTCGGCGTCAAGCCGACCTATGGCCGCTGCTCGCGCTGGGGCATCGTCGCCTTCGCGTCCTCGCTCGACCAGGCAGGCCCGATCGCGCGTACGGTGCGCGATTCCGCGATCCTGATGGGCTCGATGGCCGGCCACGATCCCAAGGACACCACCTCCGTCGACATCGCCGTGCCCAACTACGAGGCTGCGATCGGCAAGTCGGTGAAGGGCATGAAGATCGGCATTCCGAAGGAATATCGCCTCGACGGCATGCCGGCGGAAATCGAGAAGCTTTGGACCGAGGGCGCGGCGTGGCTGAAGGCGGCCGGCGCCGAGCTGGTCGAGGTGTCGCTGCCGCACACCAAATACGCGCTGCCGGCCTATTACATCGTGGCTCCGGCGGAAGCCTCGTCCAACCTCGCGCGCTACGACGGCGTGCGTTACGGCCTGCGTATGCCCGGCCGCTCGATCGGTGAATTGTACGAGAACACCCGCGCCGAGGGGTTTGGCGACGAAGTGCGCCGCCGTGTCATGATCGGCACCTACGTGCTGTCGGCCGGTTACTACGATGCGTATTACCTGCGCGCGCAGAAAGTCCGCACCCTGATCAAGAAGGACTTTGAGGATTGCTTCGCCAAGGGCGTCAGCGCGATCCTGACGCCGGCGACGCCGTCGGCGGCCTTCGGTGTCGGCGAGAAGGGCGGCGCCGATCCGGTCGAGATGTATCTCAATGACATCTTCACGGTGACGGTGAACATGGCGGGACTGCCGGGCATCGCCGTACCTGCCGGCAAGGATGCGCAGGGGCTGCCGCTTGGCCTGCAACTGATCGGACGTCCATTCGACGAGGAGACGCTGTTCTCGCTCGGCGAAGTGGTGGAACAGGCGGCCGGCCGCTTCACGCCGCCAAAATGGTGGTGAGCATGGCCGATTTCCGCGCCAGCCTCTCCGATGCGGCGCCGGCCTCGACGCTGTCGCCGCCGCTGGCGGGGCTGTGGTGGGCGGGGAAAGGCGACTGGGATCGGGCCCACAAGATCGTTCAGGACGAGAGCGACGCCAACTCGGCCTGGGTGCACGCCTATCTGCACCGGGTGGAGGGCGATCTCGGCAATGCCGGCTATTGGTATCGCCAGGCTGGCCAGCCGGTGGCGAAGGATTCTCTGGAAGCCGAATGGGAGCGGATCGTCTCCGCGCTGCTCGGGGGTGAAAAAGCATGAACGCGACAGTCAGAGCGGGAAAATTGATCAAGGGCCAGACCGGCGACTGGGAAGTCGTGATCGGGATGGAGATCCACGCCCAGGTCACCTCGAAGTCAAAGCTGTTCTCCGGCGCCTCGACAGAATTCGGCGGCGAGCCGAACAGCCATGTGTCGCTGGTGGACGCGGGGATGCCGGGCATGCTGCCGGTCATCAACGAGGAATGCGTCCGTCAGGCGGTGCGTACGGGCCTCGGCCTGAATGCGAAGATCAATCTGCGCTCGGTGTTCGACCGCAAGAACTATTTCTATCCCGACCTGCCGCAGGGCTACCAGATCAGCCAGTACGCGTCGCCGATCGTGGGTGAGGGCGAGGTCACGGTCGAGCTCGATGGCGGCAAGACCGCCACCATCGGCATCGAGCGGCTGCACCTGGAGCAGGACCCCGGCAAGATGCTGCACGACCAGTCGCCGACGATGTCCCTCATCGACTTCAACCGCTGCGGCGTCGCGCTGATGGAGATCGTCTCCAAGCCGGACATTCGCGATGCCGAGCAGGCCAAGGCCTATGTGACCAAGCTGCGCTCGATCCTGCGCTATCTCGGCACCTGCGACGGCGACATGGAGAAGGGCAACCTGCGCTGCGACGTTAACGTCTCCGTGCGCAAGCCCGGAGCGCCGCTCGGCACCCGCTGCGAAATCAAGAACATGAACTCGATCAACTTCATCGGCCAGGCGATCGAGCACGAGGCGCGGCGCCAGATCGAGATCATCGAGGACGGCGGGCAAATCGAGCAGGAGACCCGCAGGTTCGACCCCAACAAGGGCGAAACGCGTTCGATGCGCTCCAAGGAAGAGGCGCACGACTACCGCTATTTCCCCGATCCCGACCTGCTGCCGCTGGAATTCAGCCAGGAATATGTCGACGGTCTGAAGGCGCAGCTGCCGGAATTGCCGGATCAGAAGAAGGCGCGCTTCACCGCCGACTTCGGGCTGTCGGCCTATGACGCGAGCGTGCTGGTCGCCGAGCGCGAGAGCGCGGATTTTTACGAAACCGTGCTGGCAAACCTTGCCGACAAGGCGCGCGACGGCAAACTTGCGGCGAACTGGGTGATCAACGAGCTGTTCGGTCGTCTCAACAAGGAAGGCCACGACATCGCGGCGTCGCCGGTGTCGGCGGCGCAGCTTGCCGCGATCGTCGATCTGATCGGCGAGGGCACCATCTCCGGCAAGATCGCCAAGGACCTGTTCGAGATCGTCTGGACGGAAGGCGGCGACCCGCGCGAGCTGGTCGAGAGCCGCGGCATGAAGCAGGTCACTGATCTCGGCGCGATCGAGAAGGTGGTCGACGACATCATCGCCGCCAATCCGGACAAGGTCGCGCAGGCGAAGGCCAAGCCGCAACTCGCCGGCTGGTTTGTCGGCCAGGTGATGAAGCAGTCGGGCGGCAAGGCCAACCCGCAAGCGGTCAACGATCTCCTGAAAGCGAAGCTCGGCATCTGAAGCGTCCCGTAACGGGACGACTCGATCGTCGCTGACACCGTGTTCGATGCGTGCGAGTATGCATCGAACGTCGATCGCGATCCGAAATTTACCATGACGACCAAAGCGCGCGTCCCGAATCGGCGATCGCGTATCGTCCGGAAATCCGGATTTGGCGAGCGGCCGATGAGCCGCCAGCGCCGTTACCGTGAAAATTTTTTTATTGCCAAAGCTTGCGACTCAGAGTCCGTGCAAGCGTCATTTTGACGATGTCAGTGAGTCGCAACGAACTCGATCGAGTATCGATCATCAATTGCGCGATTCAAGAAAGCACTGCAGCACAGGCGCATTCTGCAATATTTTCAAACGCCGATCTCGTTCGTTGCGGCACTTTTTGCATCGAGATGCGAGCGTTTCGTTGCGTCGTCGCGATCATCGCTCTGCACTCACTCGCGCCGCGCCGTCAACACTTCCTTAAGCGGGACACTGTTTTTTTGCATGCGTTGGTGTATTCGGAATGTAGTGCATTTCGATTCCCGAGTGCACGCAGCAAACTAAGTCATCTCTTACTCATTAGGAGGGCAACATGGCCAAGAAAGCGAAGAAGGCGAAGAAGGCGAAGAGCGCAGTGAAGAAGACTGCGAAGAAGACCCGCAAGGTCGCCAAGAAGAAGAAGTAACTTCGCTTCTTCAAGAATTGCCGGCGGCTTGATGCCGGCACGTCACACGAGCCCCGGATGAACATCTGAAGGCTCTGGTCGACGAAAGAGGGTGTCGGCGAGACATCAGGTCAAACGGCTGGATCGTATTTCGAAGGAGCCCGCTCTTTCAAAATCGGTCCGGCAGAAGAAACAGGTTTTCTTCGTTCGGTGCGGATGTCCTTTTGAGATCCGCAATTTCACCGGGCCCAAAGCCCGGAGCGAAATCTGGTCCTGACGTGTTCGCCGACGCCCTCGCTCCCTGGAACGCCTTCGTTCCGACGGCCTGCCCCTTGCTTGCGGCATCCGGCTCCCCGATCTCTCCCGATTCCCGACGCCCAATCCGATCGCGCGCGCCGAAAGGCGGCTCGTTGAATGCGAGCCAGCGCCGGGCATATACTTGCCGCCATGGTCGATATCCGTCGGGAAGACCCTTGCTCGGTCGCATTATCGCTGAGGCGTGTCCGTATGCTGCGAGGCATGAAGCAGGCGCATGCGGCGGAACTGCTTGGGATAACTCAGCCGACCGTCAGCCGCATCGAGCGTGGCGATCTGAAGCCGACGGGCATGTTGCGAAACCGGCTGCTGGATCTCGTCTCAGCCCGGATCCATCCGGCGCGGGACGCCGCTCTTCGCCGCCTTGTCGAAGGCTCTGCGGCTCCCGTCCATCTCGTCTGCGATTTCACCCATCGGCTGCTTGCCGCTTCGAAGCCACGCGAGCGCGAGTGGCGTCGCACCGCATCCGAACTGCGTGGGCAGCCACTTTGGAGATATGCGAGCCACGCGATCCGGTCGGCGGAGAAGCGATTGCCGGACGTCGGCTGGGGTGATCGCGATGGAGCGCATGCGCTCACCTTCGTAACCGGCGCGAACGGTTTGGACGAGCTTCGCATTGTGGCCGGTGTGCTGATTTGGGAACGCATCCTGCTATCCGACGGATCACCCGCACGCCTTGTCAGCAGCCCGGTCCAGGGCGCCGCAATCTAGCTTTGCGCACGCATATCTTATGCCTGGCGGCGGCCCGCGGGCTGCTTCAAGCTGATGGCATGACGCAGGAACAGGGCACCGGCTCCATCGAACCGTTACTTTCTCACCTGGCCGAGCCGCTCGCTTCGCAGCTTCGCTTCCTGCTCGAGGCCGACTGCCTGAAGTCCGTTATCCGCGGTAGCCGCATTGCCGACGGCTCGCGGCGCGAGAATACGGCCGAGCATAGTTGGCATATCGCGCTCTTCGCTCTGGTGCTGGCCGCCCACGCGGCCGATCCGATTGACCCGCTGCGCGTTGTATCGATGCTCCTCATCCATGATCTCGTGGAGATCGACTGTGGCGACACGCCCCTGTTCGACGAAGCGGGAACCGCCACGCAGGCCGCGCGCGAGGTGGTCGCAGCCATCAGGCTATTCGGGTTACTGCCGACGCCGCAGGCGACCGAGTTTCTAGCGCTCTGGAGCGAGTTCGAGGCTGCAGCAACGGCGGATGCCCGGTTTGCTAAGGCGATCGACCGCTTGCAGCCCATCCTGTTGAATCACGCGGTCGGGGGCGGCACGTGGGCAGACTACGATGTGGAGGAAGCGCGCGAGCGCGCTCTGACCTGCCGAATTGCCGACGGCTCGCCGGCGCTTTGGCGCGTGGCCGAGGTCGTCATCAGTGACGCGGTGAGCCGAGGCTGGCTCAAGGCAACGCCAGGCGCCTGAGTGGTGCCATGCCGGCTGCCGTCCCAGGGTTGCTTTCGCTGACCCACGCGAGACGCCGCGATGGTTATCGTTCCGCCAAGCGGCAGGGTAAACCAAACTTCACGATTGCCCACTTCCCCCTGTGCCGCAGGCATTTCTTTTATTCGGCCGCCGGCCGCGCGACCGACGCATTTACATACCGTTCATCGCGAACATTAAACTGCCCTTCAAATTTGATCGGTCATATTCGCCGCAACAACAGACCGGAAAACGGCGTTGGGGAAGACAGCGTTTCAAACATTGGACAGGGGCCGCGCTCGGGGAGGGCGGCAACGATAAAACGGGGAGACTTGGGATGTTTCAGGGGCACATTGATCAGGACGCGGCGATGCCGGTGGAGGCTACCGCGATCCCGGACGTGCTGTTCGAGCGCGGCATGTATTGGGCCAGCGGCCGTTCCGGCGTGGTCAATCTGGTCGCGGCTCACAAATGGTTCAATCTCGCGGCGCTCAAGGGACGCGCCGACGCGATCGCCATGCGCCGCGAGGTAGCCGCGATGATGTCGGATGTGGAAATCGCCACCGCGCAGCGCGAAGCCCGCGCGTGGATGACGGCGCATTGACTTCAATCGTCGGCGGACCAGGTGTTCTGGGCGCGGCCGCGGGCGGCTAGGGCGGTCCGGGCAATCGCGTCAGCCCGCGCTGGGCGAAGTACCCACCGCTTTGTTGATCGCGTCAAACAGCGCCTTCTCCTGCAATGGTTTCCGGAGGCTGGCAACCAGGCTTGGTTGATCGCGCAACTCGACGTCGCCGTGCGCGGTGATCAGGATGGTCGGAATTGCGATGCCGTTGCTTACGAGATGCTGTTGAAGCTCCAGACCGTTCATTTCCGGCATCTGGAGATCGACAACCAGGCAGTCCGGGAGACCGGCCGGCAACGCCGCCAGAAATTCTTGTCCGGATTCATAGGTCTGGACACGGAAAGCGCGTGAACGCAGCAACCGGCTCAAGGCCTTGAGCACGGCTGGATCATCGTCCACGATGGCAATGGATGGGGATGTTTCCACCATGAAAGACTATTGCGGCTGCGCCGCGCGTCCGTCGAGTTGGCCCTTGGGCCAATGGGTGTGTTTCCCTATTTCGACAGATTGAGCTTCTCTGCCATCCGCACCAGGTCAGCAACGGTGCGGATGCCGAGTTTCTCCATCATCCGGCTGCGGTGGACCTTGATGGTCTTTTCGACCGTACCGAGGTCGCCGGCGATCTGCTTGTTGAGCCGCCCGGCCACGACATGCGTAAGCACTTCGCGCTCGCGAGGGGTCAAGGTCCTGACCTTCGCCTGCATCAATTCCAGTTCGGAATGAAGCCGGCGCGACTCGGCGTCGACGGCCTCGGCACGGGACACCGCGTCGAACAAATCCTGGTCCTTTACCGGCTTGGTCAGGAAATCGATCGCCCCGGCTTTCATGGCGCGTACGCTGGTGGGAACGTCGCCTTTGCCGGTAAGGAACACGATGGGACGATGCGAGCCGCTGGCGGCGGTCAACACGCCTTGAAGCTCCAGACCATCAAGATCCGGCATCGCAACATCGAGCACGGCGCAACCGGGAATGGCTTCGTCGTGCTCTTCGAGAAATACCTGCGGCGAAGAATACGGCCTGACGTCATATCCCTTCGCCTGGAGAAGCCGCGAGAGCGCCTTGAGGACGCCGGGGTCATCGTCGACGAGATAGACTGTGAACTTGTCAGTCATGCAGAACCGACGGTCGGCTGCTGGACAGGCAACGAAAACCCCGCAACGGCGCCACCACCCTCGTTGTTGATCAAGGTCAGCTTTCCCTGATGCGACTTTATGATCGTCGAGCAAAGCGATAGGCCAAGGCCGAGGCCGTGGTCCTTGGTAGTATAGAACGGTTCGAATAGCCGGCCATTTTCCTTGGGACGGATGCCGTGTCCCCGGTCCTTCACGAGCACGTCCACCATTCCCGTCTTCGTCCCCCGGGTCGCGATCACAATGGATCGTTGGTTCACGGGGGTTGAGGCCATGGCATCCATCGCGTTCATGACGAGATTGAGCAGGACTTGCTGCAGTTGCACAGAATCGCCCTGTGCCAGGAGCTCGTTGTTTTCCAGATCAAGCCTGACGCTGATGTCGCGGCCGATCAGTTCGCTGTTGAGCAGGCTGATCGTCGATCTGACAACGTCATTGATGTTGACGCTTTCCATCTTCCGCTCGCCCTTCTTGAGAAGGCCGCGCAGCCGATGGATGACTTCTCCGGCCCGATTATCCTCATGAACGATATCCTCGAGGACGTCGCGAATTTCCACGAGATCCGGCGAATTCCGGTTGAGGAGATGGAGGCCCGCCTGCGCATTTGATAGGATCGCAGTGAGCGGTTGGTTGACTTCGTGCGCGATCGAACCGGAAAGCTCGCCCAGTACCGAGACCCGCATCAGATGCTCGATTTCCACCCGTTGCAGCGCGGTTTCAGCCTGAGCCGATTTCTGGTCGGTGATGTCGACGAAAATGCCCCCCAGTTGTTTTGGCTCGCCGGTGCCCTCCTGATAGGAACGGGCGCGCATGCGAATCCAACGCACCTCACCGTTCGACAAGACAACCCGGACGTCGCTTGCGGCCGGTTGGTCCATTTTGGAGGAACTCTGAATCGAGCGGCCTGCGATTTCGCGATCATCCGGGTGAACGGCGGCAAGTAATGCCTCACGAGTGAGCGGCGCATCACTCGGAAGCCCGAACAGCTCCCTGCAATGCTCGGTAACCCACAACTCCTTCGTATCTCCGTCAAACTGCCAGAGGCCGATGTTTGCCGCAGCGGCGGCGAAGGTCATCCGCTCGTCGCTATCCTTGAGCAATTGCTCTGCGCGCTTTCTCCTGCGCCGCTGAATCAGCAATGCGGCCAGGAACGTCGTTTGCAGGCCGAGGACGGAAAGTGCGGCAAGAACGGTGCCGCGGTGCTCGTCCCAGATCGTCGGCTTTTTGAACAGAACAGCAGTGTCGGGAGGCAGATCTTTTTCGTTCAGGTCCCAGCGCTGCATTGCCCGGTAATCCACGCGGTAGCGTTGCGCCGGGTTCGTACGGGGCGCGAGCGTAGCTGGATCCGTGCCACCCATGATTTCGATCGCCATTTCAGCCGCGGCAACGCCGACCGATTCGAACGTCTCGACAAAGCCGCCTACCGAACCGTTGCCGATGAACGAATCGTAGGGACCGTAAACCGGTGCAGGTGACAGCGCGGCCAGATCGCCGGCGACCTGCGCCGGGACGAAGGTGTTGCCTTCGGGGTCGGCAAAAACCGTCAAAACGATTACGATCGCATCGCTGGGCACCTTCGACAGTCTTGCAACGAGCTCCGGATATGGAAGGTCGAACAGGAATGTCGTCTCGAATTTGCTGCCGAGATCTTCGACCGCCTTGCGTGCTACCGGCTGCCAACGGCGATCCGTTTCGCCGCTTCCGGCGATGACAAACAGGCGGCGGGCCTTCGGTTGGAGGCGCTCCGCCAGCGTGAGGGTCTTCGCCAGATTGAATCCGGTGATGATGCCGGTGATTTCCGGTGGCGGTCGTAACGCCGCATAAGTTTGTGGCGAGATGGATGTAAATACGACCGGAACGCCGGGCAGCATGTCCCGATGCTTGAGTACAAACGGCAACGCGCTGCTGCCGAGCGTGATGACGACATCCGGCCGATACTTCTCGTACTTGTCGCGAATATAATTCGCCATTCGCAGCGAGTGGGCCTCGTCGGTATTTCGAGCGAGGTCGAGAAACTCGGCATCGATCTCGATTGATTTCGAGTGCGCGACCAGCCGCTTTCGCGCCGCCTCCGCGATCACGCTGGTGGCGGGAAATGAGTAGTTGAAGGCGTGAAGCATGAGAACGCGCGCGGGCTCCGCAGCGTGGGCTTCCGCTGCAAGCAAAAAAAGGAGCCCGACGCTCCATCCGGCAATGCGCGTCCTAGTCATTTGGAAAAGGCCGCCACTCACACGCTACAAATGCAAAACAAATTAAACGGCTTAATCTGCTCGCACGGCCCGACGTTGCCGGCTCGCAACCTTACCACGCTTTTGAGCGCGTATCTCGCCTCGCAAAGTCGGGATTTAGTAGCAAAATCAATGCGGATCTCCCGCCGGACGAAGACAGCCGGCCGATATCCCGCGGTAAAATCCGTGCGTGCACGCGGCGCAAGGTCCGGATAGGCGGTGCTGCCCGATGTTGGACCACGGTCCAATAGCCTGCGACAGGGCTGCTGCATAGCGTGCCCTGGGGCCGGATCGCGATTTCCGGCGATCGATCGGGAGGCAACGGGTGAAATGACAACCCTTTTTCCCGCTACCACGTTCAGGGCTGACGTCACGCTCGATGCTTCTCAGTTCGACGGGATGATCCGGATACCGGGCGGTACTTTCCGCATGGGATCGGACAGTCATTATCCCGAAGAAGCTCCGGCGCACCGTGTCACGGTGGACGGTTTCTGGATGGACCGTCATCCCGTGACAAACCGGCAGTTCAGGGAATTCGTTAGGGCCACCAGGCACGTCACCGTCGCCGAGGTCACGCCTGATCCTAAGGACTATCCGGGAATGCTCCCGCATATGATGTACGCGGGCTCCCTGATGTTCTCGCCGCCCTCGTATCCGGTCAATCTCCGCGACTTCAGCCAGTGGTGGACCTTCGCCAGGGGCGCGGACTGGCGGCATCCATACGGACCCGGGAACAGCATCAAGGGGCTCGATGATCATCCCGTCGTACATGTCGCATTCGCCGATGCCCTCGCTTACGCCACCTGGGCGGGCAAGGAGCTGCCGACCGAGGCCGAGTGGGAATTCGCCGCGCGCGGCGGGCTCGACGGCGCCGAATTCGCGTGGGGCGATGAATTCACGCCCGGCGGCAAGCACATGGCCAATACCTGGCAGGGTGGTTTCCCGCACCAGAACACCAATGCCGATGGCTTCGAACGTACCTCGCCGGTGACGGCATTTCCGCCGAACGGCTACGGACTTTACGACATGATCGGCAATGTCTGGGAATGGACCGCCGACTGGTATTCGCCGGGACACGAAGCGGATGCGCCGAAGGCCTGCTGCATCCCGCAGAACCCGCGCGGCGGGCGCGAGGCCGATAGTTACGACCCCAGAACGACCAATGTGAAGATTCCCCGAAAGGTCATCAAAGGCGGCTCGCATTTGTGCGCGCCGAACTACTGCCGACGCTACCGGCCGGCAGCACGACACGCAGAGCCCGTTGACACTTCTACCAGTCATCTTGGCTTTCGGTGCATCAAACGAGAATTCACTGCCGCTTCATAAAAAAGGAGAGCGATGCCATGTTGAGTCACGCGTTCGATGACAAGCCGCTTCCTGCAGCCATTTCGCCGTCCAAGCCATCGACCTGGTACAAGAGGTCCTGTGCCTCGCTGCTCAGCGCGACGATGTTGATGTCGTTATCCGGACCGGCCAGCACGCCGGCGGCGGCGCAGCAGGCACAGAAGCCCAATATCCTCTTCATCATGGGTGACGATATCGGCCTCTACCAGCCGAGCATCTACCATCGCGGCCTGATGGTCGGTGAGACGCCCAATATCGATCGCATCGGCAATGAAGGCGCGATCTTCACGCATTACTATGCCGAGCAGAGCTGCACCGCCGGCCGCAACGCGTTCTTCACCGGCATGCATCCGCTGCGCACCGGCATGATTCCTCCGCAGCTTCCGGGCAGCCCGTCCTATCTGCGGCCCGGCACCCCGGCGCTCGCCAAATTCATGCTCGATCTCGGCTACACCACCGGCGAATTCGGCAAGAACCATCTCGGCGACCATACCGACGCGCTGCCGACCGCGCATGGTTTCCAGGAATACTGGGGCTACCTGTATCACCTCGACGCGATGCAGGGCGTGAGCTTCCCTGACATCAACAAGTCCCCCACGCAGCAGACGGTTGCCCCGCCATGCAAGAACACGCCGATCCCCGGCATCGCGGAGGTACCGGGCGCGGTCGATCCGAAAACGACCGTTTGCCTGACGCCGCCGCGTAACATCCTGTCGTGCAAGTCGGATGGTACAGCCAGTACCCAGCAGTGCGTCGATCAGGGCCCGCTGACCCTCGAGCGATCGAAGAGTGTCGACGAGGAAATCTCGGCCAAGGTCATCGACTTCCTCGATCGCAACGACCCCAAGAAGACGAACAAGCCTTTCTTCGTCTGGTACAACCCTGCACGCATGCACATCACGACCGTGTTGAACGACAAATACGCGGCCATGGTCGGCGAGCCCGGCGGCAAGGACTGGGGCCTCAACGAGGCCGGCATGAAGCAGCTCGATGACAACGTCGGCTATGTGCTGAAGAAGCTCCAGGACATGGGCCAGCTCGACAACACGATCGTCGTGTTCACGACCGATAACGGCGCCGAAACCATCACCTTTCCGGACGGCGGCACCACTCCGTTCAAGGGCGGCAAGCTGAGCACCTGGGAAGGCGGCATGCGGGCTCCGGCGCTCGTTCGTTGGCCGGCGGTCATCAAGCCCGGCACCATCAAGAACGACATCTTCGCGTCACTCGATTGGCTTCCCACGTTTGTCAACATCGGAGGCGGCGCAAAGGGAGACGAGTTGAAGAAGCGCATCGAGGCCGGCCAATATCCCGGCATCGTCAAGACAACGCTCGATGGCGTCGATCAAACCGAGTACCTTTCCGGGCGTTCGGAAAAGTCGGCGCGCGATACCTTCTTCTACTATTCAGGCAAGGATCCCTCGGCGGTTCGGTACAAGAACTGGAAGATCTACTTCACGATGGTGTCCGACAACCCAGCGGGCTTCATTGCCGGAGCGCTCCCCTATCACTGGGCCCAGGTCGTTAACATCAAGCGAGACCCGTTCGAAACCTCGATCGGTTCTCAATTCAAGACCCTCATGGGGCAGGGCGGCACGATCGGCTCTCCTTCCACCGCCTACATCTATGATTGGAACATGCTGCCCATCGGCCAGGCGCTCTGGCTGAAGGAACTCGAGAGCTACATTCCATTCCCGCCGCTGCAGGACCCGGCGAGCTATAACCTCGAGCAGGTGCTGCAACAGGTGAAGCAGGCGAAAGTCGCCGGTCGCAGCGACTAGCCGCGTGCGACGAACGTGATCCGACGAAGCGGGCGCCCCACGACGGGCGCCCGCCAACGCAATAGCGAGCATGATCAAGGAGGCGGCGCCCGACCCGTCGGCATCTCCGCAAGCCGCGTCGAGTTCCGATTCATCGAACAAACAGAACAAGCATCACAGTGAGGAGCACGTCATGAGCGATAAGCCTGCGCCTGGAGGTTCCCACGATGCTATTCCGCAACCGGGCGGCGGAATGAAACGGCGCGATCTCTTGCTGAGCGGCAGTTCACTCGTCGCCGCTTCGGCACTCTCCGCAGTCGGCATAACGAGTTCTGCGCAGGCGCAGCAGCCGGCACCCGCTGCGGCCGGCCAGCGGCCGAACATCGTCTTCATCATGGGTGACGACATCGGCATGTGGAATATCGGCGCCTATCACCGCGGGTTGATGGCCGGGCGGACGCCCAATCTCGACAAGCTCGCCGCCGAAGGCATGCTGTTCACCGACTATTACGCCGAGGCGAGTTGCACGGCAGGTCGCGCCAACTTCATCACCGGCGAGCTGCCGATCCGCACCGGCATGACCACGGTCGGCCAGGCCGGCGCCGCTATCGGCATACCCGCGCAGGCGGTGACGATTGCCACCGCGCTGAAAGGAATGGGCTACGCCACCGGCCAGTTCGGCAAGAACCACCTTGGCGACAAGAACGAGTTCCTGCCGACGGTGCACGGCTTCGACGAATTCTTCGGTTACCTCTATCACCTCGACGCCATGGAAGATCCCGCGCACCCCGGTTATCCGCAGGATCTGCTGAACGTCGTCGGTCCGCGCAACATGGTCCACTCGTGGGCGACCGACGTGGATGATGCCACCGTGGATCCGCGCTGGGGTAAGGTCGGCAAGCAGAGGATCGAGGATGCCGGAACGCTTTATCCCAAGAGGATGGAAACCGTAGATGACGAAATTCGCGACCTTGCCCTGAAGTTCATCGAGAAGGCCAAGGCCGACAACAAGCCGTTCTTCCTGTGGCTCAATCCAACCCGGATGCACATCGTCACCCACCTCTCGCCCAAATACGAGGGCCTGCGAAACTCCAGGAACGGCTGGTCGATCCATGAAGCCGGCATGGCGCAGCTCGACGACGATGTCGGCCTGGTGATGCAGAAGCTCAGGTATATGGGGGTGGACGACAACACCATCGTGGTCTTCACCACCGACAACGGAACCGAGGTCTTCACCTGGCCCGACGGCGGACAGACGCCTTTCGCGCAGAGCAAGGGCACCGTCATGGAAGGGGGCTTCCGCGTTCCCTGCATGATTCGCTGGCCGGGCAAGGTGCCGGCGGGCAAGGTCGAAAACGGCATCATTTCCGGTCTGGACTGGTTTCCGACCTTCCTGGCGGCGGCCGGCAACCCGAACATTGCAGAGGAGTTGAAGAGGGGCAAACAGATCGGTGACAGGACCTACAAGTGTTATCTGGACGGCTATAACCAGATGGACATGATTACCGGGAAGGGGCCGTCGAACCGGCACGAAATCTTCTACTTCGGAGAGAGCGAGCTCGGCGCCGTTCGCATCGACGACTTCAAGTATCGTTTCATCGACCAGCCGAGAGGCTGGCTCGGCGAAAAATCCAAGGTTGACGTGCCTTACCTGACCAACCTTCGCCTCGATCCGTTCGAGCGCACGGGCTGGCCCGATAACGGGAGTAAAGAAGGCGCGCAACAATACTTCGACTGGTTCAAATACGAATTCTGGCGCTTCGTATTTGTTCAGCAGCAGGTGGAAAAGCTGGCGATGACGGCGATCGAGTTTCCGCCGATGCAAAAGGGCGCGAGCTTCAATCTTGATGCCGTGAAGGCGAAGATCGAGGCCGCCCGCGCGGCAGTGGCCAAGTAGTCGCCGGGCTTCGACGGATCTGTGGCGGGCGCGCCGAACTTCTGTGCGCCCGCCCGGCAATGGAAGGGAATCCATCATGAAGCCGATTGTTCGTCTTCCTGTTATCGATCGTCGCGCCGTGCTCTCGTCGCTGGCGATGCTTCCATTGCTCTCCGCCTCGCTTCGCCCGACCCCTGCGGCGGCTCAAGCGCAACGCGATCCGCTGCCGTCGTGGAACGACGGTGCGACCAAATCGTCGATCCTCGACTTTGTCGCACGCGTCACCACACAAGGCGGGCCTTCCTTTGTTCCGCCCGACCAGCGCATCGCGACCTTCGACAACGACGGCACGCTGTGGGTCGAGCAGCCGATGTACGTGCAATTGGCATTCGTGCTCGACCGCGTGAAGGCCATGGCGCCCGCGCATCCGGAATGGAAGACCAGGCAGCCGTTCGCGGCCGTGCTGAGTGGCGACCTGAAGGCGCTGGCCGCGTCCGGGGAAAAGGGATTGATCGAACTGGTTGCGGTGACGCATGCCGGCATGACCACGGCGGAGTTCGAGAAGATCGTCACGGATTGGCTGTCGACCGCACGCGATCGTCGCTTCATGCGGCCCTATACCGAACTGGTCTACCAGCCGATGCTCGAACTGCTCGCTTACCTGCGGGACAACGGCTTCAAGACCTTCATCGTCTCGGGCGGCGGGATCGAGTTCATGCGGCCCTGGACAGAGCGGATCTACGGAGTGCCGCCGGAGCAGGTTGTCGGCTCATCGATCAAGACCAGGTTCGAGATGCGCGACACCATACCGCGGCTGTTCCGTCTGCCGGATATCAATTTTATCGACGACAAGGCCGGCAAGCCGATCGGCATCAACGAACATATCGGCCGCCGTCCGATCGCAGCCTTCGGCAATTCCGACGGCGATCTCGAAATGTTGCAGTGGACGACGCTCGGCGTCGACGGCGCCCGGTTCGGCCTGATCGTCCATCATACCGATGCGGAGCGCGAATATGCCTACGACCGCCATTCGCATTTCGGCAAGCTCGACTTAGCGCTCGACGCTGCGGCGGTGAACCGGTGGACGGTGGTCGACATGAAGAAGGACTGGAAGCGCATCTTCCCCTTCGAATGACGCATGGCTGCGCGTTTGCGTCGCGTTGATAGTGTTTGAGATTTTCAAGATCGGTATGCTAGGCGTTCCGCTTGAGCGGAACGCTGCGGCAAGATCACGCCGGATTGCCGGGCCTTGGCGATACTACCGCTTGACTCAAATGCTGGAGGACAAGGGTGGATCACCGTACAGTTCTGCTCGAAAAGCTCAAACGGCTTGATGAAATCGATTCCGAGCACTTCCCTGTTGTTACACTTGACGAGTACTTCATTGGGAATGACCAGGAAGACTCCATCGCACCGAACCAGTGGGGCGATGGTCGCCCCTCAATCCGGGAGATTCACGCGCGCCTCAAGGAAATAGAGGCACGACCTGATGTGCAAGGCGTGTTCGTTGGTCTCCATCAAGACTGGGGCGCAGCCCTGGACGATGATGCGATGTGGCCTGCTGCGGAGAACATTCATGTTTACTCTTCCGCACCACGGAAAGTCGCAGACAAGTGGATTGAAGGATTCGCTTCAGACGGAATAAGCCCAGGTTGGCCATATGGAAAGCACGCGGCCACTCCTGAACCGCCTGACGGTTACCGTGTCTACACAATCTATTGGGATTGAAGGCCGCAGGTCGGCTGGAGCGAAGCAATATTCGTCAAAGAAAAGACCGCCCGAAGGCGGTCTTCTTGCACGATGATCACCGAGCTATGGTCGGATGCCCATTTTGTAGCAACATTGACGATAGGCATCCATTCCGACAGCGTTCTTGTCGCCGATCGTCGGATTGAAGCCGATTGTATTTACTGCGGCATTGGCCTGCCGAAAGCATTCAGCACGTGCGGCCCTCTGATCGATCTTTGCAGCTTCTGCCGTTAGTGAGGCTCCAAAGAATGGCACGAGTAAAGCGACGCCGAAGAGTATTCGCATCTGAAGCATTTTTGCCTCCTTTGCTGGCCCAGCGTAGCCGGGACGAGCTAAAGCGTTTCCCCGGTTTGTTATCGGCCGGACGGTAACGATAGACGGCGAAGGCCGCTATGCAATAGCGGAAAGAACGAATTGTCGGCGGCCAGCTGCGCGTGTCGGCTGCCATCGCGCTGCTCGACCAGGGCCGGTGAGGCACCACAGGCTCACGGGCGGCGAGGGCGGTTACGTCCGCATCATGATCCGATCATCGGGAGCGAAGACGGCCAGCCGGCTAAGCGGTAAGCGCACGCACCATTGTTCGTAGTGATGGCCCGGTGATTGACTGCGACTGTTCGCTGAAGCTTCAAGGCGCCTTCAATGAGACGACTAACTCCGAGGACGTTCGCTTATGAAAGGCCGCGCGCCAGATGTCAGGCACCCCTTTCGTGTTGGGGGCTAACTTGAGGACTGACGTGAAAGATCGCTGAAATACGTTCGCGGTTTCAATGATTTAAGGGTGTGAGATGGCGGAGCCGGAGGGATTCGAACCCTCGATAGGCCTTTACAAGCCTATAACGGTTTAGCAAACCGCCGCCTTCAGCCACTCGGCCACAGCTCCATCCGCGCGGATATGCACGACGCGGGCGCGACCCGCAAGCGGCAGTTTCAGGTTACGAGGCGGCGAAAAATTGGTTGTGCGCTTGCCCGGTCCGTTCCTGCCACGGTAGTCCTGTATTTTCCCCGGGAATTCATCTCTGCGTGCTCCTCCAAGGCTCTGTCGAGGAGGGCGCGCATCGGCGCGCGCGTGAGGCAAAGCAGGCTCAACCGGTTGTATCTCGACCCGGCAATACCGTTCCGCGAAGCGCGAGTTCCATGGCGCGAGGTACGCCGGATTTCGGCGCTACTCGCCAAATCCGCTCGATTAGGAAAGGGACTTCTGTCGTTCTAGCCTTCCGGTTCCGCGGCAAGCAGCGCGTCGCAGGCATATACAGCGGGCCCCGGTTCCATCCGGTGCAGCCGGCGCGGCATCCCGTCAGCCGTCGGTTTCAGTCTCTATATTAAGCGCGTGATTGCCAGTCCTGGATTCGGAACCCAGCCGGACGATTCGGGTGGCGAGGCGCTTCTTGTGATGAAAACCGCATGCTGCACTGCGAGCATCAACAATTTGCGGGCGAAATGGAACTAACCGAAAACATCAAATAATAACAGGAACTTGCAAGAAAATTTCGATCACGAACCCGTGTTATTTGTGCAACACCCCCTGGAAAAGGGGTCAATTCGGCCCATTCCCCGCGGTTCCTTTATTGCTTGTGCAGGTCTCCTCGGTAATTGTGAACGTGCGACGGAGGGGGGCATCCCGAAGTCGTCCCGTTCTAGGTGGTTCGCTTAAGTCCCTCGCGTTGAGCGGGTGTGTCCGATGGCGCGAAGCGACCAAAGCGGGTTTCAGGGGATTAAGGGAACCAACCTGAGGGTGTTTCACCCGGCGGACCGGAACCTTCCCTACAGAGCAACTTGGAGGTTTAACATGAAGCTGGTTAAGAGCCTTATTCTCGGCTCAGCGGCAGGTCTTGTCGCCATGAGCGGAGCGCAGGCTGCCGATCTTCCCGTGAAGGCCAAAGCGGTCGAGTACGTGAGGATCTGTTCCCTGTATGGTGCGGGTTTCTACTACATCCCCGGCACCGACACCTGCATCAAGCTGGGTGGTTACGTCCGTATCGATACCACGTTCAACGGTGGCATCTACGGTCAGCCGGCATGGTCCGGCGACCTCGGTCAGGGTAATCGCTACCGTGACTACTTCGCTTCCCGTTCCCGTATGGCTTTGACGGTTGATACCCGTACCGCCACCGAATACGGCGTCGTCCGGACCTTCGGTCAGGCCGACTTCCAGTTCAACAACGTTGGCAACGGCAACCCGGCGGGCACGATCACGAGCACGCTGCCGGCTGGCATCAACAACGGTTATCTGAGCACGGCTGGCGGCGGCTACGTCGCGGTTGAAATGGTGTTCATCCAGTTCGCTGGTTTCACCTTCGGTAAGTCGGCTTCGGCTTATGCGACGCCGTGGCACGGTTATCCGGGCAACAACAACTCGTTCCTGCTCGGCGGTCATGACACCGTCACCGGCGTGAACAACATCCAGTACACCGCTCAGTTCGGCAACGGCGTGTCGGGCACCATCGGTCTCGATGATCCGACCGTGTTCAACCGCACCTCGGTCTACAATCTGTCGATCGGTCTTCCGGCGGTTTTGGGCACCGCCAGTGCCTACGGCGGAACCCATGCTCCTGACGTCGTCGGCAACATCCGCGTCGATCAGGCCTGGGGTCTGTTCCAGATTTCGGGTGCTGCGCATCTCGTGAATGCTTCCTACAACACCCTCACCGCCGCTACGGCCACGCCGACCGCTCTGTCGGAAATCTCCGGTCACCCCGACGACAAGTGGGGCGGCTCGGTGATGGCTGCCTTGCAGATCAAGAACATCCCGACCGGTGCGGGCGACGACTTCAAGGTCGACGTCTCCTACGCCAAGGGTGACACCAAGAACGTGATCTCGAGCAGCTCGGCCTCGCCGAACTTCGCGATGTTCGGTTCGACCGGCCGTCCCGGTGCCTACCAGAGCATCGGCTTCGGCGCGACTTCCGACGCTGTCTTCCTCCCCGTCGCTAACGGCGGTACCGGCGATCTGAAGCTGACCGATGCATGGGGCATCCGTGGTGCGTTCAACCACAACTGGGATCCCTACTGGTCGTCGAGCCTCTGGGGCAGCTACGCCCAGGTTCGCTATAACGGCGGCGCACTGGATCTCACGTCCGCCAAGGGCCAGATTTGCGGCGCTTACATCGCCTCCACCGGTGGGCTTGCAGCCAAGTCTGCGGACTTCAGCTGCAACCCGGACTACAACATTGCCCAGATCGGTCTGACCACTCGCTGGACTCCCGTCAAGAACCTGACGTTCTCGGCTGAAGTCGGCGCGTTCTTCCTCGACCAGAAGATGACGGGTACTTCCACCCTGTCGCAGCCCGGCGGTGCTTCTTCTCCGAAGCCGACGACTGTGTACGAGTTCAAGGACCAGAGCACTGTGTTCCTGAACGTTCGCGCTCAGCGTAACTTCTGATCCCGAAAGACTTGAAACATCAGGGAAACCCCCGGCAGGCAACTGCCGGGGGTTTTTCATTTGTGGGGGGGCGGATACGGGCAGAACCGGACTTTGGCGTCTCCATCACGTTTCCGGGAAGGCATCGGCCTTGCGCGAATAGTTTCAACTGGCCGGTGTTAGCCGTGAGGTGGATCCTGGCGGGAGCCTTCCGCCATGAAGGTCAGGAGAAGCGCATGAGCAGATACGCAATCAGGCTGATGGTATTCGCAGTCTTCTCCTTGTTGCTGGCGACGGCGCCGGCAGCCGGACCGGCCTACGCCGGAGGCGATCCGCCTGCATCCGATCCGCCGCCGGCGCCCAAGAAGAAGAAAGGCGGCGCGTCCTATCTCGAAGAGCCGGCCTTCGTCCAGGGCTACCGCGCAGCCTACGCGACCATCTACGACCGCAATGATTATGCGGCGGCAATCGACCAGCTCAAGACACTCGGCCACGACGACAATGCCGCGGTTTCCAACCTCATCGGCTATTCCTATCGCAAGCTCGGCAATTACCCGCTCGCCCAAGCCTGGTATGAGCGCGCCCTGAAAGCCGATCCCAACCACGTCAAGACCTGGCAGTACTATGGCCTCTGGCAGGTAGAACAGGGCAACCGCGAGCAGGCGCAGTATCACCTCAACCGGATCGCTTCGATCTGCGGCACTACTTGCGAGGAATATCGCTCGCTGGCTGCAGCGCTGGAGAGGCAGCCGGGAACGAGCATGGTGTATTAGCGCAGGAAAGGTTGCGGCCTGCGCGCAGCCCTTCGTCCACCGCGTGGCGCTATTGGGTCAGGAACGGAATCAGCGTTGCCACCCGGCTATTCGACGGTGGCGCCGCGATGCAGGTCGGCTTCGATCTGAAGCCGCGCTCCACCGCCGAATCGCGTGCGGTAGACCTGTAGATTCTCCATGATCCGCTGCACGTAGTTGCGTGTTTCGGAGAACGGAATCAGCTCGACCCAGTCGACCGCATCGACCCTGGGATCACGCGGGTCGCCATAGCGCTCGATCCATTTCTTCACGCTGCCGCGGCCGGCATTGTAACCGGCGAAGGTCAGGATGTAGGAGCCGCGATAGTCCTCGAGCAGCCCGCCGAGCTCGGAAGCGCCGAGCATGGCGTTGTAGACCGAATCCGTCTTCATCCGGTTGAGGTCGAAGGTCACGCCGGCGCGCTTGCAGACGTAGCGGCCCGCTTCCGGCGTGACCTGCATCAGACCATAGGCCTGAGCCGGCGAGACCACGGCGGGGTTGAAGGCGCTTTCCTGCCGCGCGATCGAATAGACGATGCTCGGCTCGACGTCGGGCCCGATCTGCTTGAACGGAGGAATGCCGGTGACCGGGTAGGCGTAGTGGTCGAACGGCAGGCCGCGATTGAGCGCGGCCTTGCCGAGCAGCAGCATGCCGCGGGCGTCGCCGTGGCGCGACGTCAGCTCGCCCAGGCCCGCCAGGGCGTCGGGATCTCCATTCTCGCCCATGTCGGCGAAAATCGGCAGCGCCAGCTCGCGCTCGTCGAGCTCATAGAGCAACTGCACGGCCCGGACGATCTCCAGCCGCTCGCTGCCGCGTCCGCGCGGCACGCCGTTCAATGCGAGTTGCGGCAGGCCGAGCTTCGCGCGCGCGAGCTGGCCGTAATAGCTGGTCGATTGCTCGGCGGCGCGGCCGAAAGCCGCGCGGGCCTCTTGCGTGTGGCCAGCCGCTTCCGCCGCGCGGCCCTGCCAATAGCCGGCGCGCGCCAACGCGGTCGGGTTGGCGCTGCCGACGCCAATGCGCGCGAAGTGCTGCGCAGCGACCGCCGGATCCTTCAGGAACCGCAACGCGATCCAGCCCGCGGTGAATTCCTGTTCGGTCTTGTAGATGTCGCGCGAGGGAAGTGCCGCATCGCGCGCGATCAGATAGGCGCTGCGGTATTCGCCGGCGTCGATCATCTTGCGCGCCAGCAGGCGCCGCTCGATCCACCATTCGTCGACATTGAACAGCCGGTTCGGGTCCTTCGGCGCGCTCAGCATGACCTGCGCGGCCTCGTTGAACTTCTCTTCGCGGCGAAGCAGCTGGATCCGCGCGAAGAGGTAGCCGGTTTCGCCGTGCAGTTCGTGCGGCACCGCCTCGAGAAGCGCCCTGAGGTTGGACGCCTTCTTGTTGGCCGCGATCCGCGCCTTCGCCAGCGCGACATAACCCGAACCCAGCCGTTTCGCGGCGCGCAGGCTGCCGGCCTCCTGCTCGGTGCTGTAGAGCAGCGTTTCCATCCGCGCGCGGTGATCGCCCGCCGTCAGCAACGCGCCGAACGTATCGAGCGCCGCGCTCTCGGTGTCTTCCGTCATGCCGTCGCGCCGCCAGGCGTCGCGGACAAGACGCTCGGCATTGGCGCGATCGCCGCGCGCGATCATCACCCTTGCCAGTGCGAACTTGCCTTTGGGGGAGATCGGCGATTCGTTTTCGAACCAGGACCAGACCGCGGCATCCTCGCGCCGGTCGTCCCACAGCGCAGCCTCGATCCGGCGCCGCAGGAAAGTCTGCGACGGCCAGCTCGGATTGGCCGAAACAAACGCGCGGTAGCGCTCCACCGGGGCGTTGTTGTTGTCGCTGCGCAGGATCAGCCACTCCGCGAGCTTGCGGGCGAGGGGATCCGAGATCGCGGCCTGCAGCTGGGTGGCATCGGCGGCCTTCTGCTTGCGCACCAGCTCGATGATGTTCTCCAGCGCGTCCTTGTCGGCCTGGGATGTCGAGGAGGTCGCGGCCACGGCGGCTGTCGGCACCTGCTTGCGCGGCGGCGGCAAGGCGGCATGCTGGCGCGTCGCCGGCGCCAGCAGCGGCGGCGCCGGTGTCGGCGCGGCGGCCGGACTGGCGGTCGCGGTACTTGCGGCCGGCGCGCTATTCACATTGGTGTTTGTCGTCGTCTTGGGAACCACGCTGCGGGCAATCGGCCGTGGTTTCGGCAGCGGAACCTTCGGCGTAGCCCAGGCTTCCACCGAGACGGCGACCAGCCCGACCGCCAGCGCCAGGCTTGCGGCAAGTGCGGTCGATCGGAATGCGGCGGCGCGGGCGAAAGGGGTCACAACTTTCCTCTGCGGCGGCGAATCATTCAGTCGCTCAAGCCCTAGGTCTATTTGATTGAATATGTGGACAAAATGCTAAAAAGCGTCGCTACCAGTACTGTTTGCGCCATCACCACGGCAAAATCGCGGCTATAGGCCTTCCGGCCTAAGTGGATACCGGCAAAACGCGTCAAATAAGAGGACAAGAGGCCGGTTCGGATCAGAACCAGGCCCAGGGCCAACGGCACGGCCCTTTCGCCTGACCGCCAGACCCGATATGAATCGCAATCCAGTTTCGGTCGTGCCGTTTCTTAAGCGTTTGGAGGAAGTCCATGGCAGCCAAGACAAAATTCCGGGGTTCATTCACCGCTTTGGTCACGCCATTCAAGAACGGCTCGCTCGACGAGGCGGCGTTTCGCAGCCTTGTGAATTGGCAGATCGCGGAGGGCACCCACGGCCTGGTGCCGGTCGGCACGACCGGTGAAAGCCCGACGCTAAGCCATGACGAGCACAAGCGCGTCGTCGAATGGTGCATCGACGAGGCCAAGGGCCGCGTGCCCGTGATCGCAGGCGCTGGCTCCAACTCGACCAAGGAAGCGGTCGAACTCGCCGAACATGCGGACAAGGCGGGGGCGAGTGCGGTGCTGGTGGTGACGCCGTATTACAACAAGCCGACCCAGGAAGGCATGTACCAGCACTTCAAGGCGATCAACGACGCCATCGGCATCCCGATCATCATCTACAACATTCCCGGCCGTTCGGTGATCGACATGTCGGTCGAGACCATGACGCGCCTGTTCGAGTTGAAGAACATCGCCGGCGTCAAGGACGCCACCGCCAGCATGGTGCGGGTGTCGCAGCAGCGCGCCGCGATGGGCGAGGACTTCAACCAGCTCTCCGGCGAAGACGCCACCATTCTCGGCTACATGGCGCATGGCGGCCATGGCTGCATCTCGGTCACGTCGAACGTCGCGCCGCGGCTGTGCTCGGAATTCCATGCCGCATGGCAGAAGGGCGATCACGCCACCGCGCTCAAGCTTCATGACAAGCTGATGCCGCTGCACATGAACCTGTTCATCGAGTCCAACCCGGCGCCGATCAAATATGCGATGTCGCTGCTCGGCAAGATGGACGAGAAATTGCGGCTGCCGATGGTGCCGGTGTCCGAGCCGACGCGCGTGGCGGTGCGCAACGCCATGGTGCATGCCGGCCTGATCAACTAGCGCCTGCTTTGCCTGAAGGACGAAGAGAGGCATCCAGCATGCTGAAGGAATTCCGTGAATTCGCGATGAAGGGTAACGTCGTCGACCTCGCGGTCGGCGTCATCATCGGCGCAGCCTTCGGCGCGATCGTGACCTCGCTGGTCGGCGACATCATCATGCCGATCATCGGATCGATCACCGGCGGTCTCGATTTCTCCAACTACTACACCGGATTGTCGAAGTCGGTGACGGCGACCAACCTGGCCGATGCGAAAAAGCAAGGCGCCGTATTGGCCTGGGGCAATTTCCTGACGCTGACGCTGAATTTCCTCATCGTCGCCTTCGTGCTGTTCGTCGTCATTCGCGCGATGAACCAGTTGAAGCGCAAGGACGAGGCGGCGCCCGCGCCGCCGAAGCCGACGCCCGAGGTGGCGTTGCTGACCGAGATCCGCGATCTCCTCAAGAAGAGCTAACGTGGCCGACAAGAACGAACGTCCGATCAAGGTCGTCGCCGAAAACCGCAAGGCGCGGTTCAACTATGCGATCGACGACACGATAGAGGCCGGCATTGCGCTGACCGGCACCGAGGTGAAGTCAATCCGTAACGGCAAGACCACCATTGCGGAGTCCTATGCGGATTCCAAGAACGGCGAGATCTGGCTGATCAACGCCAACATCCCCGAATATCTGCAGGCCAACCGCTTCAACCACGAGCCGAAGCGGCCGCGCAAATTGCTGCTGCACCGCAAGCAGATCAACAAGCTGATGGGCGCGGTCGACCGGGACGGCATGACGCTGATCCCGCTAAAACTCTATTTTAACGAGCGCGGCCGCGCCAAGCTGTTGCTGGCGGTCGCCAAGGGCAAGAAACTGCACGACAAGCGCGAGAGCGAAAAGAAACGCGACTGGGGCCGGGAAAAAGGCCGCCTGATGCGGGCGAGGGGATAGTTTCATCCGTCATTGCGAGCGAAGCGAAGCAATCCATCGAGCCACCAGAAAGTGTGGATTGCCTCGTCGCATTCGCTCCTGCTGACGGCAGATGGAGATAGGTCCATGAACCAGAAGAACCTGCTCGAAGTCGACTGGAGCAAGATCCCGGCGCCGGCGGATGACGGCGCGGCGGCGCATCTTGTGGGCATGATGATCCCGCCGGTCACGCTGCTTGCCACCGACGACAATTCAGTGACGCTATCGGCGCTTCCCGGCCGCACGGTCGTGTTCGCCTATCCTCGCACCGGCGAACCCGGCAAGATCAGTCTCGTCGACGATTGGGACATGATCCCCGGCGCGCGGGGCTGCACGCCGCAGGCCTGTTCGTTCCGCGATCTGTTCGCCGAGCTGAAAGCCGCCGGCGTCAAGCACGTGTTCGGCCTGTCGACGCAGGACAATATCTACCAGACCGAGATGGCGTCACGGCTGCATCTGCCGTTCCCGGTGCTGTCTGACGAGAAGCTGAAGCTGACCCGCGCCCTGAACCTGCCGACGATGGCGGTGGCGGGGCTGACGCTGATCAAGCGGTTGGCGCTGATCATCGATGACGGACGCATCCGCCACGTGTTCTATCCGGTGTTCCCGCCGGACCGCAACGCCGCCGACGTGCTCCTCTGGCTGAAGGAAAATCCGGCGTAGAGAGATCCGTAGGATATTACGGGTGGTCTGGTCGGTGGGCACGCTGCACTTTGCCCACCCTACAAATCTACGAATCCAGATCCTTGCGCACGGCCGCGAACACGTCGCGAAACATCTTTGGCGTCAGCACACCCGTGTTCGTATTGTATCGCGAGCAGTGATAGCTGTCGTACAACCTGATCGCGCCCGCTTCGTGTACGGCGCCGTGCCTGAACGGAGCCGCGGCGCTGCGAAGGCCCAGCGTCTTCAATGTTGTTTCATGGGCGATCCGCCCGAGCGCCACGATCGCGCGAAGTTTTGGCATGGCGGCAATCGTGGCGATCAGGAATTGCCGGCAGGTGTTGATCTCGGCCGGCAGCGGCTTGTTTTGCGGCGGCACGCAGCGCACCGCGTTGCTGATCCGGCAATCGACCAGCCGCAATCCGTCGTCGGGCCGGGCCTGATAGACGCCGCTGGCAAAGCCGTATTCGAGCAGCGTCGCGTAGAGCAGGTCGCCGGCATAGTCGCCGGTGAAAGGGCGTCCGGTCCGGTTGGCGCCCTGCATGCCCGGCGCCAGCCCGACAATCAGCAATCGCGCGGTGGCATCGCCGAACGAGTCGACCGGCGAATTGAACCAGTCCGGCTCCCGCTTGCGCGTCGCCTTGCGAAAGTCGGCGAGCCGCGGGCAAAGCGGGCAATTGCGATCGGGTACTGCGCGGGGAGCGGTGGCGATGCTGGCCATTTTCAGAGATTACCGCGATTCCGCGCGCGGTTGATACCGCAGCTGCATCGGAAGGCGCGTCAAAAACAAAAAGCCCCGGCTCCGTTTGAGAACCGGGGCTCCGGGAGCAGGCTCCATTATTCTTAATCGTCGAACTCGTCGTCAGCCGCCCGTGGCGCCATGGTGGTGGCGCGCTGCAGGAATTGCGGGGCGTGATGACGCGGTTCGCGCGGGGCGGGGCGCTCGGAAGGATCGCGGCCGAGCTTGGATTGCAACTCGACGAGGTCGGTGAAGACGTCGGCCTGACGCCGCAATTCGTCGGCGATCATCGGCGGCTGGCTGGAAATCGTCGAGACCACGGTGACGCGGACGCCGCGGCGCTGCACCGCTTCCACCAGCGAGCGGAAATCGCCATCGCCCGAGAACAGCACGATCTGGTCGACATGTTCGGCCAACTCCATGGCATCGACCGCGAGTTCGATGTCCATGTTGCCCTTCACCTTGCGGCGGCCGGAAGCGTCGATGAACTCCTTCGTCGCCTTGGTGACGACGGTGTAGCCGTTGTAGTCGAGCCAGTCGATCAGGGGGCGGATCGACGAGTATTCCTGATCCTCAATGATCGCGGTGTAGTAGAATGCGCGCAATAGCGTACCGCGGCTCTGGAATTCTTTGAGAAGGCGTTTGTAATCGATGTCGAAGCCCAGCGTCTTGGCTGTTGCATAGAGGTTGGCGCCATCGATGAAGAGCGCAATCTTGTTGGAAACGGGTGACATCAAAGCTTTCTCGCGTGGTTGTTTAACGACTATAGCGCAGCGGCCATCGACCGCGCGCAATTTCCAGTTCTGCTGCCTAAAGTTCGGTGAATCGTGCCCCACGACAGTCACCACTCCAATTATGGTGAGGCGAGGGCGAAAAACCTATACTTTTAGCGCTACAATTAAGAGATTTGCGTGTCCTGTCCGGCAACTCGGCCGCGTTGGACCACTCCCGGCCTTTTTGGCCCTGGGCTTGGGGTTACCAGAGCCTATAAGGAAGGCAAATCACAAATTTAGTCTTGCGGAACGCGTTCCGCCGCTATAACTAGCCCGTCATAACCGACATATTGGCCCCATTTAACGGAGCGACAGTCTATGGCGCGCGTCACCGTGGAAGATTGCATTGATAAGGTCGACAACCGGTTCGACCTGGTGCTGCTGGCTGCCCACCGAGCCCGTATGATTTCGTCTGGATCGCAACTCACGGTTGACCGCGATAACGACAAGAATCCTGTCGTGTCGCTCCGCGAGATCGCCGATTCCACCATCTCCCCGGAAGATCTGCGGGAGGAACTGGTCCATTCCCTGCAGAAATTCGTCGAGGTCGACGAGCCCGAACCCGATACGGTACCGTTGATCGGCTCGGCCGGCGCCAGCGTCGATGCCGACGACACCGAGGTCGCGGTCGAGCGCATGACCGAGGAAGAACTGCTCAAGGGCCTCGAGGGCCTGGCGCCGCCGGAAGAGCAGCCCGAAGAGGACGAATAATCCGGATCTTCCAGACTTTGCCGAACTATCCCGATCTGTCGAAGGCCCGGACATCTGTCCGGGCCTTTGCTTTTGTTGACATTTTTGCGGCTAATATGCGTGGTTCGATGGCGGTGGCCGCGTCCGGGCCTCGGGTTTGTCCCGCGGCGGCCGCAATCCCTGCAAAATTTGAACGGGGCTGTGGCTGGAACGTGGTGCAGCGCGGTTCGAAATCGCATTAGATATGTGAAACAGGGCCGATCTGGCCTCTGCGGGAAGAAGGCAGTGATGTAATGGCGTATTGGCGGCGCAGCCCGAGGCAAATGCAGGCCGCAACCGACCACGTCGCGGTTGCGCCGACGTCGCCGGTCGCCGAGAAGCCCAAGTCGCGCTCGCGGATGATGCGCCAATACGACCTGGTCGAGCGCGTCCGGTCGTACAACCCCGACACCAACGAAGACCTGCTGAACCGCGCCTATGTCTACGCCATGAAGGCGCACGGCACCCAGACCCGCGCCTCCGGCGATCCCTATTTCTCGCATCCGCTCGAGGTCGCGGCGATCCTGACCAACCTCAAGCTCGACGACGCCACCATCGTAGCCGCCCTGCTGCACGACACCATCGAGGACACCGAGGCGACCAGGGCCGAAATCGACCACGTGTTCGGCCACGAGATCGGCGCGCTGGTCGAGGGGCTGACCAAGCTGAAACGGCTGGAACTGGTCTCGCGCGAGGCCAAGCAGGCCGAGAACCTGCGCAAGCTGCTGCTCGCGATCGCCGACGATGTCCGCGTCCTGCTGATCAAGCTCGCCGATCGCCTGCACAACATGCGCACGCTGGAATTCGTGCCGCCGGCCTCGCGCCGCCGCATTGCAGAGGAGACGCTCGACATCTACGCGCCGCTCTCCGGCCGCATGGGTATGCATGAGATGCGGGAAGAGCTGGAAGATCTGTCCTTCCACGTGCTCGACCCCGAAGCCTATGCGGTGGTGAAGCAGCGGCTCGATGCGCTCGCCGACCGCAACCGCAATCTGATCGGCGAGATCGAAAGCCAGCTCTCCAAGAATTTACAGAAGAACGGCATCACGGCGCGGGTCTATGGCCGCCGCAAGCAGCCGTTTTCGATCTGGACCAAGATGGAGCGCAAATCGGTCGGTTTCGAGCAACTGTCCGACATCTACGGCTTTCGCATCATCCTGAGCGACGTCGAGGACTGCTACGCCGCGCTCGGCGTGGTGCACACGACCTGGCCGGTCGTGCCCGGCCGTTTCAAGGACTACATCTCGACGCCGAAGCAGAACGATTATCGTTCGCTCCACACCACCGTGATCGGCCCGGGCAACCAGCGCGTCGAGCTGCAGATCCGCACCGAGGAAATGAACCAGATCGCCGAATTCGGCATCGCCGCCCATGCCTTCTACAAGGAAGGCGTCGGCTCGCCGACCGAGCGGCTCAAGCACGAATCCAACGCCTTTGCCTGGCTGCGCCACACCGTCGGCATCCTCTCCGAAAGCGCCAATCCGGAAGAATTTCTGGAGCACACCAAGCTTGAACTGTTCCACGACCAGGTGTTCTGCTTCACCCCCAAGGGCAAGCTGATCGCGCTGCCGCGCCAGGCCAACGTGATCGACTTCGCCTATGCCGTGCATACCGACGTCGGCAATTCGGCGGTCGGCTGCAAGATCAACGGCAAGTTCGCGCCGCTGTCGTCGGAACTGCAGAACGGCGACGAGGTCGTGGTCCTGACCTCGAAGGCCCAGTCGGCGCCGCCGTCGGCCTGGGAATCGCTGGCGGTCACCGGCAAGGCCCGCGCCGCGATCCGCCGCGCGACCCGCACCGCGGTGCGCGATCAATACGCCGGCCTCGGCCGCCGCATCGTCGACCGCCTGTTTGCCCGCGCCAAGATCGAATATGCCGACGACAAGCTGAAGGGCGCCCTGCCGCGGCTGGCGCGCGCCTCGATCGAGGACGTGATGGCTTCCGTCGGGCGCGGCGAACTGAAGGCCTCCGACGTGGCCCGCGCCATGTACCCGGACTACAAGGAAGAGCGGCTGGTGCGCTACGGGGCCAAGAAGAGCCTCGCCGTCAAGCTGAAGCTGAAAGCGCCGCCGCATCCGGCGCGCTCGACCTCCGTCATCCCGGTGCGCGGCATCAATTCCGATCTGCCGGTCAAGTTCGCGCCGAACGGCGGCGCGGTGCCGGGCGACCGCATCGTCGGCATCGTGACGCCGGGCGAGGGGATCACGATCTATCCGATCCAGTCGCCGGCGCTGAGGGATTTTGAGGAGGAGCCGGAGCGCTGGCTCGACGTGCGCTGGGATATCGACGAGACCATGCCGCAGCGTTTCCCGGCGCGGATCCTGGTCCACAATGTCAACGAGCCCGGCAGCCTCGCCCAGGTCGCCACCGTGATCGCCGAGCATGACGGCAATATCGACAATATCAGCATGCAACGGCGTTCTCCCGATTTCACGGAAGTCACCATCGATCTCGAAGTCTACGACCTGAAACACCTCAGTGCGATCATCGCCCAGCTCAGGGCCAAGGCTGTCGTGGCGAAGGTCGAGCGGGTGAATGGCTAGTGCTTCCAGTAAAGGGGTAGATCTGCAAAGGGGTAGATCTGCAACAAGCGCACTTGCGCCATTGCGAGACCTGACGCCATATCGGGCCGTTCGCCAAAAGAGATTTTTGCGAGTCCGTGATGTCCAAAACTCTTCCGCTGCGCCTCGGTGTCAATGTCGACCACGTCGCGACCCTCCGCAATGCGCGGGGCGGACGCCATCCCGATCCGGTGCGAGCCGCGCTCACGGCCATCGCGGCGGGGGCGGACGGCATCACCGCGCATCTGCGCGAAGACCGCCGGCACATCCGCGACGACGACATGGCGCGGCTGAAGGCGGAGATCGGCAAGCCGCTCAATTTCGAGATGGCGGCGACCGGCGAGATGCTGAAGATCGCGCTCGAGACCGCGCCGCATGCGGTCTGCCTGGTCCCGGAGCGGCGCCAGGAGGTGACGACCGAAGGCGGGCTCGACGTGGTCGGCCAGCACAATTCGCTAAAACCCTTCATCGCGCGGCTGAATGACGCGGGCATCCGCGTCTCGCTGTTCATATCAGCCGATCCGCGCCAGATCGAAATGGCGGCCGCCGTGCGCGCGCCCGTGATCGAGATCCACACCGGGGCCTGGTGCGATGCGACCGTTGCCGGCGAGACCGCGAAGGCGGACGCGGAATTTGCCCGAATCACCACGGGAGCCCGGCTCGCCCGCGCGGCCGGCCTCGAGGTTCACGCCGGGCACGGCCTCGACTACGGCACCGCCGAGACGATTGCCAAGCTGCCGGAGATCATGGAACTCAACATCGGTCACTTCATGATCGGCGAAGCTGTGTTCGCTGACCTGACCGAAGTGGTCAGGACCATGCGCGCGGCGATGGATTTGGGCAGGAGCTTCGCGCCGCCGCTGTCCTGAGGCGGGCCGCGGCAAGCGAGCTTATCCACAAGCGAGGGCACTCACCGCATGATCATCGGCATCGGTTCCGATCTGATCGACATTCGCCGCGTCGCCAAGGTGATCGAGCGGCATGGCGACCGGTTCCTTGATCGCATCTTCACCGAGACCGAACGCGCCAAGGCGGCGCGGCGGGCCAAGAACGAAAACATGGTGGTTGCGACCTATGCCAAGCGATTCGCGGCCAAGGAGGCCTGTTCCAAGGCACTGGGTACCGGAATCCGCCGCGGCGTGTGGTGGCGCGACATGGGCGTGATCAACCTGCCGGGTGGCCGGCCGTCCATGCAACTCACCGGCGGCGCGCTGGCGCGGCTGAAGCAGCTCACTCCGGAAGGGCTGGAGGCCCAGATCGACCTAAGTATCACGGACGATTGGCCGCTCGCGCAGGCTTTCGTCATAATTTCGGCGGTCAGCAGAGGCAACTCCTAGCTGATGATTCCGCGCCGCCCGCGCCGGCGTGAATGAAACTAAAAATGTTTTGTTTTTCAGCTGCTTGTGAAGTTCTGTTGCAGCCGTTTGTTGCGCGGCTCAAGACAAACGTCTACAAGTTTGTGCGGAAAGAATGGCCGACAGAAGGGGCGGATTCGCCTTTGCGCCGGAGTTGGCCGCCGTTATCAGAATTGGGGTCGATTCCTCCGATGCGAAGCTTTAGCGCTGTTCGCGTCGCGGGGGTCTTGCTGTCATTGCGGGGCTGCGCAATCGCGCCGGGGGGAATGGGAACGTCATGAGCGTGACATCCGGAACAAAGACTGAGAGCGGCCTGGGCGAGACCATTCGCGTGGTTATCCACGCGTTGCTGATCGCGCTCGTGATCCGCACCTTCCTGTTCCAGCCCTTCAACATTCCCTCGGGGTCGATGAAGGCGACGCTGCTGGTCGGCGACTATCTGTTCGTCTCGAAATATTCCTACGGCTACAGCCACTACTCGATCCCGCTGTCGCCGCCCCTGTTCTCGGGGCGCATCTTCGGCTCCGAGCCCTCGCGCGGCGACATCGTCGTGTTCCGCCTGCCGAAGGACGATTCCACCGACTACATCAAGCGCGTGATCGGCCTGCCGGGCGACCGCATCCAGATGAAGGAAGGGCTGCTCCACATCAACGACGTGCCGGTCAAGCGCGAGCGGCTTTCCGATTTCGTTGGCGAGGACCCCTGCGGCTCCGACGCCAACGCACGCGTCAAGCGCTGGAGGGAGACGCTGCCGAACGGCGTCAGCTACGAGACGCTCGATTGCGTCGACGTCGGCTTCTACGACAACACCAATGTCTACACCGTGCCGGCCGGCCATTTCTTCATGATGGGCGACAACCGTGACAACTCGACCGACAGCCGCCTGATGTCGACCATCGGCTTCGTCCCGATCGATAACGTCGTCGGCCGCGTGAGCATGATCTTCTTCTCGCGGGCGGCTGGCGGGCCGGGAGAGCCGACCACCATCCGGTTTGAGCGGATCGGCACGATAGTGCGGTGAGTGCGCAACCGTTCGCTTGTAGTTCTGATGGAGCGTAGCAAAATCCGGGAAGACTGTCCGGCGCCGAGTCCCGAATTGCGCTGTGCTCCATCCGGGCTACGAGGCCCGCTCGTCGGCAAGGTAATGCGGATCTTCTGGTCGCTCGACGAGAACGCCGAGCCGCACATCTAGCGGATGGGTAAGGTGGAGTGGGGCTACGAGCTATCGTTCCGGGACGATGCCCTTCAGTCGCCAATCTCTTTCAGAAAGGCCTTGGCGTTTGCGCAAGCTTCGTCCGTGTCGCCGAAGCGGCAGGATTTCGCCAGGAAGCGCCGCGCCCGGTCGTTGTTCTTCTCGACGCCGATACCTTTGATCAGGTGAAACCCCATCATCGTGCAAGCCCAGGGATCGTCTCGGCCGCATGCCAGTTCATAGGTTCGATTGGGACACGCATAGTCGCCGCTGTCTTCCATGCTGGCAGCGACATTCGTGCAGCCTGAAGCCACGCCGAGCTTGCAGGCCCTCAGGAACAGCGCGTCGGAGAGCGGCCCGGTCTTGATCGTCCGCTGGACGACGAGTGCGGCCGAGTAGCAGTCGCCCGCATTGCCCGCGCGACAGCGATCAAGGCATTGCTCCACCGCCGCGGTGCATCCCTCGATCGAAAAAGCAGGTGCGCCTGCGCTCGCCGGCATGGCATCGGCGGGACATTGCTCAGCTTGCGGAAGCCAATCCGGCCATATCCCGACCATCTTCCCGATCACCTCATTGCTGTCTGACGCGCCTGCGGGCATCGGTGCGAAGAGGCTCACAACGGAAACAACAACAAGGGTTGCGAGCAGCGGAAATATTTTGCGGCGCGACATTGCAATTCTCGTCAGGACTTCACGGGACGCAGCGGAGGTGATCAGAAGGATGCTCGTTTGAATTGTAGTTTGCTTGCGGATCGCCACAAGACGCTGCATCGGAGGCGACGCCTACAAACAAAAACCCCGGCATCGCTGCCGGGGTTTCGTAGTTCTTGAGAGGCCGGACTTAGAAGTCCATGCCGCCCATGCCGCCGCCCGGGGGCATCGCCGGACCGGCGCCGCCCTTCTTGGGCAGCTCGGCGACCATGGCTTCCGTGGTGATCAGGAGCGCGGCAACCGAGGCTGCGTTCTGGATCGCGGTACGGACCACCTTGGTCGGGTCGATGATGCCCTTCTTGACGAGGTCGGCATATTCGCCGGTCTGGGAGTCGAAGCCGTAATTGTAGGCCTTGTTCTCCAGGATCTTGCCGACGATCACCGAGCCGTCTTCACCGGCGTTGATCGCGATCTGGCGAGCGGGAGCCGACAGCGCCTTGCGCACGATCTCGACGCCGGTCTTCTGGTCGTCGTTCTTGGTGCGCAGGCCCTTGAGCTGCTCGGAGGCACGGAGCAGGGCGACGCCGCCGCCCGGGACGATGCCTTCTTCCACGGCCGCGCGGGTCGCATGCATCGCGTCATCAACGCGATCCTTGCGCTCCTTCACCTCGACCTCGGTCGCGCCGCCGACGCGGATCACCGCGACGCCGCCCGCGAGCTTGGCCAGACGCTCCTGCAGCTTCTCACGGTCGTAGTCCGAGGTGGTCTCCTCGATCTGCGCCTTGATCTGCTGCACGCGCGCCTCGATGTCGGCCTTCTTGCCGGC
>Ga0081540_1000424_pt1 | contig 41696 bp, 43 predicted proteins | sample TabmetS2T1R1_FD_71024 | JGI IMG/M metagenome (GOLD analysis project Ga0081540, IMG submission 71024) | Tabebuia heterophylla rhizosphere microbial communities from the University of Puerto Rico - S2T1R1 | ecosystem: Host-associated > Plants > Roots > Rhizosphere ...
GCCGGCCTGACGGCCTTCGACTTCCAGCGCCTACGGCGCAGCCAGGACATCCGGGCCGCCCCGTTGCTGGCGGCCTCGATCTTCCTCGACATCCTGAACGTGTTCCTGCTCCTGCTGTCGCTCTTCGGCGGCGGCCGCGACTAGCCGCCCCCCGACCCCACCCACCGTCCCCGACGAGGACCCCGGAGGAGCTGAGGCGATGTTCGGAACGTCGTGGCGGGGGGGCAGGATCGCCGGCATCGAGATCCGCGTGGACAGCTCCTGGGTGGTGATCGCCCTGCTCATCACCTACAGCATGTACCGGCAGGTCTCCCGGGTGTACGACATCACCGGCGCGGAGGCGGTCTGGATCGGCCTGCTGGCGACGGTGCTGCTCTTCGGCTCGGTGCTGGTCCACGAGCTCGCCCACGCGCTGGTCTCCCAGGCCCGGGGGATCCGCGTCCAGGACATCACCCTGTTCCTGTTCGGCGGGGCCACCCGGGCGAGGGTGGAGTCCCGCGGCCCGGGCGACGAGTTCCTGATCGCGGCGGTGGGACCGCTCACCAGCGGCCTCCTGGCCGCGCTGTTCGGGCTGGTCGCCGGCCTGGGCCGTGACGTCCTGTCGGCCCCGCTGGCCGGGACGTTCGGCTACCTCGCCTGGACCAACCTGCTGCTGGCCGGCTTCAACCTGGTCCCGGGATTCCCGCTCGACGGGGGGCGGTTGCTGCGCGCGGCCATCTGGAAGGCCACCGGCAGCATCGCCCGGGCCACCCGGATCGCCGCGACGGCCGGCCAGGTCGTGGGCTGGCTGCTGGTGGCCGCCGGGGTGGCCGCGCTGGCGGCCGGGGACCTGGGGGGCGGGATCTGGTTCGCGTTCATCGGCTGGTTCCTGGTCCAGGCGGCCCGCTCCTCCTACCAGGAGCTCCAGCTCCAGCAGCTGCTGCGCGGGGTGGAGGCCGAGGACGTGATGGCCTCCCAGCTTCGCCGGATCCCGCCCGACCTGTCGCTGCAGGACGCGGTGGACGACTACTTCATGCGCTACGACCACAGCGCCTTCCCGGTGGAGGAGCAGGGGCGCACGATCGGCCTGCTGACCCTGCGGGGCGTCCGGCGGGTGCCACGGGAGCAGTGGCCGACCCAGCAGGTCCGGGACCACATGGTCCCGCTCGGCGACCAGGTCGTGGTGGCCCCCGACGCCCGCATGGACGGCGTCCTCGGCAAGCTCCAGGACGGCCAGGCCGGGCGGGTCCTGGTCGCCCAGGGCGGCGAGGTGGTCGGGATCATCACCCCCACGGACCTGACCCGCTGGCTCCGCCGCTGGCGGACCCTCGAGGGTAGCCCGCGCTAGCCCCTCGGGCCGCGACTGGCCAGCCTCGCTGGCCACTGGCGGATGCGAACGCCCGCCGGCGCGAACCAGACTTGGACAGCCGCCCAGCAACGGAGGTCGTCATGAGCAGCACCGTCGAGACCGCCAACGCCATCAGCCCCTTCGAGGTCCAGCTCGCCGAGGAGGCGCTGGACGACCTTCGCCGGCGGCTCGCCGCGACCCGCTGGCCCTCCCGGGAGCTGGTCCCCGACCGCTCCCAGGGCGTGCAGCTGGCCACCCTGCAGGCGCTGGCCCGCTACTGGGCCGATGACTACGACCTGCGCCGGGTCGAGACCCGGCTCAACGCCCTCCCCCAGTTCCGGACGACCATCGACGGGGTCGCCATCCACTTCCTCCACGTCCGCTCGCCCCACGTCAACGCGTTGCCGCTGATCATCACCCACGGCTGGCCCGGGTCGGTGATCGAGCTGCTGGAGGTCGTCGGCCCGCTGACCGACCCGACCAGCCACGGCGGCCGCGCCGAGGACGCCTTCGACCTGGTGGTGCCGTCGGTGCCCGGCTACGGGTTCTCGGGCGAGCCGGCCGAGCTCGGCTGGGACCCCGGCCGCACCGCGACGGCGTGGGCCGAGCTGATGCGCCGCCTGGGCTACACACGCTACGTCGCCCAGGGCGGCGACGTCGGCGCCGTCATCACCGACGCGATGGGCCGCCAGGGTCCCCAGGGCCTGGCCGGCATCCACACCAACCTGCTGGTGACGATGCTGGCCGGCGGCACTGCCCCACCCCCCAACCCCACCCCGGAGGAACGCGCCGCCCTTGACGCCCTGGCCAGCTTCCGCGCCACCGGCTTCGGCTACTTCCTGGAGCAGGCCACCCGCCCCCAGACGATCGGCTACGCCCTGCTCGACTCCCCGGTCGCCCTCGCCGGCTGGATGCTGGACCACGACACCGACAGCTACTACAAGATCGCCCGCGCGTTCGTCGACGGCCAGCCGGTGGGCAACCTCACCCGCGACCACCTCCTCGACAACATCACCCTGTACTGGCTGACCGGCACCGGCGCCTCGGCCGCCCGCTCCTACTGGGAGGGCGGACGCGCCGCGGCCATGGCCGCCGGGCAGCCGCCCCCGGAGGTCAGGATCCCGGTCGGGTTCACCACCTTCCCCGACGAGATCTTCGCCGCCCCCCGCAGCTGGGTCGAGCAGCTCTACCCCAACGTCATCTACTTCCACGAAGCCGACAGGGGCGGGCACTTCGCCGCCTGGGAAGAGCCGCAACTGTTCTCCGAGGAGCTCCGCGCGGGCTTCCGGCCGCTCCGCTAGCGACTGCAGGCATCCCCAGCACCGCGACGAGCGTGAGAAGGGACCAAGAGCATGAGCGTCGACACTGCCAGGAACGCGGATGCGGTCGTTCGGCCGTTTCAGGTCGACATCCCCGAGGAGGCGATCGTCGAGCTTCGCCGACGGATCACGGCGTGGCGGCCGCCCGAGCGGGAGCCGGTTGACGACCAGTCACAGGGCGTGCAGCTGGCGACGGTGCAGGACCTCGCGGACTACTGGGCGACCGCGTACGACTGGCGGCGGTGCGAGGCCAAGCTGAACGCGTTGCCGCAGTTCCTGACCGAGATCGACGGCCTCGACGTCCATTTCATCCATGTCCGCTCGCCCCACGTCAACGCGCTGCCGCTGATCGTCTCGCACGGCTGGCCCGGGTCGATCATCGAGCAGCTCAAGATCATCGAGCCCCTTACCAACCCCACCGACCACGGCGGGAGCGAGGCGGACGCCTTCGATGTGGTGATCCCGTCGCTGCCGGGCTACGGGTTCTCGGGCAAGCCCGCCGTCGCCGGCTGGGGCCCCGACCGCATCGCGGGCGCGTGGGCGACGCTGATGCAACGACTCGGATATCGCCGCTATGTCGCCCAGGGCGGCGACTGGGGCACCGCGATCTCGGCCGCGCTGGCGCGCCAGGCGCCCGACGGGCTGCTCGGCATCCACGTCAACTTCGCGCAGATGGTGCCGCTGGAGGTGCTCGGTCACATCCGCAACGCCGAGCCGGCGCCGGCCGGCCTCTCGGACGCCGAGCAGCGCGCCTACGAGCAGGTCACGTTCGCGACCTTCCGCCGCGGCTACGGCGTGATCCAGGGCACCCGCCCGCAGACGATCGGCTACAGCCTGGCCGACACCCCCGTCGGCCTCGCGGCCTGGCTCCTCGACCACGACACGACCAGCTACCAGCACCTCGCCCAGCTGTTTGCCGGGCAGCCGTTCGGCGCCATCACCCGCGACGACGTGCTGGACAACACCTCGCTCTACTGGTTCACGAACACGGCGACGTCGGCGGCGCGCCTGTACTGGGAGCAGGGCCGAGCCGGGGGCAACTTCTACGCCACCGCCGACCTGTCGTTCCCGGCGGCGGTCACGGTGTTCCCCGAGGAGTACGTCCAGGCGCCGCGCAGCTGGACCGAGCAGGCCTACCACAACCTGATCTACTTCAACCAGGCCGAACGAGGCGGCCACTTCGCCGCCTGGGAACAACCCCAGCTCTTCGCCGAAGAGCTCCGCGCGGCGTTCCGCACCCTGCGCTGAAGGAAGCGCGAGGAACACGACCCCCAGGCAGGAGTAGTCACGCCGACCGAAATATGTCCAGGGTTCCTTCGGCGTCACTGCGTGAGCGCTGCGCCGACCCTGGACAGAACCCGCCTGCCGTAAGGTCCCGCAGCAGTCGGGTTCGGGGAAGAGGCCGGGCAGGAGAGCTGCGGGTCACAGATCCATCCGACCGAACGGACTGGCGTCGCTGCCGCGTTTCGCCCCGTCGTTCTCCGCACCCGAGCTCAACCGTTCCGGCTCAGGTTCATGGTCTTCCCGGTTTTCGAACACTTCCCGGACGGCGCCGACCGCGTCGATGCCGTGCGAGGGGCAATGGCCCGGTCTTATCGGGGGTTGGTTGCGACGGCCAGTACGCGGCGGAGCAGGGTGGCCCACTGCAGGGACCTCATGCCCTCCTCACGAAGGGACCGCAGCGCGGGGTCGTCGCCAGGGTCGAGCGCGGCGGCTTCTTCCCACAGCGCGTGCTCGCGCGCCAGCCAGGACGGCCGGTCGCGGACCTCGATGTCCGCGAAGCCAGCCTGGCGGAGGCCGTCGGCGAGGTTGGCCCGGCGGATCCGGGGACTGAGCCGTTCGTCGGCGCGGTCGAACGGCTCCCAGCAGGTCAGCACCACCCGGCCGCCGGGCTTGAGGACCCTGCGGATCTCCTCGTAGGCGACGGCCGGCTCGTCGGGGAACTGGATGGCGTCGGTGCACAGCACGGCGTCGACGCTGGCATCGGGCAGACCCGTCGCCGTGAGCTCGCCGGTGCGGAAGCTCGCTTTGCTCACGCCCATTCGCACGGCCTGCTCCCGCGCCTCAGTGAGGGCCTGCGTAGAGAAGTCCACGCCGATGAGCGACGTCCCGGCTCGCTTCGCGACTAGCAGGCCATAGGCACCCCGGCCGCAGGCAAGGTCAAGCAGCGCGCTCCCGCGCCTGAGCCGGAGGCCTTCGGCCAGCTCCGGGATCGCCTCGGCGACGACCACACCGGCTCGCGTACCCGGCGGGAAGCCCATGTGCCGATTCATGATCTCGGCGACGGTCGGCCTGGCGGCCTGGTCTGCGTACCAACCGTCGAAATATTCGGCGGACCGAGGTTTCGGGGGCATGCGAGAAGATTACTGAGGCCGAGTCTGCCCTTCAGTCTCAGCCGAACTGACGCACCGCAGGTCGCTGGTTCTCTGGGGGGCCAGACAGACACAAATAGGGCATACTCACAGATCACCTTTGATGACTGGCTTAAGCGCAGCAGGCGACCGCGCGGGCCGGCCTGTCTTCGCGAACCGGCGAGCGGCAAGGCCCGGACGGCGCCGCGGTAAGCACCTGGGTGACATAGGCCTCGATCAGCTGCTCGCCGGCGGCAGCGGCGATGGAGATCCGGTGGTGGCCGTCGATCACGAAATGGGAGCCGCCGACGCGGTAGACCTCGATCGGCGGGATCGGTTCACCGCGCCGCTGGGCCAGCGCCAGCCGCTCCCAACGGAACCGCACCCTGTCCGAGGTGGGCCGGAAGCGCCGGTCGAAGTCGCGACGCGGCTCGGCCGCGCCGATGATGGTGTCCAGCCGGATCGTCTGCCGCCCCAGTTGCCGCTCACCGCGCCAGCTCGCCGGGTCGGCAACCTCATCCAGCGGCACGAGCCGGTTGCCGTCACCGCGCCAGTGGCGCAGGCGGTGCGCCAGCGCGGCCAGGACATGGTGCCGCCTGGCCCGCAGAAAGTCGTACTCGACGTCCACCTGCAGGAATCCGGTCTCTTTCATATCAATCGCCTCCGTCCTCGCCACCCGTAGTAGCGATACTCGCCGTAAGGCCGGGCCCGCCGCATCGTACGGAAGCCATAGGCGCTGCCCGCCCGCCCGCCTTAGTCGGCCGGCCGCCCGCCTTAGTGGTCCTAACAAAGTGAGAGGTTGCGCAGTCGGCGCCAGGAGATGATGGCGCAGGCGAGGCTCAGGAAGGCCTCAGAATGTCGTCGCGGATCTCCCCGCGGACGCGCAGTCGCCGGAACCAGTGCAGCAGCGCGATCGACTGCTCCACCACCCAGCGGTAGCTACCCAGGCCAGAGCCAAGGTCTGTGCCGCAGCGGGCGATTACCCGAGGGTGATCCCCTTGTCCCGAACCTGCCGCCGGTACTTGTCATGGGCATAGCCACGGTGGCGTATGCCGCATCCGGGAAGCCCGCCCAGGGGCGTTGGATCTCATGATCGCCGCGACGGCGATCGCCGCTGAACTCCCGCTCCGCACGACCTTACGGACAACGATCACCGGGTGGTGTTCAGCGACACGGAATCTGACGGTGAGTCTCCGTTGGCGGCTTCGGCCCGCGGCACACCGTTATTCGCATCGCGGGGGCCTACGCCGCCGGGGCTGTCCTCGTCCGGGCAGGAAGATAGCCCGAGATGTTCCTCATACGCAGCCACGGCTGCCGCCAGCTCGTATGACCCGCGGAGCCGCTGAAGCTGAGCCGGGGCATCAACGAAATCCAGGTACGGATGATCGCCACAGCTAGGGCAGATCAGCTCATACGCGTCGGTATAGCCGCCTTCCATCCGGCCGTCGACGATACGAACCGGGCGCCGACGTACGAACGCCGTCCTGCCGTGCCCAGGCTGGCCGGGCAGCGGGAACCTCAGGAAGACCTGAGCGCCGATACGCAGCCAGGGGTCACGGGGATGGCGTGGGGGCGGTGAAGGGACCGCGCCAGTGTCGACAGCCGACCAGGTATCGGTGTCCGAGGTCGGGGGACTACTCATTCTGCTCACCGCCTGTCACCTAGCTCACCGGCTTGGCGGTGAGGTACTGCTCTGCCGCGGCCAGAGCAACGGTAGTCACTTATCAGTAACTGATAACTCTGCGCCATTGCGGAGCGAATGTCCAGCCGCGGGAAGGCTAGTGTTTCCTGAGTTTTCCCTGGTCTGACGTCAAGTAGCAGGACGGGCACGGGCCAGGAACCAAGCGTGCACACAGCAGTGATCCTTTGACCTGCTAGCCAAGGACGCGTGACGCAAAGTCACTAACGCTTCGAACCGGCGCGACATCAGATGAGCCCCGGACAACCCCTGCCATCCGCCGCGCGCCGGGGAGACTCTGCCAGAAGCGGTCGCGACGGCCGCCTGCGAATTCAGGTCCGGCGGATCAGAACTGGCTCATGGCAAGCATCACTGCAGTGTGGCGGTATCGTGCTCGGCCGTCTAGCTCATCCTCGCTGGGTGATTCCCGGCCAGCCATGCTCAGCCATCCTGTGGGGATGAACGCTGCGGTAGTCAACGCACCCAACGTCGCGCTTGATCCTAGAGACCTCTGCGGACATTCAGGCCGGAAACCAAGGGCCAACGTGCAGGCAGTCATCGGTATTTACCGGCATGAGCACTGAGCGGGGGATCGAATGATTATCTTGTTTCTGCTCTTGGTGATCGCGGCCATGGCGCTGGGCGTCCTGGGCATCGTGGTACATGGTCTGCTGTACCTGCTTTTTACCGGCATCGGCGTTCTCATCATCGCCTTTTTCCTCGGCGCCATGTGGATGCGACGGAGAACCGCCAGGAAACATCGCCGTCGGTAAGGACGCCTACAGCATCGCGTGCGATCGCTGCGCGACCCTTGGCACGGGCAGCCACACGCTTACCCGTCGGTGCCGATCATCCGCGAGGGAGTTGCCGGCGCGGGGTAGTGACGGAAGACCGGGGCGCCTGAGTGCCACGGCGTGCATCGTCAGGACGACAGCGCCCGCTCTCCGCGAGCTTGTCTGCCTCGGGGCGCGGCACAGCTAACCCCACCCTGGACTTGGCGATTACCAGTCAGGGCTCGACGATGTTGAAGCCTGGGTCGCCGGGTTGCAGGACGCTGAACAGCGAGGCGAGCTGGCTCTGGTCGCCGCTGGTGGTGAGCCCGCTGCTGCGGGCTGCGTCCATGCTGCCCCCGGCCAGGGCGATCAGGGCCGCCGCCGGGACGGTGAGCGTGAGGCCGACCGGCTTGTCGCTGTCCTTGACGTAGGTCATGACCCCGTTGCGCAGGGTGACGCGGTACGAGGCGCCGTGGTCGGGGAGGTCCCAGCGGATGGCCAGGTCCAGGTCCCAGGCCTTGGGCCCGTCGACCTGGATGGCGAGGGCGTCGAACGGTGTAGCCCTGGTTCAGCAGCCGCAGTGTCTGGTCGTGCAGGTAGGCATACAGGTCGCGCTGCACGGACAGGAACTCGATGATGTTCTCGGTGCCGCAGGTCGGCCAGTGGTGGGACGCGAAGACCACGTCGGACCGGCCGGCGAACAGTTCGATCGCCTCGGTCAGGTAGCGCGCCCAGACGTGCGGGTCACGGACCAGGGCCCCGCGCAGCGTCAGCAGGTTGTGCAGGGTATGGGTGGCGTTCTCGGCCATGCACAGCGCCCGGCGGTCGGGGAAGTAGAAGTGCATCTCGGCCGGGGCCTCGGTACCGGGCGCCACCGCCGCCGCGGTCTCGGTCGAGATCAGCGGGTCGATAACAATGATCCCGGTGTCGCCCTCGATGACGCTCATGTTGGACAGGTCGTAGCCGCGGACCTGGTAAATCCCGTCGGTCACCTCGAACAGGCCCTGCCGGGCCACCAGGGTGGACTGGCGCCACAGGCTCGGATGCACCGTCTCCGGCGCCTCCCCGGTCAGGAAGCTGCTGTAGGACCCGTTGTCCCAGACCACCTCGCCCGCCTCGTTGCGGACAACCGGTCCCCGGCATCGACAAGCCCGCGGCCGGCGGCCTCGAAGTCAGCGGTATCCCCGAACGGCAGACCGGTACGGTCAGGCATTCCCAACGGTCCCTTCATCACTCGATCCGGCGCTGGCCGGATCCACGCAGTGCAACTCTCGTCTCCTGCAGCACAGCGCAGGACCCGGCCTGGCGGGCTCACCCGCGAAGGATGAAAAGCGCCAGCAGCGCCGCCCGGCGGGCGTAGCTGCTGCCGCCCCTACTTCGGTACGGGCTGGTAACTCGCCGGGACCAGGTTGACTCGCACGTCGAGTTCGCCCAGGCCCGTGGCATTGAGGTCGCGCCGGAGCAAGGTGAGGGCGGGAGCGGGGTTCGGCCCGGTGGCCTCGATGAGTACCTGGTCGCCGGTGGCGGTGACGCCCGCCACGGACCAGCCCGCGTCATTGGCCCACCGTTCGGCCACCGCCTGCACCTCGCTTTGCTGGACGGAGGTCTTGTCGATCTGCTCTGAGTTGATCCGCAGCGGAACGATCACCACGAGCAGCAGGGCGGCGATGACGGCGATGGCGCCGCCGTAGCGGGAGCCCGCGGCGCCGAAGGCCCGGTGGACCCGGTGGAAGGCCATCACCACGATGCCGCTGGCCAGGATGGCAGCGACGTTGGTGACGAACAGCAAGAAGGCGCCCAGGGACTGGCGGGGGGCGCCGGACTCCAGGGTCAGCCCGACCACGGCCAGAGGCGGCACGAGCGAGATGGCGATGGCCACGCCGGGCAAGGTATCGGAGATATCGGATCTCGCCAGGGCAACCGAACCGACCGCCCCGGTCGCCAGGGCGGCTACCAGGTCCACGATGCGGGGGGTGACCCGGGCGGCTACCTGGCCGTTGGTGGCCGCCACCACCGCGTAGGGGACGAACAGGCCCAGCAGCCACCCGATCACCACCACGGCGGCCGCGCCGGCTACTACCAGCAGCACGCACCGGCGCAGGTTGGCCCCGTCTGCCAGCACCACGGCCAGCACGATCCCCAGGATCGGGGTCATCAGCGGGGCCACGATCATGGCCCCGATCACGGTCGCCGTCGAGTCGCTGACCACTCCCGCAGACGCGATCACCGCCGCCAGCGGCAGCAGCAGCCAATAGCGGCTCAGCCGGCGGCCGCGTTCCGGCCCCTCGAAGAACAACTGGTCGCGCATCCGCTGGATATCGACTTCACTCAGGCCGCTCATCTACGCCGTCCCTCCTGCCGTTGCCCGCGACCAGGTCCCGCTGCTGGTCGCCCGGGACCTTACCGCTCGGCCGTGATGCCGGGCCGGGGCCGGGGCCTAGCCGAGGCAGGTGACGGGCGGCGGTGTCCAGTCGCCGTCCAGGATTGGCGGCCCGGGCCAGTAGGCCCGCAGGTACAGGGAAAACGGCCCGGCGGGTGCGGGCAGCCAGTTGGCCCGCAGCTCTTCATCGGCGGGCGGGGCGGCCGAGGCGGTCAGGGTCAGCGACCCGTCGGCGGCGCGGCGCAGGTTCTTGTTCTTGGTGCCCAGCGAGTAGCGGTTCAGCTCGTTGGGATGGAAGAAGTGATGCTCGTTGTACAGCGTCAGAGACCAGAAGCCCCGGACCGGCGGCAGGCCACCTGGCGGGAACGTCACCGCGTACGAGCGGGACCCGTCCAGGCGCTCGCCGCGGGAGTCGAGATCCTGGTAGAAGTAGGTGGTTTCGTCGGGCGTGTTGACGAAGATGTTGGCCTTGCCCATCGCGGTCCGCGACAGGTAGTCGGTGCCGAACCGGGCGCCGTTACGCTGGGTGCTCCAGTTCCCCGGCAGCGGCAGGCCGATGTTGCGGAACTGGAACAAGTCAGCGACCAGGCCCTGGTTCGCGTCGACCGCCGCGGCGGTCAGCTGGCCGGCGATCTCCGGGTCCGCGGCCGCCGCGTCCAGCACCGATTCCAGCCATCCGTACCAGGCCTCTTCTCCCGGCCGGGCCGGGACATCGGCCATCACGGCGGGCAGCTCGGCGAAGAACCGCCGCGGATCGACCCACTGGGTCTCCTGCTCACCGCCAGTGGCGTCCCCGGCCGGGAAGCTCGGCGCGGCGGTCCAGTCGGTGCGGCGCATCTGGCCGGTGTACTCGCCCAGCGGGTACACCATCACCTGGTTGATGACCGGCTGGATCGCGGCCCGGTCCTCGGCGGTGTCATCCATGAAAACCCGGGGAATGCACACCGCGATCCGGGTGTCGAACCGGAACACCCCGGCGATGCCATCGGGCACGTCGCCTTTCCACGTCTCCGGGGCCACCAGGTACAGCCCCGGCCTGGTCTGGTACATGGCCCCCAGATGCACGAACGAGTCGGTGCGCTGATCCACCACCTGATACACCCAGAACCGGCCGCCGAAGTCAGGGACCTGCACCACCGACGGGCCGCGCCGGGCGTCGATCACCCCGAACCCGTACACCACATCCTGGTTCGGGCACGCGACCAGCCTCTCCTCCGGGGTGATGTAGTCGTGCAGCATCCCCACGCTGCCCGGGGAGGCCGCCGGGACCACCCCGCCCAGCAGGCCGGGACCCGGCAGCTTCTCCATGATCGACAGCCGGTTATGCATGTTCACCAGTGGCCAGCCCCACAAGTACGCCACCCGGCCAACCGTACGGACGTAATCCCCGGTCATCCTCGCCACGGCCATGACGCCACCATGCCCGGCGACCCCGGGGGTCCGGATCACCCACCGTGGGTGAACGGACCGCGCCGACGGCGATCAGGCGCGTTGCAGCTACGGCCAAAACCATGTGCGCCGCGGCGGCCGAGATCATACGGTGCCTGGTATGCCGCACGCTTACCCGCTGCTGGACGTAGAGGTCAGGACACCGAGACTCGCGCTAGCGGGCGCGACTGACGACTTGCTTGAGCGCCTGGTGCCGGTCATCCGCGAGGGGGTTGTCAGCGCAGGGCAAATGCCGTTCGACGATCCGATGTCACTCTACGAGGACAGCCCGCAGCGCGAATGGAAGTGGCTGCGCGCAATCTGGGCCGGACGCGCACGGGTGGACCCGCAACGGTGGCGCTTGTATTTCGTTGTCATGGTGGAGGGCAGGCCCATAGGAATGCAGGACCTGATCGGGACTGATTTCGCTGCGTTCGGGACCGTCTCGACGTTCTCATGGCTCCAGCCGTCATTCCGGCGCCGTGGCCTGGGCATCGAGATGCGCTCCGCAATACTCCACCTTGCGTTCGACGGCCTGGACGCTCGTGAGGCATCCAGCGAGGCGTTCGCGGACAACGAGGCATCGAACGCCGTGTCCAGGGCCCTAGGCTATGAGCCGAACGGCACGACCTGGGCTTCCCGACGCGGCCATCCCGCGCCGCTCACCGCATGGAAACTCACGCGGAAGAACTGGGAACAGAGCCGACGCGACGACATCCAATTGACCGGCGTTGAAGCGTGCTTGCCTGTCCTCGGCCTCGATCGGCCTCAGCGTGCCTGACGCTCCTGCCGAACAGGCACGTGCGCGGCCAGGAGCCAGCCACGCCGGTATTAACTAGTCAACACCGCCAGGGCCGCAGTGCGAATTCTGTCGCCTGCCGTACCTGCGCCCTGAGCTGGGCCGGTTCCGGGGTGGCGTGGCCGGCTGCGTCGTCGTGATCCATGAGCGCGGTGAGCGCGCCGCTGACCGCTCCGGTGAAGGCTCCGGCTAGGGCCGCGGCGCTGACCCGGTCCAGTTGACCGGGAAAGGCGGTGTGCAGTTCGCGCGCGATCTGTTGCTGCGCAGCCATCTGGACCTGGAGTGCCTTGCCCCGAACGGCCGGTACGGTGCGGAATAGCTTCATCCGCACCGTGGCCATCGGGCTGACCATGTCGGCGTCGGTATCTGCGACCGTCTCCAGCGCCCGTACCAGCACGTCCACCGGCCCCTCGGCCGGATCGTGGTCGGCGATCGCCTGGATCGTGATCTGAGTCCGGGTGTCGCTGTCAGGGAACAGGATGTCTTCCTTGCTCGCGAAGTAGCTGAAGAAGGTGCGGGTGCCGATGTCGGCAGCCGCGGCGATCTCCGCGACGGTGGTTTCGTCATACCCCTTGCGCTCGAACAGCGCGGCCGCGGCGTCGATCAGCGCCCGGCGGGTGCGCTCTCGCTTGCGGTCGCGCAGCGACGGTGCCCGGGCGCCGCTCCCCGATCCCTCCATGGGCAGGAGAATACCGCATTGACAGCATGTCTGCATTTGATGCAAACTTGCATTCAATGCAGAAATTTAGACGGCAGGAGGCCACCATGGACGCTCGAGGCAAGATGATCGTGGTTACTGGAGCCACTGGGAACCAAGGCGGCGCTACCGCCCGCTCTCTGCTCGCCGACGGGTGGCACGTCCGCGCCCTGGTCCGTGACGACACAGCTCCGGCCGCCACCGCGCTCGCCGCGGCCGGAGCCGAACTTGTCCGAGGTGACCTGGACGACCCCGCCTCCTTGCAGACGGTGGTACGCGGCGCCTACGGCGTCTACAGCGTCCAGTCCGCCAACCCGAACGAGCTCGTCCAGGGCACGAACGTCGTTGACGCCGCCAAGGCCGCCGACGTACGTCACCTGGTGTACTCCTCCGTCGGCGGCGCCGAGAGCCAGAACGGCTTCTACCTTGAGCACGGCTGGGGCCCCATCGAAAAGTGGAAGATCGAACAGTACATCCGCAGCCTGGGCGTCCCCGCCACCATCCTGCGCCCCGCCGGGTTCATGGAAGACTTCACCAGCCCGGCCCGGTTCTTCCAGAACGGCTCGCTCAACGTGCCCTGGCACGACGACCTGGTCGTGCAGCTCATCGCCATCGACGACATTGGCGCCTTCGCCGCGCTGGCCTTCGCCGACCCCGGCCGCTACCTCGGCCAGGCCATCGAGATCACCGGCGACCGGCTCACCGCCCCGCAGATCGCCGATGCACTCAGCGCCGCCGCGGGCCGTCCGATCCCGCACACCCAGATCCCGCTCGAGACCCTGCGGGAACACGCTCCCGAAGCGGCCAAGGTCTTCACCTGGGTCAGCGAGCGCTACTTCGATACCGACCTGGCCCCGCTACGCCACGCCCACCCCGGCCTCATGGATTTCACCGTCTGGCTCAACCGAACCGGCAAAGCCCGCCTCCTAGCCCAGCTGGAGTCCACGCCGGCCTGACAGACCCCTCCTACCACGAGCTTGGGTGCCCGGTCAGGAACGACTCGACGCGGGAAGCGGGGGCATCGAGATCCTTCGCGACGGAGACCGATCCCGCGGCCAGGCCCAGGGCGATTGCCCGCCGCAACGTCCGCCACCCGTCGGCCGCCGCATGCTGCTACTCCCCGTCGCGCCCCTCGTCGTCGTGCCCCTGGCCGCCGTGGTGCCGGGCGTATCTGCGCTGCTGGCGCGGTGAATCGGCATAGTTGTCGTACATATCCTGCGCGGTACGGTCGGTCGGGCGCGTCAACGTCCGCGTCCGGAAACCAACGATGCTCGCGAATGCGTAGATGGCAAAGATCACGACGGCGACGAAGAGGACGGCCTCCCACCACTGCATCTGGATCACCACGATCCCATCTGGACTACGATTCCTACGTTCCCCGCAGGACCGGCTGAAACCTGCAGCGGCAAACCGCGTCCAAGCACGTCGGCCGTCCGGTAACGAGCATGAACGGAGGCCATGGATGTCACGGCGGCCAGAATCTGCCGCACGTCGTTACGGCAAGGTTTTTGATGACATAGCGGCCGAGTACGACCGTCACCGTCCGGCTTATCCTGACCATCTCATCGACCAGGCTTGTCAGGTCGCCGGGATCGGGAGCGGTGATCATGTACTTGAAGTCGGGTGCGGGAGCGGCCAGCTGACGCGCGCCCTTCTCGCCCGGGGCCTGCGCGTCACGGCGGTCGAACCCGGCCAGAACCTCGTAGCACTAGCCCGGCGGAACCTGGACGGTGCCGGGGCGGTGGAATTCGTGAACGCTCAGTTTGAGGACGCGGTGCTTCCCCGCGAGCAGTTTCAGGCCGTGTTCTCCGCGTCCGCGTTTCACTGGGTTAACCCCGAGGTTAGCTGGCAGAAGGCCGCTGACGTGCTTGTTTCCGGCGGGACGCTCGCCCTCGTGCAGTACTTCGGGCTTGAGGAGCCGCGTAGCGAGGAAGATCAGGAGGCAGTACTCGCGGCCATGAGAAAAGTCGCTCCGGATATTGCCGCTGATTGGCCGGCCTACCGGGATCTCGACGCCACGCTCGCCGGGGTGGAGCAACGCCGTGGTAACGTCTCGCAGGCTTGGGCCTGGCTCGGCAGCTACGACATCGGGCAAGATTATGCCGGCGGCTTGTTCGGCGATGTTCAAGTGGCAGTCATGCCAAAGCTGCTCGAGCACACGCCCGACGAAGTCGATGCTGTCATTCGCACGATGTCGTTTTACCCGCGGCTTTCACCGGACCAGCGTGAAGCCCTCGAGCGTGAACACGAGGCTGTTTATGAACGGCTCGGGCGACCGATTCGCGCCAGCGTAGTGGCTGCTCTCGTCACGGCCCGGCGCAACGGACATGACTAAGCCCATCAGCCCCCGCAGAATCAGGGGCGCGACAGCCGGGCGGATCATCGGGTGTCAAAATCCCCGCTATCAGGCAATGCCGCTTGGCTTGATCATGGTCCGCTCGCGCGTGGGCGGCCGGCGGCGGCGTGCACCGGGCAAGGGCTTCCGTCGCACCCGTCGCTCCAGCACCGGACCATACTGCATGAATGTCCCAGCCATGTCGTCAGAGCAGCATGAACGAGGCATCCATGCAGTATGAGCAACCCGTCGGCCCGGTACCAGGAACCCCGGCAGCACACCGCAGGCCCTCCGGCACCACGGACATCGCTGTGCGCCGGGCCCGCCCCGTTCACGATCAAAAACAAGCTGACCGGCATTGCCCTATCAAGGGTGCCACGACCCACGATGACGCGACCTTGCCGCAGATCAGGCCGGCGAGTTACCGACCCGCGATCAGCTGGCTCGTTGGTCAACTCCGCTCGCGCTGGGCTGCCGTTCAGGTCCGCCATCGGCCCGCCGATGGCCGTTCGGTCCGTTCGGTCCGCTCGGTCCGCTCAAATCGTTCGGTCCGCTCGGTCCGCTCAAATCGTTCGGTCGGCTCGGTGCGTTCGGTCCGATCAATCCGTTCGGTCCGTTCGGTCCGATCGGTTCGCTGGCGGACGCTTGCGCCAGGGCCTCCTCCAGGCTCGTGAAATTAGGGATGATCTGGTCAACGCCGGTGATCGTGAAAACGCGAAGCACGGCATTGCCAGGGTTGACCAGCAGCAAGTCACCGCCTGCGGCCGTGGCCCGCTTGTGCGCAGCCAGCAGGGTATGAAGCCCGGAGGAGTCACAGAACTGGGTCCGGCTCAGGTCGGCCACGAGCGTCCGGTGCCCGTGCGCGGCCGCTTCGAGCAGGGCCGACCGCAACTCCGGGGCGTTGGTGATGTCGATCTCCTCGGGCGTAGCCACCACCGGCACGCCGTCGACCATCTCAAGGGGGAACCTGCCGTCTTGCATCTGCGTCGCCTCCGGTGGCCACGAGTAAGCCTGTGTCAAACGCGCTGCCGCGGGACGCGCCGCCGTGCCCGTGCCGCCGATGACAGGTAGCAGGTAGCGAGGAGCAGGCAACGGATAACAGGGGAGGCAGGACGGGGGGCGAGGCGGCTGCCCCGGTCAGGGCACTACCAGGATCAGGCCTCAGCCGGAAAGCTGTCAATAGAAACGCGAGAAAAATCTCGTGTGTTTTCTAGCGTGAGAGTTCTCTCGTGAGTACAATCAGCAGGTATGGGTGACCAGAGCGGCAGCCGCAGCAGCGGCAGTAGCGCCGGCAGCTGGACGCTCCTGACCGGGCACGGCCACGTGCTCGTGGAGATCGCCCGTAACCCCGAGGCCCGGATCCGGGACATCAGCGCCGCCGTGGGCCTGACCGAACGTACCGTCCAGGCCATCGTGGCTGACCTGGAGGCCGCCGGTTACATCACCCGCAGCCGCACCGGGCGGCGCACCCGGTACACGGTCAGGCACGACAGCCAGTTCCGCCACCCCGCCCAGGAAGGGCTCCAGGTCGGCCCGTTCCTCGACCTGCTCGCCGTAGCGGACGAGAAGGGGCGTACCACCCCGGGGCCGGACAACCGCTGAGACCGGCCAGGTTCCTGCGCCAGGGCAATCCGTGCCCGTTGCTAACCGGATGAGGCCAGGGTGCGGACCAGGGAGTGCCACGGGCGCGACACCTCCACCCGGTCCGCGATCGTAGGCAGTACCAAGTCGGCCCGAACGCCGGGCCCGCCGACGCCGGCCGGCCTGGCTGTCCGTCTTCGTCGTCAACCAGTTCACGGAGGTTGAGACCCATGTCCAGCGACACCGGAATCCGTCCCTTCCAGATCGACATGCCCGACGAGGCAATCGCCGACCTCCGGCGGCGCATCGCCGCGACTCGCCTGCCCAGCAAGGAGCTGGTCGACGACCGGTCGCAAGGTGTGCAGCTGGCCACGATCCAGGAGCTCGCCCGCTACTGGGCGACCGACTACGACTGGCGCAGGTGCGAGAAGAGGCTGAACGCGCTACCGCAGTTCACGACCGAGATCGACGGTACCGGCATCCACTTCATCCACGTTCGGTCGCAGCACGAGAACGCGTTGCCGCTGATCATGACGCACGGCTGGCCCGGCTCGGTCATCGAGCTGCTCGAGTCGGTCGGCCCGCTCACCGACCCGACCGCGCACGGCGGCACCGCCGGGGACGCGTTCCACCTCGTCCTGCCGTCCATCCCCGGGTACGGCTTCTCCGCCGAGCCGGCCGAACTCGGCTGGTACGCCGGCCGCGTCGCGCAGGCGTGGGCGGAGCTGATGCGCCGCCTCGGCTACACCCGCTATGTCGCCCAGGGCGGCGACCAGGGCGCCGCCGTCACCGACGCGATGGGCCGCCAGGCACCCGAGGGGCTAGCCGGCATCCACACGAACCTGCTCGTGACAGCGCTGGCCGGCGGCGCCATGCCGGCCGAAACCGATCAGGAACGCGCCGCGCTCGAGCAGACCAAGACATTCAGGGCGACCGGCTTCGGCTACTTCCTCGAGCAGGCCACCCGACCGCAGACGATCGGCTACGCGCTGCTGGATTCACCCCTCGCCCTGGCGGCCTGGATGCTCGACCACGACACCGACGCCTACTACAAGATCTCCCGCGCCTTCGTCGAGGGGCAGCCGTCCGGGAACCTCACCCGGGACCACATCCTCGACAACATCACCGTGTACTGGCTGACCGGCACCGGGGCCTCGGCGGCCCGGTCGTACTGGGAGAGCGCACGAGCCCAGGCGCTCGCGGCCGGGCAGGCTCCTGCGCAGGTCACGCTCCCGGTCGGCTTCACCACGTTCCCCGGCGAGATCTTCCGGGCCCCGCGCAGCTGGGTCGAGCTGGGCTACCCCACCCTCACCTACTTCCATGAGGCCGACAGGGGCGGTCACTTCGCCGCCTGGGAAGAGCCCGAGCTGTTCGCGACCGAGATCCGGGCGGCGTTCAGGCCGCTGCGCGCCTAACAAGCGCCGAACGTCCCGGGACAGTGACATGCTAGGACCCGAGCCGGTGAAAGGAGGCCGCGTTGGCCCGGGTGGATGTCGACGGAGTGGGCATCGAGTACGAGGTCACGGGGGAGGGGCCGCCGGTCGTGCTGCTGCACGGCTTTCCCGATTCCGGTCGGCTCTGGCGGCACCAGGTGCCGGCCCTCGCCGGGGCGGGATTCCAGGTCATCGTGCCCGACCTGCGCGGATACGGCCGCTCGGATAAGCCCGAAGCCGTCGAGGCCTACTCGCTCATGAACATCGCCGGGGACGTCCTGGCCATCCTGGCCGACCTGAACGTCCCCCGGGCTCACGTGGTCGGCCACGACTGGGGCGCCGCGCTGGCCTGGGCGCTCGCCACCTTCCGGCCCGACACGGTGGACCACCTGGTCGTGCTCTCGGTCGGCCACCCGGCTACGTTCCGCCGCACGCCGCGGCAGCGCGAGAAGTCGTGGTACATGCTGCTGTTCCAGTTCCCCGGCGTCGCCGAGCGCTGGCTGACCGAGGACGGCTGGTTCAACTTCCGCGCCTGGGGCGGGCACCCCGACGCCGACCAGGTGGTGGCCGACCTGGAGGCGACCGGCTCGCTGACACCAGGCCTCAAGTGGTACCGGGCCAACGTGCCGCCCGAGTCGTGGGTCGGGCCGCCGCTCCAGCTCCCGCCGGTGCAGGCTCCCACCATGGGCGTCTGGAGTACCGGAGACCCCGCCCTCACCGAGGCGCAGATGACCGACTCCGCCGAGCACGTGTCCGGCGCCTGGCGGTACGAGCGCCTGGAGGGCCCAGGCCACTGGATGCAGCTGGACGCGCCGGAGCAGGTCAACGTCCTGCTGACGGATTTCCTGCCCACGGGTCCGCCGGCGTAAAATAGCAGCGTCGAGGGGCGCTGCGACGGACTGAATCCGCCACGCTCGACACCCTGCCATCGGTAAGGGCGCCTTCGAGTTGAGGGAGGCGGTCATGACCGTGGTCGGTCGCGTCGTCGCGCTGCGGCGATATCCAGTCAAATCCATGGCGCCCGAGGAGCTGGACGGCGCCGAGGTCTCGTGGCACGGCCTGGCGGGTGATCGCCGGTGGGCGTTCGTCCGGGACGGGCAGGTACGCAGCGGCTTCCCCTGGCTGACGATAAGGGAACGGCCCGAGATGGCGCGCTACCGGCCCTTTTATACCGAACGGGCCCGGCCCAACGCCTCTCCGACGCTGGTACGCACGCCCTCCGGCGGCGAACTCGACGTCGCCGATCCCGCGCTCGCGGCCGAACTCGGGCCCGGTGTCCGGGTGATCAAGCAGGACCGCGGCGTCTTCGACACGATGCCCCTGTCGTTGCTGACCACGCAGACCCTGGCCAGCCTGGGCCGGCTGGTCGGCACCGGGCTGGCGGCGGGGCGGTTCCGGCCCAACCTGCTCGTGGATGCGGTCGGGCACGACTTCGCCGAGGACGCCTGGGTCGGCCGGGTCCTGCGGATCGGCGGGCTGCGGATGCGGGTCGACCTGCGTGACCAGCGGTGCGTGATGGTCACCATCGACCCGGTCACGCTGCACCGGAACCCGGCGATCCTGCGCGCCATCGCGCGGGAACGGGACAACCGGCTCGGCGTCTACGGCTCGACCGTGGAGCCAGGCCAGGTCGCCGTCGGCGACCCCGTCGAACTCGAGCCCTGAGCCGGATTACCGGCCGCCTCGGCCCCCAGCCCGCCCGGGCCGGTACTGGCCCGGGCGGGCCGAGGGCGCCCCCCCATCGCCCTCAGCCCCGTCCCGCGTGAGCTCCGCCAGCTGTTACGCGCTCCAGGGCTGCAGGTACTCCGCGGACAGCTCCGGAAAACAAGATTATCTCTGAGACCGAATCAACGCCCGTGCCGGCCGGCTATCGGGCAGATCCTTGCCAGGTGCCGGGTGAAGCATGCAAGAACTTGCATGCTTCACCCGGGCGGGGTGTCGCGCTCGCGGTCGTCCGCAGGCGTAGCCGTAATCCGCGTCGCAATGTCGCGGTAACCATTACGGCGGCACCAGCTCAAAATGTACGGCGCGTGTTCACCGCACCATCTGTATACAGCTTCCGGCGTCATCTTGAGATCCTGGCTATGCTCGCGCCGGGCTTTGATCAGCGGGCCAAGGTAGTCGACGAGCTTGGCGGCCGTGTCATATCCGACATGCGCGGCGCTGGCGAGCGTTTCGTGGTTGACCGCACGACCCGAGGCGATCGCCCCGGCCAGCCGGGCTGCGGTCGCGCCCCTGCCTTTCTTGAAATAGGCGTGAATCCGCATGATGTCGGGCGGGCTGCTGCCCGGCGGAAAGCGGGAGGCATCAAGCCGGCCTCCGCTGACGGCGATGTCAATGGCCTCGATAAGCGGCACCGGGCCGGTCGCCTTCCGGTAGATGCCCACCACCTCGGGCTGCTCAACCGCCTCGTCCAGGTGATCTCGCTCGAGCCCATGGCCTTGCGCGGCGAAGATTAGCGGCGTTTGCCGGCCCGCGTGACGAAGGGCGTCGAGCACGTCAAGCCCATCGAACGAGTACTCGACGGCATAGTCCATCCAGGTGAGGTCGGTGACGGCCACGTCAAATCTCAGCCTGTCCCCGATGGCACGCAGGACCGTATCTTTATCCTCGGCGATCCGCACCTTCGCGCCAGTCACGGACTGCCGCAAAATGGGCTCGATGATCTTTCCCAGTGCGGCAGCGACCAGAATGCGCGGTCCGTCTTGCATTGGCCTCCCCACTACCGATAACGATTATGCCATGCGCAGCCCGATGCGCCTCTGTCGGCCGGCGGATGAACGGCCAATTAGCGACTGCGGGGTATCCGCGTGTCCATTCAGGGGGATCCGCCGGTAATGCAAGCCCAGCGCGCGCCGTCCGGCAGCGTCGTCGACGACGCCAGGTCCGCAGGTCATCCACCAGTGAGACCCGCGGCCCGTGGACTCATCGCGCCCAGCCATGACCCGTGAGACAACCGGGTTACGCTTTTACTAGTTGTCCCGTTTCGCAGGTCTGGGGAGGTGCCCGTGGCGACAGGTCCATGGGACCCGCACGCAGCGGTGATCGGCCGGCTGCGCGCGTCAGACGCCGACCGCGACCGGGTGGTCGACGCGCTCAAGGCCGCGTACGTGCAGGGATTGCTCACCACGGACGAACTCGCCGCGCGGACGAGCCAGGCGCTCACGGCGCGGACCTACGCCGACCTGACCGCGGCCAGCGCGGTGCTGGCCGAGCGCCCGGCACCGCCGTCCCCCCACCCGCCCGCCACGACCCGGGTCAGCAAGAAAGCCGTGGCCCTCGGCACCAGCGCGATCGTGCTGTCGCCCGCCCTGGTCGCCGCGTTCCTCACGTTTTACGGCGGTTTCATCATCCTGTTCCTGGTGGCCTGTGCCGGCCTGGTCGTGTCGGCCGCGCCGATGACCCCGCGGCCTCCGGGCGCGCTGCCATCAGCCGGCCGCCGCTGACCACCCCCGGAGTGCTCTGGCATTATCGATTGGTGGCTAGTATCGATGTCGACCGTCTCGCCAAGACCGCCTACGATGCCCACCGCAGTGCTCATCCCGGCCCCCTGCCGTCCTGGGACGACACCAGCGACCAGGAGAAGAAGGCCTGGCGGGCCGTTGTCACCGCGGTAACGGGCTCGGGCGAATCCACCGTCACCGAGGGTCCCTCCGCCCAGGCGATCGCGGTCCAGGCCGGTGACCAGACCCACGTCTTCCACACCGAGTTCACCGCCGGCCGGCAGGGCAGCCTGGTGCTCAACGACGAGCACGCGTCCAGCCACCACGCCCTGTTCCAGCCGGCCCACGGCTACTGGTTCGTCCAGGACCTCGGCTCGACCAACGGCACCTGGCTCAACGGCCGCCGCATGTTCGCGGCCCAGCGGCTGAAGAAGGGCGACAAGATCAAGATCGGCCGCACGATCGTCGTCGTGGTGTCCACCCCTTGACCGGCCCGTAACCGCAGTGCCCCCAAACGCAGAGGGTCCGCGTTGATAGGGCTGCAGGGTTGCCCTATCGACGCGGACCCTTCCATGTATCCGCGGGGCCACTGCAGGGTTGCGGCCCGCACCTTTGAGCAAGGAACTCTGGTTTCAATCATGCCCAACGACTTACTAGGACCCAACCCCGAAGAAGTTAGGTTGTGGTTAAGATTTCCGGCACTCGCGCCCCGCGCGCCGGGCCGCTGGAACGCCGTGAAACCCCGGTTCCAGTGCGCTCCAACGCCGTGAAACCCCGGTTCCACCGCGTCCGGCAGGCGTCCGGCAGCCGTGGTTTTGGCTCATCGGTAACCGCCGTGTTACGGTAGCCCGGTGGTTACCAATGCCGCTGGCGGTCCGTTCGAGGCGCTCGGCGACCCGAACCGGCGTGACATCCTGCGCCTGCTCAGCGAGGGCGACAAGCCGGTCAGCCAGATCGCCGCCGCGCTGCCGATCAGCCGTCCCGCGGTGTCCAGGCACCTGCGGCTGCTGAAGGAGGCCGGCCTGGTCGCGGAGCAGGCCCGGGGCACCAGCCGGATCTACCACCTGCGCGGCGAAGGGCTGCGCGCGGTCCAGGAGTACCTCGAGCAGGTCTGGGGCGACGCCGCCCAGCGCTTCCGGCTGATGGCCGAGAACACATCCGGGAACACGCCCGAGAACACATCCGGGAACAAGCTCGGGAACACGCCCGTGAACGCCGAATGACCGCGCCGCTGCGCATGTCCTTCGACGTGGCCTGCTCCGCCGGTCACGCCTTCACCGTCTGGACCGCCGGCATCGGCACCTGGTGGCCGCCCGATCACACGATGACCGGGCGCGCCGAGGCGGTTGTCCTGCAGGGCGGCGTGGGCGGCCGGATCTACGAGCGGACCGCCGACGGGACCGAGCACGAGTGGGGCGAGGTGATCGTGTGGCAGCCGCCGGCCCGGCTGGCCTACCTGTGGTACCTCGGCCGGGACCGCGCCGACGCCACCGAGGTGGAGATCCGCTTCCTGGCCCGGGGGACCGAAGCCACCCGGGTGGAGATCGAGCATCGCGGCTGGGAGCGGCTGGGCCCGGATCCACAGGCCGCCCCGTCGTGGCGGGACCGCAACCAGGCGAACTGGCAGACCCTGCTACCGCATTTCATCAAGGCAATCACTGAAGGGGAGCAGTAAATGGCCGCAGGCACGAAGGAAGACCCGTGGGAGCTGAAGACCCCGCCGGGCACCTCCAGCTACACCATGTATAAGGACGAGCAGGCCGATCCGCCGACGCTGGTCTGCCAGGTCGGCTCGACCACGCTGAAGTACCGGCTGCGGGCCATCGAGGACCTGCACGCCTGGCTGAAGGCCCGGGGTGACTGGGTCCCGCTGGGCGCGGCCGACGAGAAGAAGCCCGCCGCCGACGGCACCGTGGAGGCCTGGGGCCGGTCCGCGGACAATCCGGTCGGCGGCTGGTACGGGCTGCGCAGCGGTTACCGCGGCCGGTTCGGCATGTACCTGCCGCCGCTGCTGGAGGAGCTCGGCCTGGCCGAGGTCAGCCACGACGCCCGCAACAACCGGATGCGGGCGACCTAGACGCCCTCTTCCCTGGTCACGTGGTTCAGCCGGGCCAGGTCGAGCACCATGTGCGCGGCGCTGCCCGGCGCGGTGACCAGGACCAGCCGCTGACCGTGCGCCGCCAGCTGCTCGCTGACCTCGTACAGCGCGCGGACCGCGGCGCTGGCCAGCTGGGTGACGCCGGTCAGGTCGGCGACCAGCGGGACCGTGCCGCCCCGGCTGACCGATAGGAGCCGCCGGGCCAGCAGGTCGGCGGTGGTGATGTCGACCGCGCCGTCGACCAGCGCCCGGGCCGTGGCGTCCGCCGCGACGGACGTGTCCACGCTGAACGGCCGCTCGACCGGGTACGCGACATGTCTGGCCCGGTGGCCCGGGGCCAGCACCGCGGGCCGCCGCAGCCGGTGCCGCAGCGTCACGGTCGTCCCCCCGGGGGGCTCGGCCAGGTGGCTGACCAGCAGCGTGTCCACGACGTGCCCGGCCACCATCAGGCCGTGGCCGCGGTCCGCGTCGGCCGGGTCGGGCGGCCGCCAGGTGCCGTGGTCGGTGACCAGGCACGCGACGCTGCCGTCGCTGTCCAGGCAGGCGTCGAGCTCGACGGTCCCGGGCGCGTCTCGCGGGTAGGCGTGCTCGATGGCGTTGGTGAATACCTCCACCATGGCCAGGTGCAGCGCCTCCCAGTCGTCGGCCGTTGCGTCGAGCTGGCTCAGCCAGTCGGCGAAGGCGTCCCGTGCCGTGGTCAGGCTGGGCCGCGCGCTGGGCAGCGACAGGTGCAGCGGGGGGACAGGATCGGCGAGCCACTGGGCGGCCAGCGCGGTGATGTCATCGGTGTGGCCGGAACGGGTCAGCATCTCCACGGCCAGCTGGCAGACCCGCTCCGCCGCGGCCGGGTCCGCGTCCCGCTCATCCGGCGCACGCGCGAGCGGCCGGCCTGCGGCCGCGTCGGCCGCGACGACGGCGAGTTCGGCCATGCCCTCGGCGATGGTCCGGCCGGGCCGCTCGACCAGGCCGTCGCTGTACAGCAGCACCAGTTCGCCCGGGGCGAGCTCGCCGCTCGCCAGCACCGGCGGCGAGCCGGTACCGAGCGGCCCCGTTCCGGTCCCCTTCAGGTACCTGGCCGTGCCGTCCAAGCCGATGACCAGCGGCGGGGGATGTCCGCAGGTGGTGTAGCACAGCGTCCCGGCGTCCGGGTCGAGCACCATGAGTGCGAGGGTGGCGGCGCGCAGTGACGGCATTCGTGCGGCGAACGCGTCGGTCCGCCGCAGCACCCGCCCGAGGCTGTCCTCGGCGGCGAGCAGTTCGGCCAGCACGGCGCGGAGCTGGCCCATCGCCGCCGAGGCGGCCACCCCTTGGCCCACCACGTCCCCGACGACGAGCGCGACGCCGCCATCGTCCAGCGGGATCGCGTCGAACCAGTCACCGCCGGCCGCCTGCTCCTGCCCGGCCACCAGGTACCGGGCCGCGATCCTGACCCGCGGCAGCACCGGCAGGGCGGTGGGCAGCAGCGCCCGCTGGAGTTCGGCCACGATGCCGCGCTCGGCCGTATTCCCGGGCTCCGCGTCCCGCGCCATAGCTGGGTCGCTGGCCAGCCGTCCCGGCTTGTCGTCGTCGTGTGCAGTACCTGGCACCGCCGCCTCCTGTTTCCCGCCCCTCGCCCGGGTGAACTACCCCGGCAGGGCGGGCCAAACGGGTTAGAACCCCATCGGCGGGGCAGAGGGGCCGGGTACGCGAGACCACGAGGGGAAGGAATAACAGTGAGTGACACCGACAAGGCCAAGAACAAGGCCCAGGAGGTCAAGGGCAAGGCCAAGGAGACCGTCGGGAAGGCCGTCGGCAACGAGCGGCTCGAGGCCGAGGGGGCGGCCGACCAGGCCGGCGCCGACGTCAAGCAGGCCGGCGAGAAGGTCAAGGACGCGGGCAAGAGCCTCAAGCCGTGAACTGGTGTGAATCGCCGATTCCGGGGTAATCGGATCCCCGGCCTGGTGGCGGTCGCATAGAAAGAAGGAAAACAGCTCATGGGTATCATCCTGCTCGTACTCCTGCTCGCCCTGATCCTGGGCGGGCTGGGGTTCGCGGTTCACATCCTGTGGTGGATCGCCCTCATCGTGCTGGTGATCTGGCTCATCGGGTTCGTCGTGCGCGTCGGCGAGGGCGGATCGCGGGGTCGCTGGTACCGCTGGTTACCGGGCCGCCGCGGCTAGCCTGCGGTAGCCCCTGGCTCACCCGGCTTACTGGCTCCGGGGCCGTTCGCGGCCCCGGAGCCAGTTCCGGCCAGGGCGGCGACGGCCTCCGCGGGGGTGTCGTACATCGGCAGCCGGTCGGCGAGGCCCGTGATCCACAGCGCCTTGGTATAGCGGTAGCGCGCTCCGGCCAGGACGAATGCCCCGCCCTCCTCCGTCTGCCGCCGCCAGTGCGTCACGATCACGGCCAGCGCGGTGGTGTCCATGAAGTCCACCGCGGACATGTCGAGGATCACCTGGTCGCTTGCTGCCGCGGCCTCGGACAGGGAGTCGTCGAACCGCTGGCTCGAGGTGATGTCGAGTTCGCCCTGCACGCTGACGACCACGCTGGCGCCGTGGGTTTCCATCGAGAAGCGTAGCTCGGCCACTCTGCGCTCCCACAAGCTCGGCTCGGACGGATAGACACGCAGAATCGTATGCCCGCGCCGCAGCCTTGTGCGGCGATACCCGTAGCGTCAGCACGGATGTACTGTTGGGCGGTACATGCGAAACCGGTCACCGGATGTATAGGAATGCGCAGCTATGGACGTTGATAACACCCAGGTACGGATGACCGCGTACATGCGCGACCACCAGGACAAGGTCGTGGGCCGCTGGAGCGAGCTCGTGGCCGTGGGCCTGCGCGGCCGGAGCTCGGCCGCGGAGCTCCGGCACGAGCTCGACGACCTGTACACGCTCCTGCTCCGGGCCATGTCCGGTGCCGACGAGCAGGCGGTCGGTGAGCTCAGGGCGACCCTGGCCGAGATGTCCAGGTCCCGCGCCCGGAACGGCTTCACCCCTACGCAGACGGCGCTCGGCGTGTTCGCGCTCAAGGACGCGCTCTACGAGCTGATCGCCGACGCCGCCGAACTTGTCCCCGAGTACCTCGCCTTCTCCCGGATGATCGACGACCTCGGGCTGCACACCTTCGAGACCTACGCGGCGGCCCGGGAGCAGATCATCGCCGACCAGGCCGACGCCATGCTCGAGCTGTCCACCCCGGTGATGAAGCTGTGGGAAGGCGTCATCGCGGTGCCGCTGGTCGGCACGCTCGACTCGGCACGCACCCAGCTGGTCATGGAGAAGCTCCTGGAGACCCTGGTCGCGACCGGCGCGGAGCACGCCGTGCTGGACATCACCGGGGTGCCCACGGTGGACACCGAGGTGGCCCAGCACCTGCTCAAGACGGTGAGCGCGGCGCGCCTGCTGGGGACCGATTGCATCGTCAGCGGCATCAGGCCGCAGGTGGCGCAGACGATCGTCTCGCTCGGCATCGAGTTCGGCGACATCGCGACCAAGGCGACGCTGGCCGACGCGCTGGCGTACGCGCTGGAGCGCGGCGGCCAGCACATCGAGAAGCGGAACAGCGGGCTCCCGCAGCAGGGGCCGGCCTGATGGAACGCGTGCCGGTCCTCAAGATCGGGACGACGCTCTTCGTCTCCATCCAGATCGACCTGCAGGACGAGAGCGTCGTCAGGCTCCAGGAGGACCTGGCCGACGAGCTATCCGCCACCGGCGCCCGCGGCGTGATCATCGACATCACCGCGGTGGAGATCGTGGACTCCTTCATCGGCCGGATGCTGGCCACGATCGGGTCGATCTCGCGGCTGTTCGACGCGGAGACGGTCCTGGTCGGGATGCGCCCGGCGGTGGCGATCACGCTCACCGAGCTGGGTCTGTCGCTGCGCGGGGTGCGCACCGCGCTGAACGCGGAGAAGGGCCTCGCGCTGCTGAACGGAAGTGCTTGATGGATGAGCTGCCGATCAGGACCGGAGACGATGTCGTCCGCGTCCGGCAGCAGGTGCGGGTGGTAGCGGCCAAGAGCGGACTGTCCCTGGTCGACCAGACCAAGGTGGTGACGGCAGCCAGCGAGCTGGCCCGCAACGCGCTGGTGCACGGCGGCGGCGGCCTGGCCCGGGTCGACGTGGTCACGTCCGCCCTCGGCCGGAACGGCATCAGGATCGGCTTCACCGACGAGGGTCCCGGGATCGCCGACGTCGACCTGGCCCTGACCGACGGCTGGAGCTCGCGTGACGGTCTCGGCCTCGGCCTGTCCGGAGCCCGCCGGCTGGTCGACGAGTTCGAGCTGACCTCCAAGCCAGGCAGCGGCACTAGCGTCGTGGTCGTCAAGTGGTCTCGCTGAGCTGGCCGCTCCAGGCGCCGCCGCCGCAGGACATGCGGTGGGTCAGGGTCGAGGACGCCAGCGCCGTGCCGGCCTGCCGCAAGGCCGTCCAGATCATGGCCGAACGGTTGCGGTTTTCCGCCTCCCGTATCGGCCAGCTCGCCCTCGCGGTCACCGAAGCCGCCTCCAACCTGCACAAGCACGCCGAGCAGGGGTCGCTGCTGCTGTGCGTCAACCGAGACGGCCAGCCGCCCGGCATCGACCTGGTCACCATCGACGCCGGGCCGGGCGTGCGGGACGTGAACGCGGCCGTGCGCGACGGCCACTCCACGGCCGGGACGCTGGGCTTCGGCCTGGGCACGATCCAGCGGCTCGCAGATTTCACCGATCTCTACTCCCGGCCGGGCCGCGGCACATCGCTGGTGGCGCGGTTTATGCCTGTGCTAGCCAGGGGGGACGACCCCCCCCATACCCCCCCCGAGCTTGGGGGGGCTGCCCGCCCCCCCAAACCCCCCCGGCCCCCCTGGGCCGGGCTGATCCGGCCGATCAGCGGCGAGACCGAATGCGGCGACGCCTACGGCGCGGTCCAGGCGGGCGGTGAGGTCACCGCGGTGCTGTGCGACGGGCTCGGGCACGGCCCGCTGGCCGCCGCGGCGGCCGCCGCGGGGGTGGCCGCCGTGCTGGACGACCCGGCGGGCGAGCCCGCCGCGCTGCTGGAGCGGGTGCACCGGCGGATGAACGGCACCCGTGGCGGGGCGGTCGGCATCGTGCGGATCGGCAGCCAGCGGGCCCGGTTCGCCGGCCTGGGCAACGTGGCCGCATCGATGGTCTCCGGCGGCCAGCGCAAGAGCATGGTCTCCATCCCGGGCATCGCCGGGCATCAGGCCAGGACCATCCGCCAGTTCGAGTACGAGACGCCGCCCGGTTCGGCAGTCATCCTGCATTCCGACGGCATCAGCAACCGCTGGGAGGCCGCCGCCCTGCCCGGGCTCGAGGCCAGGGACCCCCTGCTGATCGCGGCCGTGCTGCTCGCCGAGGCGGGCGTGCACCGTGACGACGCCGGCGTCCTCGTCCTGAAGCCCTGAAGCCATGAAGCCATGAACAGCCAGGACAGCGAGCTCGCCCGCCTCGAGGTCAGCGACACGGCCGGCGTCTTCGCGGCGCGCCAGCTCGGCCGCGGCCTGGCCGCCGTCCTGGGCCTGGAGCGGCAGGACCAGATCCGGGTGGCCACCGCGCTGAGCGAGATCAGCCGCAGCGCGGTCACGGCCGGGCGGACCGCCGTCGTCACGTTCGGCATCGACGCCGCCGAGCTGCTGCTGACCGTGGCCATGGACGGCGAGCCCCCGGCCGACGGGCTCGTCGCGGCCGGCCGGCTCATGGACCGGGTCACCGCCGACGGCCACGTCGTGCGGATGGCCAAGCGCCGCCCGCCCGGCGTGCGGCCGGATCCGCGGCTGGTCGGCGAGCAGCTGGCCGCGGTGCACCCGCAATCCGCCCTGGACGAGCTGCGGCGGCAGAACCAGGACCTGATCAGCGCGCTGGACGATCTCCAGCAGCAGAAGGACCAGTTGCTCCTGCTCAACGCCGAGCTGCAGGAGACCAACCGCGGCGTGATGGCCCTGTACGGCGAGCTGTCGGACGAGCTGGAGCAGACCAACCGCGGCGTGGTGGCGCTGTACGCGGAGCTGGACGAGAAGTCCGAGCGGCTGCGCGCGGCATCGGAGTCCAAGGACAGGTTCTGGGCCAACGTCAGCCACGAGCTGCGAACCCCGCTGAACTCCATCATCGGGCTGACCCGGCTGCTGGCCGAGCCGCCGCCCGGCGGCGCCCCCCTCGACCCCGAGCGGCTCTACCAGGTCGAGCTGATCAAGAACTCGGGCGGCATCCTGCTGGCCCTGGTCAACGACCTGCTCGACGTGGCCAAGGCCGAGTCGGGGCAGCTGCACGTGGACCCGGCCCAGGTGGACCTGCCCGCGCTGTTCGGCCGGCTGCGCGGGCTGGCCCGGCCGATGGCCGAGGGCAAGCCGGTGGAGGTGATCGTCGGCGCCGACGGCGACCCGAACACTCCGGTCACGATCCTGACCGACGAGGTTGCCCTGACCAGCATCCTGCGTAACCTGCTGTCTAACGGAATCAAGTACACCGATCACGGCGAGGTCCGGCTGAGCGCACGGGTAGCGGGTCCGAGGCTCGAGATCAGCGTGGCCGATACCGGCATAGGCATACCGGCCGGCCAGCACGCCCACGTCTTCGAGGAGTTCTACCAGGTGCCCGGCGTCCGCCGCGGCGGCACCGGGCTGGGCCTGCCGTACGCCCGGCGGCTGGCCGGGATCCTGGGCGGGGACCTCACCCTGACCAGCGAGCCGGGCGCGGGCACCACGGTGGTGCTCACCCTGCCGCTGCGTACCCCGGCCGTCGGCACGGTCCTGCTGGCCGATGACGACCCGGCGTTCCGGAGGGTACTCAGAGGACTGCTCGACGGCCTGGCCGACCGGGTGGTGGAGGCCGGGGACGGCCGCGAGGCGCTGGCCCTGATCGCCGCGGACCCGGTTGACCTGGTCCTGGCCGACATGCGGATGCCCGGCATGGACGGCGGCGCGCTGCTGGCCCGGCTGCCCGCCGAGGTGCCCGCGATCATCGTCACCGGCGCGGATGTCCCCTCGCCGCCGCGGGCCGCGGCGATGCTGCGCAAGGACGAGCTCACCAGGGACCGGCTGGAGTTCACCCTGCGGGTTATCAGGGGCAAGCCATGACCAGCAATCAGGCCGTAGTACTCCTGGTCGACGACGACGAGGCCAAGCGCTACCTGATGGGCACCTGGCTGCGCCGGGCCGGCCACACCGTGGTCGAGGCCGGGACGGGGAAGGAGGCGCTGGAGAAGGCCGGCTCGGCCGAGCTGATCCTGCTCGACGTCAACCTGCCCGACATGCTCGGTTACGACGTCTGCCGCCAGATCAAGGCCGATCCGGCCACCGCGGCCATCCCGGTCGTGCAGGTCTCCGCCACCGCGGTCCAGGTCTCCGACCGGGCCAGGGGCCTGACCCAGGGCGCCGACGCCTACCTGACCGACCCGAACGAGCCCGAGGAACTGCTGGCCGTGGTGATGGCCGCGCTGCGCTACTCCCGGGCCCGGCAGCGCGCCGAGCGGACGGCGGCCCTGCTGACCGCGCTGACCAGCGTGGCGCTCGACATCAACGCGGCCGACACCTTCGACGGACTGGCCCGGGCCGCGGCGGCCGGCGCGGCGCGGATCTTCACTGCCCAGGCGGTGCTGGTCATCGAGATGCCGGACGGCCAGATCCGCCGGACGTCCGCCTCGCCGGAGCGGCCCGCGCCGCGCCAGCGCGGCGCGCCGCGCGGCCTGGCCGACCTGGTCACCGCGCGGATCCTGGCGGAGAACCAGTCCAGCGCGGCCGTCATGCTCGCTCGCGAGGACTGGCTGGCGCTGGTCCCGGACAGCACGCTGCGCTGCGACATCTGCGTGGCCGCCGTCCGGCCGAAACCGGGCCGCCCGCCGGTGGCGATGGCGGTCGACCGGGCCGGGGTGCCCGGCGACGAGGAGCTGCAGATCCTGCGCCAGCTGGTCCAGCTGGTCGCGCTGGCCATCGAGGCACTGCGGGCTTACGCCGAGGAGCACGTCATCGCGCTGACCCTGCAGCGCAACCTGCTGCCCCCGGCCCCGCCCGAGGTACCGGGCCTGGCCATCGCGTTCCGGTACTTCCCGGCCAGCGACCAGGCCGAGGTCGGCGGCGACTTCTACGAGGCGCTCCGCTGGCGGGACCGGGTCCTGGTCGCCATCGGCGACGTGCAAGGCCACTCGCTGCAAGCGGCCACGGTGATGGGCGAGCTCAGGTACGCGCTGCGCGCGTTCGCCCTGGAGGGGCACCCGCCGCTGGCCATCACCGGCCTGGTCAACGACGCGCTGACCCGCTACCACCCAGGCATCATCGCCACCTTGTGCCTGGCGGTGCTCGACCCCGCCTCGGGGGAGGTGCAGATCGTGAACTGCGGGCATATGGCCCCGCTGCTGGTCAGCGGCCAGGGCGCGGCCTACGTCGGCGAGGGCGGCCTGCTGCTCGGCCTGCCCATGCACGAGCCGAAGGTGGAGACGGTGTTCCTCCCGCCGGGGGGCACCTTGCTGCTGATGACCGACGGCCTGGTCGAGGAGCGCGGTGTCTTGATCGACGTCAACCTGGAGAAGCTGCGCGTGGCCGCGCAGGAGGCCGGCGGCGCCGACGTGGAGGCGTTCAGCAACCACCTGATGTCCATCTTCGGTCCCCGGGAGGACGACGTCGCGATGGTCGCGGTACGCCGGGCGCAGAGCCCGGGACAGGCCCGGGCAGAGACAGGGACATGAGCGAGGCACCCGAGCCCGTGGCCGGCCTGGAGGCGCGGTACGCCGCGCTGCGCCAGGCGGCCAGGTCGGACGGCGGCGATCCCGGCGACGTCCTCGAAGCCGTCTTCACCGAGCTGGAAGGCGCCATCGACCTGCTCCGGACGGCCGCCCCCGGTAGCCGCGGCGAACCCGCCGGCGTGCCCGCCGACAATGCCGAGCGCGGCCTGCTGCGCGCGGTGTTCCAGGACGCGCCCGTGCCGCTGTTCCTGCTCACCCGCGACGGCACGGTCCAGCGTGTCAACCGCGCCGCCGGCGACGTGATCGGCGCCAGGCCCGGCTACGCGACCGGTCGCCCGTTCACCGCCTTCGTCGCCCCGCCGTCCCGCGCGGCGGTGAACTCCCAGCTGACCGCCGTCGGCCGGACCGGTAAGCCGCGCCAGATCCGGTGCAGCCTGGTCGCCGGGGACGGCTTGGTCCCGTGTGAGCTCGTCATCGGCCGGGTCGGGGTGAAGGGCAACCCCGACGAGTCCGATCCCCTGGTGATCGCGGTCCGCGATACCCCTGCGGTTCCCGTGCCGGATGCCGAGACCAAAGTCCGACCCCAGCTGGGCGCGGTGCAGGCCATCACCCGCCGCCTCGACCTGGTCACGGCGGTGGCCAGGCTGCTGCTGGAGAACGAGGGCTACAGCGAGTCCAGGACGCTGCAGCGGTGCGCGCGGCTGATCGCCGGGGAGCTCACCGCCTGGGTCATCGTGGACATGGACCGCAGGTACCGGATCCGGCGCCAGTTCGTGGCCGGCCCGGACGACCCGCGGCTGACCGAACTGACCAGCGCGCTCGCCGCGGTCGATCCGCCGCCGGGCTCGGTCCCGTGCACCGTGCAGGAGTCCGGGCACCCGGCGCTGGTGGCGCACGCCGACGACACCGACGCATTGGGTCAGGACGTGGACGGCGAATCGCTGCTGACCAGGCTGGACGCGACGTCGCTGCTGTCCGTGCCGCTGACCGACGGCGAGGTCAGGTACGGCGTGCTGACCCTGGCCCGGCGGGCCAGGGACGGGCACTTCAAGGTGGCCGACCTGGCCCTGGTGCAGGAACTCGGCGAGCAGATGGGCCTGGCCATCCGCGTCGACCGCATGTTCCGCCGCCGCGCCGATACGGCCGACGCGCTGCACGCCAGCCTGCAGCCGAGGAGACGGCCGGACATCCCCGGCGTGCAGATCGCCGTGACCTACCTGGCCGCTACCGACGACGCGGACGTCGGCGGTGACTTCTACGACGTGTACCGGACCCCGGACGGCTGGGGCCTGGCCGTCGGCGACGTCTCCGGCAAGGGCGAGGAGGTGGCCGCGGTCACCTCGGCGGCCCGGCACGCGATCCGCGTCCTGGCCCGCCGGTGCGCCGATCCCGGCGAGGTGCTGGCCGGCGCGAACGAGATCGTGCTGGCCGAGGAGCTCGCCCTGGACGGCGGCTTCGTCACTGCCAACATCGCGCACCTGGCCTGGCAGGAAGACTCGCTGCGGGTGGTGCTCGGCAGCGCCGGGCACCCGGCCGCGGTGCTGCTCAGGGCGGACGGCCGGGCCCAGATGACCAGCGGCGGCGGCCTGCCGCTCGGGCTGTTCCCCGACGCCGAGCCGGCCACTCAGGAGCTGGCCCTGGACGACGGCGACATCTTGTTCTTCTACACCGACGGGGTGGCCCAGGCCCGGGGCCCGGACAACACCTACTTCCAGGACCGGCTCACCGACGAGCTGGCCGCCCTGGCCGGCCGCGAACCCGGCGAGGTGGTGGCGCTGATGCGCCGGGCGATGAACGACTTCACCGGGGATCACTATGTCGACGACGTCACGATGCTGGTGATGCGGGCCAGCCGGGAGCAGGACGCCAGGGCAGGCCGACGGGACCGGCACCGGGCCTCGTCGCGGCGGGCGTCCGGATGAACCGGGAAGCGACGGAGCTGTGGTCGGCGGCCCTGGGCGCCGCGGGCACCGTCATCCGGTACGGCCACTGGGGCCGCCCGGTCCTCGTGTTCCCCTCCGAGCGCGGCCGGGCCTGGGATTTCGAGAACAACGGCATGATCGGCGCGGTCCAGGACCTGATCGACGCGGGCCGGGTCAAGCTCTACTGCGTGGACAGCTACGACGCGGCGTCCTGGTCCAACCAGGAGATCCCGCTCGAGGAGCGGGCCCGGCGGCACGGCCGGTACGAGTCCTGGATCGTCGGCGACGTGGTGCCGTGGATCTACCAGGACACCGGCGGCCACGCCGAGGTGGTCACGCTCGGCTGCAGCCTGGGCGCCTTTCACGCGGCCAACTTCGCCCTCAAGCGGGCCGACCTGTTCCCGCTGGCGATGTGCTTCTCCGGTAACTACGACCCGGCCTCCTGGAACGGCTGGGGCGAGCGCGGTAACGAGGCGTACTTCAACAACCCGCTGGACTACGTCGGCCAGCTGTCCGGTGACCACCTGGACTGGCTGCGCGGCCAGGTCAGCCTGCTGCTGGTCTGCGGCCAGGGCCAGTGGGAGGACACCACGGGCTCGCTGGCGAGCACCCGCCGGTTCGCCGCGCTGCTCACCGGCAAGGGGATAAAGCACGAACTCGACCTGTGGGGGTATGACGTCCCGCATGACTGGCCTTCCTGGCGCGCCCAGCTGGCCCACCACCTGCCGCGATTCTGCTGAGACTGGAGGCAGCCATTGACCAGGCACACGATCGGGCTCCTGCTCGGCACCGAGGACGACTGGCCCTCGGCCTTCACCGAGATCCTGCGCCGGCTGGGTCCGGTCGAGGGGCCGGGCGGCCCGCACGCCTTCGACGTCGAGCGGATCACCATCGAGCCGTTCAGCCTGCGTGACAAACCCCGCTACGACATGGCCATCGACCGCCTGGCGTACTGGTACTACCACCCCAGGGAGTGGCTCAAGAAGGTCGCCATGATGGACGGGGTCTACCTGCTCAACAGCCCGTTCACGTTCCAGTCGATGGAGAAGCACGCGGCCTACTGCGCGATGATGCGGCTCGGGCTCAAGGTGCCGGAGACGGTGCTGGTGCCGTACAAGAACCCGCTCGACAACTCGCGCTACGTCTACACCGCGGCCCGCTACAACCAGCCCTTCGACCTGGACGCCATCGCCCGGAAGATCGGCTACCCGCTGTTCATGAAGCCCTACGACGGCGGGGCCTGGCGCGGCGTGTCCCGGATTAACAACGTGGCCGAGTTGCACGCCGCCTACGACGCCAGCGGCGAGATGCTCATGCACCTGCAGAAGGCCATCGACTACGACGTCTTCGCCCGGTCGCTGTCCATCGGCGCCGAGACCATGGTGATGAAGTTCCTGCCGGACCAGCCCATGCACCTGCGCTACGCGGTGGAGCATGACTTCCTGTCCCCGGACGCGGGGCTCGAGGTGGTGACGATCTCCAAGCTGGTCAACGCGTTCTTCCGGTGGGAGTTCAACTCCTGCGAGACCCTGGTCTCCGGCGGTGAGGTCTACCCGATCGACTACGCCAACGCCTGCCCCGACGTCGCCCTGACCAGCCTGCACTACTACTTCCCCTGGGCGATGAAGGCCCTGGTCAAGTGGGCCGTCTTCGCGCTGGTGACGGGGCGCCGGGCGCGGCTTGATCTGGAGACCGATCGCTACTTCGCCATCGCCGACGAGCCTGGTATGTCGTACGGGGAGAAGCTGGGCGAGTACCGCAAGCTGGCCGACGCCTATTTCGACACCGAGCGCTACCAGGACTTCTGCGCCACCAGCCTGGCCCGGCTCGACCAGCTCATGCTCGACTGGATAACCGGCCCGGACTTCGACCAGCTGCTGGTCCGCACGGTCCAGGCGGTCTACCCCGAGCACGAGCACGATCAGTTCATCGCCCACCTGCGCGGCCTGCTCCACCTCTGGGTCCGCGACGAAAGCGCCCGCCTAGCCGCCGCCTGAGGCGCCCACCGCCCTTACCGTGGACCAAAACCCGCGTCATGCGGGGGTAAGTGTCCGCGATCATGGGGACTACCGGGATACATGGTCGGTTTGTCTCGTTGAGCGGAGGCCGGACGTGGGCCGTGACATCCAGGCGATCAAGATCAGCGGCGAGGACCGGCGCAAGTACCGGGACAAGGTGCGGCGCTCGCTCGACGCCTTCGCCCGCATGCTCCGCGAGCGCCGGTTCGACGAGAACCCCAGCACGGTCGGCCAGGAGATCGAGCTGAACCTGACCGACGAGCACGGCATGCCGTCGATGCGCAACGCCGCGGCGCTCGCGGCGATCGCCAGCCCGGCCTGGGACACCGAGGTCGGCCAGTTCAACCTGGAGATCAACGTGCCGCCGCGGATGCTCGACGGCGACTCGCTGGACAAGCTGGAGACCGAGCTCCGCGCCGACCTCAACGCGGCCGACGCCAGGGCCCGCACCGCGGGCAGCCACCTGGTCATGGTCGGCATCCTGCCCACGCTGGCCGAACACGACGTGCGCGAGGACTCCATGTCGGCCAACGAGCGCTACAAGGTGCTGAACGAGCAGATCTTCGCGGCCCGCGGCGAGGACATGCGGATCGAGATCGACGGCGCCGAGCAGCTGCTCACGCATATGGACAGCATCACCCCCGAATCCGCCTGCACCAGCGTGCAGCTGCACGTCCAGGTCAGCCCGGACTCCTTCGCGAACTACTGGAACGCGGCCCAGTCGATCGCGGGCGTGCAGGTGGCGCTGGCCGCGAACTCCCCGTTCCTGTTCGGCAGGCGGCTGTGGCACGAGACCAGGATCACGCTGTTCGAGCAGGCCACCGACACCCGCTCGGACGAGCTGAAGGAGCAGGGCGTGCGGCCCCGGGTGTGGTTCGGCGAGCGCTGGATCACCTCGGTGTTCGACCTGTTCGAGGAGAACCTCAGGTACTTCCCGGCGCTGCTGCCGATCTGCGAGGACGAGGACCCGCTGGCCGTGCTGGACCAGGGCGCCTCGCCGCAGCTGGCCGAGATGAGCCTGCACAACGGCACCATCTACCGGTGGAACCGGCCGGTCTACGACAACGCGGGCGGCACCCCGCACCTGCGGGTGGAGAACCGGGTGCTGCCGGCCGGGCCCACCATCGCCGACGTGGTGGCCAACGCGGCGTTCTACTACGGCCTGGTCCGGGCGCTGGCCGAGGCGCAGCGGCCGATCTGGACCCAGATGTCGTTCACCACCGCCGCGGAGAACCTGCACGAGGCCGCGCGGAACGGCCTGGACGCCCAGCTCTACTGGCCGGGCGTGGGCGACACCCCGGTGACCGAGCTGATCCTGCGCCGCCTGCTGCCGCTGGCCCGCGAGGGACTCGGCCACTGGGGCGTGGACGAAAGCTGCGCCGACCGGCTGCTCGGCATCATCGAGCAGCGCTGCCTGACCGGCCAGAACGGCGCCGCCTGGCAGATCGCCACGGTGGGCAGGCTCAGCGCCAGCGGCATGGACCGCCGCGAGGCCCTGCGCCAGATGACCCTGCGGTACATCGAGCACATGCACTCCAACGACCCCGTGCACACCTGGTCCCTGGATTCCTAACTCGAACCACCCAAGGCAATCAACGTCACACAGGCACCTGCCGTGACCAAGCCTGCCGCCCGCAGCGCGGTCAGCCGTTCGCCCAGCACGGTCCGGGCCAGCACGATCGTCACCGCCGGGTAGAGCGAGGTCAGCACCGCGGTGACGGCCAGGAAGCCCTGGTGCGAGGCATAGAAGAACAAGATGGCGCCGGCCGCCCCGGCCGCCCCGGCGATCACCGCCAGCAGCCGCGCCCGGCCGCCGCACAGCACGAAGCCGTGCGCGGCCACCGCCGCGACCAGCGCGGCCGCCACCTCGCCCGCCGCCGCCGCGGCCACCGGCCACATCCCGCTGCCCGAACCCGCCCGGTCGAGCCCGATGAACAGCAGCGCGAAGAACGCCCCCGCGACCAGGCCGTAGACCACCCCCGCGGCCTGCCGGCCCGCGGGGGCCCCCGCCGCCCCTTCCTCGCTGCCCGCGCTCGCCGAGACGCCCACGATGGCCGGCAGCGCCAGCACGATCCCGGTCAGCGCCAGGGGCGTCGGCCGCTCGCCGTACAGCAGCCCGGCCAGCACCGAGAACCCGGCCGCGGCGACCGCGCTCAGCGGCGCCGTCACGCTGAACGCCGCGTTCCTGAACCCCAGGTACAGCGCGAACGCGCCCAGCGTGCCGCCGAGCCCGGCTACGAAGCCCCAGGCCAGCGCGGCCGCATTCGGCCCGGGGGAGGCGGCGAACGGGAGCGCGGCCGCCACGATCACCCCGCCGATCACCGACGCGAGCAGCGTGACCTGGATGACCGGGGCGCTGCGGGAGGCGAGGCCAGCGGCGAAGTCCGAACCCCCGTAACCGATCGCGGCCGTCAGCGCCAGGACGACGGCTAGCAACGAGGGCGCCTCACGAGACCTGCTTGGCCGCCGGGCTGCCGGCCGGGTGGAAGACCCCGAGCACCTGCAGCGGCTCCGCGCCGGTGTTCTCCAGGCAGTGCGGCTGCAGCGGCGGCAGGTAGATCGACGTGCCCGGCCCGATCGGGGTATCCGTGCCGTCCAGGTGGACCACGCCCCGGCCGGCCAGCACGTGCACCACCTCGTCGTAGGTGTGATGGTGGGCCGGCGCCCGGCCCGGCGGGATCAGGCCGGCGAACTGCGTGATCGTGAGGCCCTCGCTGAGCAGCACCCGGAACTCCCGGTCCCCGGTGCGCTCCGGCTCGCGGTCCTCCAGCCGCACCACCGGATGTGTCGGCCCGGTCCCGGGCGACCCCGCGCGGACCGTCACCGCCAGGATCTCCAGACCGTCGCCCGCGCACGCATAGCCGCCGCCGGGTTCCAGCCACACCGCGGTTCCCGGCGCGAGGGCGGCAGACCCGGCCCGTTCGGTACCCAGGGAACCGGTACCGGTGATCACGTACCAGGCTTCCCCCTGCCCGCCGGCGGTTCCGGCCAGCCGCGCCCCGGCGGCGACCCCCAGCCGGCGCTGGTGCAGCCCGCGGCAGCCGTGGTCGTCGTTCAGCATCTCCCGCACGGTCACCCCGGCGCTGGTCTCGGCCCCCGCCACCTGGTTCAGGCGCCGAACGACCGGCCTGTCCGCGCTCATGAGCCGGTGACGGCGTAGTCGGCGCGGCGCGCGCGGCGGGTGCGCGCCCAGTACTCGAAGGTGAAGCCCGGCCACAGCGTCCGGTTGACCCCGGCCGCGTCCAGGTACCAGCTGTCGCAGCCGCCCTCGCTCCACACCGCCCGGCGGAGCCGCCGCTGCAGCGCGTCGTTGTACCGCCGCTGCGCGGCCTCGCTGACCTCGATCGTGCCGGCCTTGTCCCGGGCCAGGATGCGCAGGCAGCTCAGCACGTGCTGGATCTGGCTCTCGATCATGAATACCGCCGAGGTGTGCCCCTGCCCGGTATTGGGGCCCAGGAGGAGGAAGAGGTTCGGGAAACCGGCCACCGTCACGCCCCGGTAGGCCTCCAGGTTCTCGGGCGCGAGCTTGCGGCCGTCCCGCCCGGCCACGTTGAGGCTGGTCACGGACTCGATCACCCTGAACCCGGTGGCGTAGACGATCACGTCCGCGGGATGTTCCCCGGCGCCGGCGATCACGCCGTGCTCGGTTATCCCGGTGATGGGGTCGGTGACGAGGGATACGTTCGGCCGCTGGAGGGCGGGATAGTAGTCCGAGGACAGCAGGATCCGCTTGCACCCGATCGTGTAGTCCGGGGTGAGCCTGGCCCGCAGCGCCGGGTCGGTGACCTGCCTGGCCAGGTGCATGCGGCCCGCCGCTTCCAGCGGCGCCATCAGCTTCGGGCTGATGGTGAAGCCCACCGCCCTGGCCTCCAGGGCCAGGTAGATGGCGTCGCGCAGGGCCCGGGCGGTCAGCGGGGCTTTCCTGAAGGCGGCCCGCAGCCGTCCCGGGATCTCCGCGTCGGGCCGCGGGTGGATCCACGGCGGCGTGCGCTGGAACACCGTCAGGTGCGCGGCCTGCTTCGCCACCTCGGGCACGAACTGGATCGCCGACGCCCCGGTCCCGATCACCGCGACCCGCCGGCCGGCTAGCTCGCTAGAGCGGTTCCACCGGGCCGAATGGAACGCCGTGCCGCCGAACCCCCCGGCCCCCGGAATGTCCGGATACGATGGCAGGTGCAGCGCACCCGCGGCCGACACGACCGCCCGCGCCCGGTAGCTGCGCAGCTCGCCGTCCCGGACCGTCTCCACGTTCCACCGCCGGGCGCGGTCGTCCCAGTCCATCCGCTCGACCGCGGCGCCGCAGGTGACGTGCTCGTCGAGCCGGTACTTCCGGGCGCAGTTCCGCAGGTAGTCCCAGATCTCCTGTTGCGGCGCGAACAGGCGGCTCCAGTCCGGGTTCAGCTCGAAGGAGTAGGAGTACAGCGGCGACGGCACGTCACACGCGCACCCCGGGTACTGGTTGTCCCGCCACGTCCCGCCGAGATCGGGAGCCTTGTCCAGGATCACGAAGTCGTGGTAACCCGCCTTCTTCAGCGCGATCCCCATCCCGATGCCGCCGAACCCGGCCCCCACGATCACGATCCCTGGCATGTCAGGACAATAACCCAGCCACCGGCCCCCTGGCCATGCTCGGCCAGCTCCCCAGCCGGCCCCTGAGTCACCCCGAATCACCCATCCAATCAGTAAATAAACTGGTGATCATGAACGATATGCGCTATCATGTTCGAAGAACAATCCTTCTTCCGAACGGGTGGTGCTCCATGCCTCCGGAACCTGTTCCCGCGGACCCTGGGTGGGACGAGGATCTCGCCTGGCTGGACCGTGACCCGGAACGGGAATCCTGGCTGGACCGGGCCCGCGAGCACGACGATCCCCCGCTGGAAGAGGAGTACGAGGACCACGCCCCGCTCACCGCGCACGAGCTGGCGGAGATCCGCGAAGCCGCCGCCGATGAGCTGCTCGCGGTCGAGACGGCCGGCGCCGGGCGGCGGGGCCCGGGCCAGCCGGGCTCCGCGCGGGTGTTCCCGGGCGAGTCGTCCAGCCCGGCCGCCGCGTTCGGCCCCGGGATGATCTTTGACCTGCTGCCGGGTTCCGCGCAGCTGGCGGTCGCCGCCGACGCCGCCGCGGAAGACGACGGGTTCGCCGGGGTCTCCGAGGCTGAGCTGGTCGGCGTGGTGTGCGCGTGGGACCGGGTCGAGGCGCACGCCGCGGCCCGCAAGCTCGCCGCGGTCGCCGAGCTGGACCGGCGTAACCCCAAGCCCGAGGACGCGGAGTTCACCGCGGACGAGCTGGGCAACGCGCTAGGCGAGTCCCGTACCCGCGCGTATGAGCTGATGGGCACGGCCGGGCACCTGGACACCCATCTGCCCGGCACCGCCGCGGCGCTGCGCGACGGCACTCTCAGCCTGGGCAAGGCCCGGATCATCGTGAATGCCACCAGCCTGCTGGATGAGGACGAAGC
>Ga0081540_1000425_pt1 | contig 41644 bp, 39 predicted proteins | sample TabmetS2T1R1_FD_71024 | JGI IMG/M metagenome (GOLD analysis project Ga0081540, IMG submission 71024) | Tabebuia heterophylla rhizosphere microbial communities from the University of Puerto Rico - S2T1R1 | ecosystem: Host-associated > Plants > Roots > Rhizosphere ...
ACCGGCCCCCCCCCCCCCCCCGGGGCCGGGGGGGGAAGGGCCGGGAGGGCCCAGAGCTCGCCGATGTTGAGCGGCGTGACTTCCTGGAACGCGGTGGTGAAGCGGCCGATGACTTCCAGGTCGAGCCGGGACTCGGTGTGGGAGATGAGCGCGATGGCGAGCTCGTAGACCCGCGGGTAGCCGGTGAGGGATCCGCTGGCGAGCGAGGGAAGCTCGCGGTAGTAGCCGCGGGGAAGGTTCTGACGGACCTCCGAGATGTGGTCCAGGACCACGTAGAAGTTGTCGAGCAGCCAGTCTCCGGCCGGGCCGACCTCGCCTCCGGAGGCTGCCTGGCTGATGCGGGCGTGGGCGTCGATCAGGATCCGCCGGGTGGCGTCGAGGCGTTCGAGCAGCGGGGTGCCGCGAGGGGGGCGCGCGCCGGTCTGCTGGGCCCCGGCGATTGCCCGGGCCCGTTCCGCGAGTGCCTCGGGGCCGAGGAGCTCTCCTCCGAGGGGACCGGTGAGCAGCTGCTCCGACGGGGCGCGCGACAGGCGGTTGAGCCAGCGGCGCGAGCGCGAGGAGCTCGAGGCAGAGGCGCCGGAGACGGGGCGTTGCATGAAGTGCCGGCCAGCACAGTCGGCCGCCCCGGCCACAACAAGTGAATTTCCGAGGTGTTCGCACGCCTGTCTGGTGGACGCCAGCCGGGAGCCGGGCCTTCCGGATCGGGCGTGATCGTCGCAACCAACCAGCAAAGGGGCGAACCGGCGTCAGCGCGTCTCAGGAGAGTCGCCGGCTGCGGGGTGCTTGGCCGCTGCGCAGCTTGCGTCAACCGGTGCCCGAAGGCCGGGTTGGCGCCACCCCTCGACGCGTCATCCCGCCCATGACGCGCGCCATGATCCGCACCCTGCCCCACCGCGTCACCAGCCGCAGCGAGGCCTCGAGAAGCTTCGAGAGCCAGCCGGGGCGAACCGTGCTCCTGCGCCCGAGAGCGTCCAGAGTTGCCTGGGCCACCGCCCGGGCAGGAAGCGCCATGCCCATCTGCATGCCGGCGCGCGCCGCGAAGCCACTGTGGATCGGCCCCGGTGCCGAGGCGATGACGTCGACTCCGAGCGGGGCGAGCTCGAGGTGCAGCCCCTCCGCCAGCGACTGGACGTACGCCTTGGTGGCGGCGTAGTTCGCCGCGCGAGGCACGCCCTGGAAGGCGACGAGCGAGCTCAGCAGGACCACTCCTCCCCGGCCACGTGCGCGGAAACGGCCTGCGAAGTGATGGGTGAGCGCCGCGACTGCCCGGCAGTTGACGTCGATCATCTGCAGCTCGGCGTCGAGCGGGGAGTCGATGAAATTGCCGGACGTTCCGAATCCTGCCGCAGCGACGAGGAGGCCGACGTCCAGGTCCGCGGTCCGATGGACCAGCTCTTCAGGGCCTCCTGGCTCCGAGAGGTCGACCGCGATCGTCCGCGCGGCGACGGGATTCTGCCTCTCCATCTCTTCCGCCTGCGCCTCCAGCAGCTTCGCGCGCCGAGCGACCAGCACCACGTTCACGCCGGCCTCGGCCAGCCGGAGAGCCATCTCTCGTCCGATGCCGTCTGACGCCCCGGTGACGACCGCCCAGGGGCCGTAGCGTTCCCGAAGGCGCCGCTGGCGCGGGCCATCCACCGCAGAGACTGCTCCCTGGATGGTCATGGGCCCGCTACCGGCGCGGAAACGAACCTCTTCAGCAGCTCCCCGAGCGCCACGCGCTGCTCGGGAGGAAGTCCTCCCTCGTCGAGGACGCGCTGCGCGGCGCCGAGCGCCCGGTCGATGGCGCGCTGTGTTCCGGTGATGCCGCCGCGGCGCCGGACGATGTTCCTCACCGCCTCCAGGTCCTCGGGACCGGACTCGAACCCGATGCGCTCGATCTGGTTCCGTTCCTCGCTCGTGGCGCGGCGGTATGCGAGGAGCAGCGGAAACGACTTCTTGCGATCCCGGAGGTCGCAGTCGCCCGGCTTCCCCGACGTTCGATGGTCTCCCACCAGGCCGATCAGGTCGTCCCGGAGCTGGAAGGCCACCCCGGCGAAGCGGCCCAGCCGCTGCAGCGTCCTCACCTCGACCCCTGAGGCACCGGCGAGCAGCGCCCCGCACGCCAGCGGGGCCGCGACCGTGTACTGGGCCGTCTTCAGCTCGGCGACCTTGAGGGCGTCGAAGGGGCTGAGCTCGGCCCACCCGCGTTCTGCCAGGTCGAGATCCAGGTACTGGCCCACGGCCGTGTGACGGCAGACCCGCAGGTAGTAGCTGGCAGCAGCGGGAGCCGTCGCGAGTGGCGCGCTGAAGAGCAGCTCCACCGCCCGGACGAAGAGGTGGTCGCCGGCCACGATGGCCAGGTTCTCTCCCAGCCGCCCGCCTCCCATCGCACGGTGGAGCGCCGGACCGCCCCGGCGGAGCGAGGCCTGATCGGCGACGTCGTCGTGGACGAGCATGAAGGTATGGAGCACCTCCAGCCCGGTCGCGAAGGTCCAGAACCCGTCCGGCACGGGATCCCCTCCCCCACCCACCCGGTAGCCGGAGAGGAGCAGCTGTGGCCGCAGCCGCTTCGCTGGACGAAGCGCCAGCTCGGTGACGAGCGCCTGCGCCCGGGCCCAGGCTGGATCGAGCGCTGACTCGTCCTCGTCGAAGAGGAGCGCCTCGAGTCGCTCCTCGACCATCGCGCGCGGGTCGATGTCGTCACGTGGCCTCGCCTCGCTCATGGCCAACTCTCCTCGGGCAGGCAGCGCATCCGGAGACTGGCGAGCAATCTGCGTGCGTCGGCGACCCACCCGCCGCGTTCCAGCGGGTGGTCCACCAGCGCCGGAGAGGCGAGCACCTTCGTCGCCCACTCCCGGGCACCGTCGCAGTTCTTCGTCGCCGCGAGGTACTGGGCGTAGAAGAGCGCGTTTCCGGGGAACGTCGCGTCCTGGCGGACGGCTGCACGGAGGTGCTCCCCGGCCTTCTCCAGCGAGCCCACGGAGATTCCCCGCGGCGCCACCTGGTAGAGGCGGCCGAGCGCGCGGTCCGCTGCAGCGTGATCGTAGGCAGGATCCAGCGCGCGCAGTCGCAGGAGCATCTCCTCCACCTCGCGAGCGATCCGCAACGCGCTCAGTGGATCGAGCAGGCTGGCCTCCGAGCCCCGGTGGGCGGCCCACCAGAGCATCGCGGAAGGCTCCCCAGGATCGAGCCGCAGCGCCCGGTCCGCCGCGGTTCGCCCATCCGCATGCAGCGCCCGCTTCCGCGTCGTCTCCTCGGTGGCCTCGGCGGCGAAGAACAGCAGGCGCGACTCGGCGCCCAGTCGCCGGGCGGTCTCGGGGGTCGTCCGGAGCTGGGCGAGCTCCGCCTGGATGAGCGCGGTCGGCTCGGCTGCCTGCCCGAGAAGAGCCGCCAGAAGCGCCATCGACACGGTCAGCCCCATCGAATTCGACCCTAACGACGAGCCCTCGACGCCGACAAGCGATTTGTCCGTTTCTGACTTGCGAAAACGTTCAAATCGTCCATAGAAGAGACACATGAGCCTCTCCCCGACCTACGTGGGCATCGCCGATGCGGCCGACCGAGCGGGGGTCACGGTCTCCACCCTCAAGCGATGGGCGGACGCCGGACGGATCTCGTGCGTGAAGACCCGGGGTGGGCACCGGCGGTTCCGGGGGTCGGATGTCGATCAGCTCGTCGAGCAGATGTCAGCGCTCGGCGGAGAGACGCGAACGCGAGACGAGAGGTGGCTCGGGCTACTCCTCCAGGACGACGTTCATCCACTCATGGCCGAGCTCTTCGCCGGGAGGGCCCGGCTCGGTGCCTGGTACCGGGTGGGCGAGGAAGTGGCCCGCGCGCTACGGCTGCTGGGCCGGCGGTGGGCACAGGGCCGGCTGGCCATCCTCGACGAGCACCTCGCCAGCGAGCGCCTTCACCGCGCGCTCGCCCAGATCGTCGCCGGCTTCACCCTGGTTCCGGAAGCCCCCGCGTGCTTTCTCACCACCCCTCCCGGAGAAGAGCACACGCTGGGACTGTCCATCGCCGAGCTCTGTCTGTGCGAGTCGGGCTGGCGGGGGCTGTGGGGCGGAGGAGCGCTCCCGGCAGAGCACCTCGCCGGTCGGCTGGCAGGGCTGCCCGTCGCCATGGTCGCCGCGGCTGCTTCGCCCTCCAGCGTTCCTCCCCGGCGCCTGCGCCGCTGGACGACCGAGGTGGCCGCGGCCTGTGCGCGCAAGGGCATTCCGCTGGTGCTGGGAGGAGGCGGGGCGTGGCCGGCGGGCATCGGGGGAGTCGTTCAGGTCGCGTCCTTCGCGCAGTTTCACGAGCTGCTGCTCGGTGCGGCGCGCAAGGCATGACGGACCCGCGCCACGAACCGTTCCGCGCTGTCGAGGCGGCCGAGCGCCACCCGGGCCCGCTCGGCACCCTCCGCCCACGCGCCGCCCAGCGCAGCGTCCACCAGCGCCGCGATGCTCCGGATCCCCTTCGGCGTGGCCCGGACCGACGCCCCGGCGCCGGCCGCCTCGATGATCTGGCTGGCCAGAAGCTGGTCGAGATTCCACGGGACGCCGACGACCGGACGACCGCGGAACAGCGCCTGATAGCCGGTGCTGCTGCCACCGTTCGTCACCACCACGCCGGCACGTCCCACCGCCTCGCTCCCCGGCAGGAACTCGGTCACGAGGGCGTTTGGCGGGACCGTTGCCGGACGGAGGCGCCCGGCGGTGGCGACCACCAGCTGCACGGGGAGCCGGCCCAGCTCGGCGAGGATGCCCGGCAGCAGCTCCGAGGCACCCGACGACCCCAGCGTCACGTACACGACGGGGGCTCCGCGCGGTGGGGGCCAGTCCGGGGGCAGGGGGACCTCCGGCTCCCAGAGGACCGGGCCGAGGAAGTGGTGATGCGCCGGGAGATCTCGGGTCGGGACGAGCTCGGGCACGTCGGGATAGAGCACCTCGGTTCCATCGGTCAGGACGTGGAGCAGGTCGCCGAGCGCAGGCAGACCTCGGGAGGCGCGGACCGCGTCCAGGGGCCGGGCGAACTGTCGGAGCACCCAGGGCATCGCCAGCGGCAGCCCGCGCGCGACCAGATCCTCCCCCATCAACCGAACCAGCGGATGGTGAGGCACCGGGAACCTCTCGCGCACGGCATGGGGGCTCCAGTACGCGTTGATGAGCGTCGCCGCTGGGATCCCGCGAAGACGCGCGGCGCCCGGAAGTGTCCAGCGGAGGTCCCCCACGACCAGATCCGGCTCGACCTGATCCAGGAGCCGCAGATCGTCCTCGAGGTAGCCGGCGAGCGTGCGCCGCGAATAGAGGCGATCCCCGCGTCGCAGCGATCGCTCGAGCTGCGCCGGGCTCCGGGAAGCGAGGACGTGCAAGGTGAGCCCTCGAAGATCCATCCCCGGCCAGCGGAGCGGCGCCGAGGCGAAGTGAACGTCGAACTCCGTCGGAGGCAACGCCCGGGCGAGCGTCAGGAGACGTACGACCTGGGCCAGGGTGACCGCTTCGGCGACGAACAGGATTCGCTTCACTGCTGCCGGAATAGAGAGCAGCCGAGGCCAGGGCAATGAACTTTCGTCTCGTGCTCGTGGGAGGTGGCCTGCAGAACGCGCTGATCGCTCTCGCGCTGCTCAGGAAGGATCCCGGCGCATCGCTCGTCCTCCTCGAGAGGGATGCCCGTCTCGGAGGCAATCACACCTGGTCGTTCCATCTGTCCGACCTGGAGCCGGACGTCGTGCCCCTCCTCGAGCCGCTCCTGGTGCGTCGCTGGCCCGGCCACACGGTCGCGTTCCCCGGCTTCACCCGGTCATTGGGGACGCCCTATGCGTCGACGGATTCGTCCCGCTTGCACCAGGTGGTGAGCGACGCGTTCGGGTCGGCGACGCACGCGGAGCTGCGGCGCGAGACGCCGGTCCGGAGCGTCGGCCGGAACGAAATCATGACCGCCGCCGGAGAGCGGCTGGAGGCGATCCGGGTGGTCGACTCCCGCGGGCCGGCGGCGGGTCCCGGGCGAGCGGGGTACCAGAAGTTTCTCGGCCAGGAGGTGCGGCTCACCACGCCCTGGTCTGACGCCCTCCCCTGCCTGATGGACGCGCGGCTCCCTCAGACCGGCGGGTTCCACTTCATGTACACGCTTCCCCTGGCGCCGGATCGGGTCCTGGTGGAGGACACCGTCTATTCCACCTCTCCCTTGCTCGACCCCGCGTCGATGCGGGCCAGCGTGCGAAGGTACCTCGCTCGACGCGGCGCGGACGCGCCAGAGGTGATCCGCGAGGAGCTGGGCGTCCTGCCCCTGCCCTACGAGCCCTTCGTTCCGTGCCACGGAGAGCCGCTGCTCGCCGGCTACGCAGGGGGATGGTTTCATCCGACCACTGGCTACTCCCTGCCCTTCGCGGCGCGCGTCGCACGGCTGTTCGCCGATGCGTGGCCGAACTTCCCGTCCGCCGCGAGCCTTGCACATCTCGCCCACGCGCTCGGCCATCAGATCCGCTTCGCGACGCGGCTCAACCGGTTGCTGTTCGAGGCGACCCCCGGATCCGAGCGCTGGCGCGTCCTCGACCGCTTCTACCGGCTCCCGCAGGGGACGATCGAACGCTTCTACGCGCTCCGCACGACACTCGGTGATCGGATGCGAATCCTCTTCGGACGGCCGCCCCGGGGCCTGTCATGGCGCCGCGCGGCCCAGGCGTGGGGTGCAGCATGAGCCAGTTCTTGCGGGCTGCGGTCGTGGGCAGCGGCTTCGGTGGACTCGCAGCGGCCATCCGGCTTCAGGCCCTCGGCATCGAGACGATCGTGTACGAGTCTCGCGACAAGCCCGGTGGCCGCGCGTACGTCTACGAGGAGGCCGGTCACGTGTTCGACGCCGGTCCGACGGTGATCACCGCGCCGGACTGTCTGACCGAGCTCTTCGACGTCGCGGGGCGCCGGATGGAGAAGGAGATCGAGCTGCTGCCGGTCGAGCCGTTCTACCGGCTCCTCTGGCCTGACGGCGACGTCTTCGACTACACCGGCGAGACTCACCGGCTCGAGGCGCAGATCGCCGCTCGATCTCCGGATGACCTCGCTGGCTACCGCGCCTTCGTCGAGTACACCCGGCGGGTGTTCCGGAAGGGGTACCAGGATCTCGCCGCGGTTCCGTTCCTCCGCTTCGCCGAGATGGTCCGGGCGTTTCCGCACCTCGCACGGCTGCGAGCGGATCGGTCCGTGTACGACGCGGTGGCGCGCTTCGTGCGCGACGAGCATCTGAGACAGGCTCTGAGCTTCCACTCGCTCCTGGTGGGCGGCAACCCCTTCGAGACCAGCGCGATCTACACGCTCATTCACGCTCTGGAGCGCAAGTGGGGCGTCTTCTTCCCGCGAGGCGGAACCGGCGCGCTCGTCCGGGCGCTGGCGAAGGTCTTCACCGACCTCGGGGGAGAGCTGCGGCTGGCCGATCCGGTCCAGCTCGTTCGCCTCGAGTCCGCGAGCGGGCGGACCGTGCACCGGCTCCGATCGGCGAGCGGAGAAGGGACCTTCGACCTGGTGGTGTCCAACGCCGACCTTCACCACACCTACGGGACGCTCTACCGCGAGACGCCCGCGGCCGCAGGCCTTCGCCGCCGCCTCGAGCGGATGGAGTGGTCGATGTCGCTCTTCGTCCTCTACTTCGGAACCGACGTGAGGTACCCCGACCTGGCACATCACACGATCCTCTTCGGTCCGAGGTACAGGGAGCTGCTCGACGAGATCTTTCACGGGAGCACCCTGCCGGAGGACTTCAGCCTGTACCTGCATGCGCCGACGGTCACCGACCCGTCGCTTGCACCGCCTGGCCGTGGCACCCACTACGTCCTGGCGCCGGTCCCGCACCTCGGAAACGCGCCCCTGGATTGGGAGACCATCGGCCCGAGGTACGCCGGGCGCATCCTCCAAGTGCTGGAGAAGGTGATGCCCGGCCTGCGCGAGCACATCACGGTGCGCCGATGGTTCACGCCGCGAGACTTCCGCTCCGAGCTGCGCGCCTACCACGGATCTGCCTTCTCCGTGGCTCCGACGCTCACCCAGAGCGCCTGGTTCCGGCCGCACAACCGAGATCCATCCATCCCCGGCCTCTACCTCGTGGGCGCGGGAACTCATCCCGGGGCAGGGCTGCCCGGAGTCATCAACTCGGCGAAGGCGACCGTCTCGGTCGTGAGCGCCGATCACGGCCTCGGTGATGAGAGGCGGGTCGCTCGATGAGTGCGTCCGGGCAGGAAGTGACCACCGCGACGCGGCACGCAGCACGTGAGTGCCTCCGACGAAACTCTCGCAGCTTTGCCTTCGCCTCGAAGCTCTTCCCCTCGGAGGTGCGTGACGACGCAGCAGTCGTCTACGCCTTCTGCCGAGGGGCGGACGATGCGGTGGACGGCGTCGCGGATCCCAGGCTGGGCCGCGAGCGGCTCGAACGGATCAAGGACGGTTTGGCCCGTGCCGTTCAGCAGCTTCCCCAGACGGACCCGGTACTCGAGGCCTTCGGCACGGTCCTGCATCGACGCGAGATTCCGCTGCGCGCCGTGGAGGAGCTGCTCGCCGGAATGGAGATGGATCTCGCCCCGACGGCCTATCCGGACATCGACGCGCTGCTCCGGTACTGCTACCACGCCGCGGGCACGGTCGGGTGGATGATGGCCGGAGTTCTCGGGGTCCGCGGGGGGCCAAGCCTGGTGTCCGCAGTGCATCTCGGCATCGCGATGCAGCTCACGAACATCTGCCGCGACGTCCTCGAAGACTGGAACCAGGGGCGGCTCTATCTCCCACTGGACTGGCTGGCGGAAGAGGGAGCGCCGACGCTCGCCGAGCACGTGGGGCACCCCTTCCCCGACGTCGCCGCGGCTGCAGTGGCCGCGACCGTGAGACGACTTCTCGCCCTCGCCGACCGATACTACGCGTCGGGGGACACCGGGCTGTCCTTCCTGCCCTGGAGGAGCGCGCTGGCGATCCGCACCGCGCGGAGGGTCTACTCGGCGATCGGCACGGAGCTGGCCCGGGTTGGATACGACGTGCGAGCCGGACGGGTCGTCGTGTCGGGCGTACGGAAGCTGTTGCTGCTCGGCGGCTCACTGCTCGCTGCGCTGGCCGAGTTCCCGGCGCGCTGGCGCACTCGAGCCACCCGCTCGTTGCAAGGAGACCTGCTCGATGGCAGCCACCCCCTTCGCCTCTGATCTCCTCGTCTACGTCCGTCGCGTCGAGCAGTTCGAGCGCCGCGACTGGATGGTCTACGTGAGCTGGGTGGGCCTGATGGTGGCCCTGACCGCCACGCTGCTGGGGTTTCTGCTCCTGGGCCGTGCGCGCGGGGCGATCTTCCCGGCCGAGGCCTGGCTGCTCCCGGTGGGCGCGGCAACCTTCACGCTCGCGATCGCCGTCGACACCATCGGCCACCGCACCATCTACAAGGCGAGTCTCGAACGCGCGGAAGCGTTCGTGCACCAGATCACCATCGCCTGCGGAGTGGCGAGCTGCGTGCTGCTCTCGGCGTGCTACTCGCACCGGACCGTCTTCTTCATCCCCGCGACGGTGTTCGTTCTCCTGTCGTTCCTCTACAGCCTGGTCGACGAGGCATTCCACTGGCATCGGTACTGGTCACAGGCGTCCGACAGGGTGGAGATGTGGAGCCACGTCTTCATCCTCATCGGACACGGCACGATGATCGGGGCCTGGTGGATCTGGTGCGAGCGTGGCTACCCGGGGGTGGCGACGACACTGGGTGGTTGAGACAATATTTCCAGGTGGTCATCGACGCTCAATCCGGCTCGCACGACCAGCCGCCGTACGGCAGGCCCACCTCCCAGACCTCGAACGGCGCGAGCGCGCTGCAGTCGACCAGGCCCTGCGACCCGCAGCTTCGCACCCCACCGTTCACGGGCGGATTCGTCGGGTCGCTGCAGCAACGGAGGCGCGCCACCTCCTCCGTCGGCGGGAAGAGCTGGTAGCAGTCCGGGGAGACGGGCCTACGAGAACTTCCCGGGAACGGCGTGGGCAGTGTCCTTCACCGCTCCGGTCTCGAGGACCTCCTTCAACCGGTGCAAGTTCGAGGTCACCTCTTCAGCCGGAAACTTTCCGATGAGAGCCAGCGCGGCACGACCGAGTCTCCCGAGCGGGACCTTCATCACCTCGTGAACCTCCGTCTCGCCGGGCTCTGCTCCAGGCGCGAAGTGGATCGACCACGACGTCCTCAAGGCGGAGGGCATCACCGTTTCGTACCGGAGCAATTCATTCGGGCGCTCCTCGGTCACGCGAGACCGGGGACGGTCGTACGGAGTGCTAGCCTCGCGCGAGCCAGGCCAAGACCCGCCTGAGGTTCGGTTCACGCGCGGAAGCCGCATCGATGGAAAGGACGGGCTCTGACCACGGTGTGTAAGCAAGCCGGCGGCGTTGGACACTCTCCCAGGTCGGCTCCGGCAGGTTCGCCAGCCCGCGAACACGCTTGGTCACGCGCTCTCGATGCAGCGCCTCGTCCGAGCAGTGGCACTCGATGATCCTCAGGGGCACCTCATGCTTGATGGCGAGGTTGCGCCACATTGCCTTCCCCGGCTCCTCCGCGTTGACGGCATCCACGATGGCATCGAGACCCAGCGCCAGCTGCGCGTCAGCAAGGGCTTCTGCAACGAGATAGGCCGCGAGGCCCGTCTCGAAGCTCTGCTCGATGCCGGCTTGAAGGACCGCCGACTCGATCGGGTCCACGGAGAACACCGGAATCCGGAGCCGACGTCCGAGTTCTCGAGCAAGCTCGCTCTTGCCGGTACCGGGGAGGCCGGACATCACAATCAGCATTGGCATCACGCACCTCGATCCGAGTCTCGCAGGGCCCGAGCGCGATCTTCCGTCGCCGCATCCGCCGGGAAGAAGCACTCGATGCGCAGCTCCTGCAGCGTGACGTCCTGCGGCGTCCCGAGCGTGGTGACCGTCGAGAAGTAATTGAACGCCTGATTGTCTTTCTCGAAGCGGACCGGAATGACCGGGACGGAAGGCGCTGCGAGGTTCAGACGGGTCAACCGCCCCGGCACGCCTGGATAGGCCAGGACCTCCGCCAGCAACGTTGCCGTCGCCGGGTCCCTCACGTAACCGACCGCTTCGCGGTGGACACGCTGGACGAGTGCCTCGGCGACAGCCTCCCAGTTGGTGACGTGAGGCCGCAGCCCGTCCGGATCGAACATCAAGCGCACCACGTTCGCCGGCTCCGCCGCACGCAGCCCGAGCAGCAATCGAAAGAACCGCAGCGCGCCTTCGTTCGCATGGACGATGTCCCAGTGGCGATTCATCACGACTGCGGGAAAGGGCTCCTGCTGGCGCAGGATGGCCAGCAGGGCGGCCTGCACCGCCCCGAGCTCCGGCGCCTCGAGCCTGGCTTCCGTGTACGCGGGGGCGAATCCGGCGGCGAGCAGCAGCCCGTTGCGCTCTCGCAAGGGGACGTCGAGCACCCTGCAGAGCAGCATCACCATCTCGCGGCTCGGCCTTGCCCGCCCCGTCTCGAGAAAGCAGATGTGGCGCGGTGAGACCTCGGCCTCCTGCGCCAGCGCGAGCTGACTCAGGCTGCGCGTCTTGCGCCAGCCCCTGAGGAGTGAACCGATGGTCCTCCCCTGGGACTCGGGCTGCGCGGTGGTCATCTCCCCAGTATCGCGGGCCCCGGACCAACTTCAATTCCCTCGGAGGTAAGCGCTGGCACTTCCCTCGGAGGGAATTGAGACGCCGTCCCCCGGTGGGTACCAGTTCTCGCGCCGCAGTCCGCGGCAGTCACGTCCCACTTGGAGGAAGAACCTTGCACCCGTACCGCATCCACGACCTCGATTCTGCGCCCGAAGGCTCGAGGCCCACGCTTCACAAGCTGAAGGAGGCCTTCGGCCTCATCCCGAACCTCGCGGCGACCATGGCCGAGTCTCCCGTCTTGCTCGCTGGCTTCGTCGGCGCGTTCGGGAACTTCCACGGCGGGACCTTCACCGCAGCGCAGAGACAGGCGCTCCTGTTGACCAATGCCGTGGCGAACACCTGTCCGTGGGCCGTCGCCTTCCACTCGACCCTCGCGCTCAAGGAAGGGGTCGCTGCGGAGGACGTTCGCGCGATCCGGGAGAGGAAGCTCCCGCGGGACCCGCGGCTCGCGGCGCTGTCGGCGTTCACGAGAGCCCTCATCGACAAGCGTGGGCACGTCGAGGCGAGCGACCTGGCGACGCTCACCGCCGCCGGATTCGGCGCCAATCAGGTGCTGGAGGTCATCGCCGGACTCGCGGTCTCGGTGATGGCAAACTACGCCGGCAACATCACGAACCCGGTCGTCGAAGACCCGTTCAAGCCTCAGATCTGGAAGCCCTGATCCCTCGACGCCGCAGATCACTTCAGGGGCTTCAGGATCGGTGCCCCTTTGTCCTTCGCCAGGAACACCACGAATTTGGCCGGCGCCGAGTTGCTCGCGTTCCGGCTGACGAGGTGCACGTCGTCCAGTCCCTCGTAGAAGGTCTGGCCCGCCGTCAAGGTGACGGGTGTCTTTCCCTGGAGCTGCATCACGATCGACCCTTCGAGCACGTACACCATCGCCTGCGCATGATGGGTATGCGCCGGGCTCGAGGCTCCTGGCGGGTACTCGACCAGGAGCATCGAGAGCTCCTTGCCCGGCACTCCGGTGAGATCCCTCGACAGCAGGGGCCGGACCGGATCCTCCTGAGCGACGACCGTGCCGCCTGCAAGCGACAGCGAGAGCATCAACGCGGCTGCCTTCTTCATACCCGTTCCTCCAATCGAGACCTTGTTGATGGCGCGACGGCGACACGGCTCGCCGCTGCCAGCGGCTCATCAGCGACCGTTCCTCAGCCCGCGAGCGGCGCTGCGACGACCAGGGCCGCGACGGCGGGCACCCGGGGGGCGCTGATCGCGGCCACCGTTCCCGCGACCTCTTCCGCAGGGACCCCGTTGGCGAGCGTGCGGCTCCGGAGGTGATGCGCCAGGTCGTTGATGGTGATGATTCCCTTCAGGAACCCGGCGCCGTCGACCACCGGGATCCGGTGAAGCTGCTCCGCTTGCATCCGTTCCTTGGTCCGCTGCAGCGCATCCGAGGCCAGGACCGTCACCAGCCGCCTGGACATGGCCTCCGAGACCTTGATGTCGCGGAGCGGCTTTCCGCCGATGCATGCAGCCATCGCGATGTCCCGATCGGTGATGACCGAGGTCAGCCGCCCGTCCTCGGTCACCACCGGCAGGAACCCGATGTCGTGGTCCCACATCGACTGTCCCGCAGCCTGCAGGGAATCTTCGGCCCGGCAGGTCTCCAGCTGGGTGCTCATGATCTCTTCGACGCGCATGTCAGCTCTCCCGTGAGATGTCTGGGGCGGGCTGCACCGTGCATGCCACTGCAGGGTCGTCCCGGATGTCCGTCAGCCCCGACGGCACTCGTCTCGACCATGGCCCCTCGTCGACTCGCTGGAGACTGCGACAATCCGGACGGCCAGCGGGAAATGAACCGAGTGTTAGGTGTCAAGAACACATGTGTCGCCGGAGGCGGACCGCGCCGAGGTTGCTCGTTCCCTTCGGTGAAGCGCTTGCACCGACGCCGTCGAAATCGGCGTAGATCTCATCCGTCGCTGGGTGCTGTCCCTCGGGGTGGTGTTCCATGAACGCCGGTGCGCTCAACTGGGTCCAGCTGGTCGGCTACGCGGCCTCGCTGCTGGTCTTCTCGACCTTCTACATGAAGACGATGATCCCGCTGCGATCCGTTGCGATCGCCAGTAACGTGGCGTTCCTGACCTACGGGTACTTCGCGAGCCTGTATCCGGTCTTCCTGCTGCACGTGGTGCTCTTGCCCTTGAACGTCTACCGGCTGCATCAGGTGCGGGGGCTCAAGGAGCGGCTCCGGCAAGCGCTCGAGCGAGAGCTCTCCCTCGAGTGGATGCTCCCCTTCGTCAAGCGGGAATCCTTCAAGGAGAAGGAAACGCTCTTTCGCAAGGGCGACGCCGCCGACAAGCTCTACTATCTCGAACGGGGAACGGTCTGGCTGCCCGAGGTGGATAGAACCCTTCAGGCAGGAGAGATCATCGGCGAGATGGGGGTGTTCTCCCCCTTCAAGCAACGAACGGCCTCGGCAGTCTGCACGACGGACTCGACGTTCCTCGTCCTCGACGAGCGTACGGCGCTGGAGCTGTACTACCAGCACCCCGACTTCGGGCTGTTCATGGTGCGCACGATCATCCGGCGCTTCCTGGACCAGCAGGCCCAGGCCGCTGGTGCTCGAACGAGCTGACGACCGGCTCGCGTTGCTCGCGACTCATCGGGGACAGGGCATTCCTGCCTTCACCCAGGCTTCGAGGGCCTCGACGAACTTCTCGTGAGAGAGCGGCGGCGGCGTCCGCCCCGCTCCCGGCGTCCAGGCCCAGAGTACCAGCGGGTCCACCTTCATGTGCTCGATGACCTCCTCGCCGCCGTGGCGACCGCCGTTCCGTGCCGGGTCCTTGATCTGCTCGCAGATCTGCGCGCTGGTCCGCCCCTCCCAGAGCATCGACAGCGGCGCGAGCCCCCAGCCGGCCGCGCCAGGGACGAACCCGCCCCCGGTGTTCGTCGTCTGGTGACAGGTCTGGCAACGCTGCGCCGGAACTCCGTGACCATCCGCGCCACGCACCACCAGCGGTCGATGGAGAATCTTCACGTCGGTCTGCCGGGGGGATTCATCCTGATGGCAGTTGATGCACCGGGGATGGGTCAGGACGCTGGCGATCGTCTCGAATGGTTGCGGCTCGGCCGCCTGGGCCGCCTCGCTCCGGCTGCAGCCGGTCGCCGCGACCAGGAGCAACGCCAGCGCACAGGGGGCAAGGGCGCGCATCATGTCTCCCCCCGTGAGGGCGGCCTGAGCTGACGCTCCAGCGGCAACTTCCGGATCCGCTTCCCGGTGGCAGCGAAGACCGCATTGGCGATCGCCGGAGCCGTCACCGCGGTGCCGGGCTCGCCGATTCCCCCCGGAGGCTCCGGGCTGGACACGAGAATCACCTCGATGGTCGGCGCCTCGTTGATCCGGAGCACCCGGTAGTCGTGGAAGTTCGACTGCTGCACCCGGCCCTTCTCGAGGGTGATCTCGCCCCAGAGGGCGCCGCTGATCCCGAAGATGATCCCTCCCTGGATCTGGGCCTTCACCGTGTCCGGATTGATGATCGTTCCGCAATCGACGGCGCAGACGACCCGGTGGACCCGGACCTCGCCCTTGTCCGAGACGGACACCTCGGCAACCGCCGCCAGGTACGTTTCCCAGTCGCTGTACTGGACCGCGACCCCTCGGCTGCGACCTGGCGCCAGCGGCTTCCCCCACCCGCTCGCCTCCACGGCCCGATCGAGAACCGCGATGGCTCGCGGAGACTTGTGGAGCAAGCCACGGCGATACGCCACCGGGTCCTGCTTCGCGGCGGCGGCCAGCTCGTCGATGAAGCTCTCGACCACGAAGTTGTTGTGGGTCACGCCGACGCCACGCCACCATCCCGTATGCAGGGCCGGCTGTTCGTGCCGCACGTACTCGACGCGGATCGCCGGGATGTCGTAGAGCAGCTGCCTCGATCCGTCGACGGCGTCTCCGTCGAGACCGTCCTTGAAGGCTGGAGGGAGCCACCGCGCGAGGATGGAAACCCCCACGATGCGGTGCATCCAGGCAACCGGCTGACCACGAGCATCCAGCGCCGCCGAGATGCGATCGTAGTAGTAGGGCCGGTACACGTCGTGGCGCATGTCCTCGTCGCGCGTCCACACGACCTTCACCGGCCCGTCCACCTGACGGGCGACCCGCACCGCGTAGGGAACCCAGTCGGAATCCAGCCGGCGCCCGAACGCGCCGCCGATGTACTGGTTGTGGAAGATCACCTTCTCCGGCGGGAGCCCGCTCGCCTTCGCCGCCGCGGCATGGGCGCGGGTGATGAACTGCGTTCCGGCCCACACCTCGCACTGGTCCGGTCGCACATGCACGGTGCAGCTGAGGGGCTCCATCGCGGCGTGCGCCAGGAAGGGCGCCTCGTAGATCGACTCGAGCTTGGTGCTCGCCTTCGCGATCACCGCTGGAGCGTCGCCGTCGTTCCGGGCCGCGACGCCGGGAGTCTGCGCGGCCGCAGCGAGCTCCTTGACGATGTCGGCGGTGCTGACCGTCCCGTTGGGCCCGTCGTCCCAGCGCAGGGAAAGCGCCGCCAGGCCCTGTCTCGCCGCCCAGAGATGGTCTGCGACCACCGCGACCGCATCCTCCAGGCGGACCACCTGCCGGACGCCCTTGATCGCCTTGGCCTTGCTGTCGTCGAGGCTGGCCAGCTTTCCCCCGACGACGGGGCTCAGCGTGATGGCCGCCACCTTCATGCCGGGCACTCGCACGTCGATCCCGAACACTGCCGTGCCGTTCACCTTCGCGGGTGTGTCGAGCCGTTTGGCAGGAGTCCCGATCAGCTTGAAGTCCCTGGGATCCTTCAACGTCACTTCCGCCGGAACGGGGACGGTCGAGGCCTTCTCCGCGAGCGCGCCGTAGCTGAGCGTACGTCCGGTGGTGGTGTGCTTGACCGTCCCATTCTGCGCCCGGCAGGAGCTGGGGTCGACCTTCCACGTCTGGGCGGCAGCGGCGATCAGCATCGTTCTCGCGGTTGCGCCCGCCTTCCGCAGCGGCTGGTACAGCAGCCGGACCGAGACCGATCCCCCGGTGATCTGCACCCCGAACCCCGGGATCCCGTAAAGCTTGTCGTCGGGAGGGGCGGGCTCGAGCTGAACCTTGGTGAGATCGACCTCGAGCTCCTCGGCCAGGATCATCGGCATCGCCGTGTACGCGCCCTGGCCCAGCTCCACCTGCGACACGACGAGCGTCACGCGCCCGTCCTTTCCGATCCGGATCCACTGATTGGGGACGAAGACAGCGGAGGAGGTGGAGCCGGCGGCGCTGCGCGGTCGTGCCTCGGCGTGCCAGCCGATCAGCAGTCCGCCGCCCGCCGCCGCACCGACTGCCAGGAGCTCCCGACGCGTCAGAGCGCTCATGGTTCAGCCTCCCTTCGCCGGAGTCGCGGATGGTTTCGCTGCGCGCTTGATGGCCTCGCGGATGCGCGGGTACGTACCGCATCGACAGATGTTTCCCGACATTCCCCGATCGATGTCCTGATCGGTGGGTGCAGGGGTGTTCTGCAGAAGGGCCACGGCGGCCATGATCTGTCCAGTCTGGCAGTAGCCGCACTGGACGACCTCGATGTCGAGCCAGGCCTTCTGCACCCGCTTGCCCACGTCGGTCTTGCCGATGCCCTCGATGGTCGTGATGGCGTGCCCGACCGCCGCGCTCACCGGAAGGGCGCAGGCTCGCCTCGGGCTTCCATCGAGGTGAATCGTGCAGACCCCACAGAGCGCGACGCCGCAGCCGAACTTCGTTCCCGTCAAGCCCAGCACGTCCCTGAGCACCCAGAGCAGAGGGGTATCGGGGGAGACATCGACCTGATGCGACTTTCCATTGATCGTCAGGGCGAGCATGGACGGCGTTCAAGCACCTCCCGGCGCGGGCTGACAAGGGCTTCCAGAGACCGGCCGGGAGTCGAACGTCTGCAGCCACAACCCGAGCTTCACGGCGCTTCGACTCCTATCGCTCGGACTTCTGCCGGCGTCCCCTCCAGCACTTTGATCTCGGCGCAGCCAGCGAGTCCAACCTCGATCGCGAGCTCGAGTCAGCCCTGAGTCAGGCGCTGAGCGATGGACGGCCAGGGCAGTGACCGCCCACCGGATTCTTCGTCGCAGCCTGCCCTGATCGCCGAGGTCCGCTGAAACCGATCGGGATCCGTTCAGGACCTGGCTCTCGCGTCGCCGCCGATCGGATCACGCTTCGCCCCCGGACGTGCCGCGCCGGGCCTTCATCAACACAGCGGGCGGCCACAGCTGTGTGTGTCGGCACAGTCGCTCGAGGTCGCCTCGGCACCGGCAGATCCTCAGTGATTCCGCTCGCGTGGCGCGCGTGGCACGAGCCCTGCTCAACGGGCCGCGAGCTCACGACGGGGACTGCCTGATTCATGGATCCGATCATCATCCTCCTCTCGGCCTTCCTGCTCTCCGTGGCTGCGCTCGCCGTCTACATCCGGTCGATGCAGACCGGAGCGGCGCGAGACGACGTCTCGGGGGCGAACGTGATCTTCGCCCACGGCGAGACCGGCCATGTCGATGATCCCGCTGCCACGCCATCCTCGCGCGAGGCCCTGCAGGACGCCGTGGCAGTCCAGGCCGGACGCGGCGGCGCGATCGACGACGCGGAGCTCGCCGCCCGAGTGGCAGCGGATCAATCCACGTCGGGAGTCGTCCTCGCCTATTTCATCTCGGCGGTGGTCTGGATCGTCCTCGGGTCTCTGGCCGGGCTCGTCGCGTCGATCAAGCTGCACAACCCGGACTGGCTGACTTCTTCCGACTGGCTCACCTTCGGTCGGATCCGGACCATTCACCTCAACATCGTCGCCTATGGGTGGTCGGCGTTCGCGGGTGGAGGCCTCGCGATCTGGCTGCTCCCGCGCCTGCTGCGGACGCAGCTTCAGGGCGCCTCCTATGCGATGAGCGGGCTGATCCTCTGGAACATCGCCCTGGTCATCGGCGTCGTCGAGCTCGCGATGGGCAACATGAGCGGCCTGGAGTGGCTCGAGATGCCTCGCTGGGTCAACCTCATGCTCGCCATCGCCGCGGGCTTCGTCGCTGTCCCGCTGATGCTGACCTTGAAGCGCAGGAAGGTCGAGCACCTGTACGTGTCCGTCTGGTACCTCGGACTGGGCCTGTTCGCGTTCCCGGTGCTGTTCATCGTGGCCAACCTGCCGGTGCACTTCGGAGTCCAGCAGGCAGCGATGAACTGGTGGTACGGCCACAACGTGCTGGGCTATTTCTTTACTCCCCTCTCGCTGGCGGCGGTCTATTACTTTCTTCCAAAGATCCTCGGCGCCCCGGTCTATTCCTACAACCTCTCCCTGCTCGCCTTCTGGACACTCGCCTTCTTCTACGGGCAGACGGGAATCCACCATCTGATCGGCGGACCGGTCCCCGGGTGGATGGTCACCCTCGCGATCATCCAGGGCGTGATGATGTTCATCCCGGTGGCCGGATTCATGGTGAACCAATTCGGCACGTTGAAGGGCAACTGGGGCGCCCTGCGCCACTCGCCCACGCTCGGCTTCATCGTCGCCGGCGGGCTCATGTACGTCGCCGCTTCCTTCCAGGGCTCCGCCATGTCGCTCCGGAGCATCAGCACGGTGGGCCACTTCACCCACTTCGTCGTGGCCCACGCCCACCTCGGCAACTACGGGTTCGTCACCATGGTCTTCTTCGGCGGGATCTACTTCGTCCTGCCACGGATCCTCCAGCGCGAGTGGCCTTTCCCATCGCTGATCTGGGCCCACCTCTGGCTGGTGATCATCGGGTTCGCGATTTACTTCATCGGTCTTTCCATCGGCGGCTGGTTGCAGGGGCTGGCCATGCTCGATGCAAAGCGTCCCTTCCTGGACTCGGTCACCCTCACCCTGCCGTGGCTCAAATCCCGAACCGTAGCCGGGCTCCTGATGACCCTCGGTCATCTGGTCTTCGCAGGAAACTTCTTCGCGATGGTCTTTCAACCGGGTCGGGAGCGCGGCCTGGAGACCAGCCCGTCCACCGTCGAACGGCGAGTGAGCCATGCATCTTGAGCTGACCGCGCGGCGGCTGGTCACCGGAACCCTGGTCTTCGTGCTGCTGGCCACGGTGCTGCTGGTGGTGCTTCCATTCTTCAGGTTGCGCCACCTCGAGGCGCCCGAAGGCCTCCATCCCTACACCGACGCGCAGCTGCGAGGGCGCGAGGAGTACCTCCGTCAGGGGTGCGTGTACTGCCATTCACAGCAGCCTCGCGACCCGAGCCAGGCGCCCGACATGAAGCGCGGCTGGGGGCGCCCGTCGGTTCCAGCGGACTACGTCTACGACACGCCCCACCAGCTCGGCACGATGCGAACGGGCCCGGACCTCTTCAACATCGGAGCGCGTCAGCCGAGCGCCGCCTGGCACCTCGGGCACCTGTACCAGCCGCGGGCATACGTCGCCGGCAGCAACATGCCGGCGTACCCCTTCCTGTTCGAGGTCAAGGCCGAGGCGGAGGCAGGCGAAACGACCGTGGCGGTGCCTCCGCAGTTCGCACCCGCGACGGGTGTGATCGTCGCGAAGCGGGCCGCCCTCGACCTCGTCCAGTACATGGTCGGGCTCGACCACACCTATCCGGCGATCTCGCCACACCCGAAGCAGGGCGCGGCGGGACCATTGCTGCTTCCCACCAAGGACCCCGCTGTGCTCGCCGACATCAAGGTGGGCACCGCGATCGTGCGCGATGGAGTTCCCGGCGCGGGTGTCGCCGCCTGCGCGGGGTGCCACGGGCAGCACGCCGAGGGGAACGCGGCCATCGGTGGGCCGCGCCTGGCGGGTCAGTCCGACATGTATCTGGACGCGCAGCTGGCGGCCTATGCGGACGGCAGGCGCAAGGATCCGATCATGCTGCCGGTCGCCAAGGGTCTTTCGCCGGACCAGCGGCGGGCAGTGGCGGTCTACCTGTCGCGACTGTCGCCGCCAGGCGCCGCGGCCGGGCCGCCTCCGGAGCACGCGGTCCTGGAGCGGGGTGAACGGCTCGCCTGGTTCGGGGACGAGGCCCTGCACGTCCAGGGGTGCGTGAACTGTCACGGCCCGGCCGGAACGGGAGAGCCTCCGACGATTCCCTATCTGGCTGGCCAGTCCGAGAGCTTCCTCGGGGCCTCGCTGCACGCCTGGCGCGACGGGCGGCGCAACACCGACCCCAGCGGTCAGATGACGCAGATCGCGAAGAACCTCGGCGACGCCGACATCGCGGCCATCGCCGCCTACTACGCCTCGCAAACTCCACCATCGCCCGTGGCCGAGGCGGGCCAACCGCCTGTGACCGGCAAGAAACGCTAGGAAAGCCGCAATGGATGAATCGCGACGAAAGTTTCTGAAGAACGCGGGTCTCTTCACGATCGTGACCGGCGCGGCGACCGTCGGCGCCTGCACGAAGAGCGAGAAGGCCGAGCAACCGAAGGCGCTCACCTTCTTCAGTCCGCTCGACTTCGCCTTCGTCGAGGCGGCCATCTCGCGGCTGATTCCTGCCGACGAGCTCGGCCCGGGCGCCCTGGAGGCCGACGTCGCAGTCTACATCGATCGACAGCTGTCCGGCGCGTACGGCGGTGGAGATCGCTTCTATCGTTCCGGGCCGTGGCGGGAGGGGTCTCCCCAGCAGGGATATCAGCTTCGGTTCACCCCGGCCGAGCTGTTCCGCACCGCCCTGCCGGCGCTGCACACGCATTTCCGCAGCCAGCATCACGGCGAGTTCAGCAAGCTCTCTCCCGAGAAACAGGACGAGTATCTCAAGGCCCTCCAGAAGGGCGGCATCGACCTGGGTGGCGTTCCCTCCGAGATCTTCTTCGCCAGGCTCTGGTCGCTGACCGTGGAGGGCTTCTTCGGCGACCCGGCCTACGGCGGGAACAAGGACATGGTGTCCTGGCGGATGATCGGTTTTCCGGGGGCGTACGGCGCCTATTACGAGCTCGTCGACCGGCACAACCTGGCGCTCCGGCGGGAACCGAAGAGTCTCGCGGATGCACACCGCCACGGGCTCCCCATGGACTCGGGAATGGATCCGAACCACGCCGCTCATGCCCACCCGGCTTCAGGCGCGAAGGAAACGTGATGGCGACCCGTCTTCCCGAAACCGATGTCGTCTGTCTGGGCGTGGGTATGGTGGGAACCATGCTGGGTCTGGAGCTGACCCGCGCCGGCTTGAACGTGGTCGGCCTCGAGGGCGGGCTGCCCCGGAACACGGTCCCCGACTTCCAGGGCCCGGCGATGCACGACGAGCTCCGCTTCGCCGTTCGCAAGGGCATGATGGTGGACGCCGCGCGAGAGACGGTGACCTTCCGGAACCACGCGGGCGAGACGGCGCTTCCGATCCGTTACATCGAAGCATTCCTTCTCGGCACCGGGCTCGGAGGCAGCCTGGTTCACTGGAACGGAGTGACCTGGCGCTTCCAGGACACGGACTTCCGGATGAGAACGCTGACCGAACAGCGGTACGGGAAGAAGTTCACCTCGCCCGACCTCACCTTCCAGGACTGGGGCGTCACCGCCGCCGAGCTGGAGCCGTACTTCGATCGCTTCGAGTACTTGCTGGGAACCAGCGGGAAGGCAGGGAATCTCCGGGGCAAGAAGATCCAGGGAGGAAATCCTTTCGAGGATCCGCGTTCGCGCGACTACCCCACCCCGCCGATGAAGGAGCCATACGGATCGCACCTGTTCCGCAAGGCCGCCCAGGGGCTCGGGTACCACCCGTTCCCGCAGCCGTCCTCCAATCTGTCGACTCCCTACACCAATCCGGAAGGCCTCAAGCTCAATGCCTGTGTGTTCTGCGGATTCTGCGAGCGCTTCGGCTGCGAACACTTCGCGAAGTCCTCACCGCAGACGGTGCTGTTGCCGGCGCTGCTCAAGGATCCCAGGTTCACCCTGCGGACCGGCTGCCAGGTGCTCAAGGTCAACCTGGACAGCTCGGGCCAGCGGGCCACCGGAGTGACCTACGCCGACTCGACCGGCAAGGAATTCGAGCAGCCCGCCAAGCTGGTGATCGTCGGGCTCTACGCGCTCAACAACGTGCGGATGCTCCTGCTGTCGGGCATCGGCAAGGCTTACGATCCGCAGACTCGGACCGGGACGGTGGGCCGCAACTATGCCCACCAGACGGTGAGCGCGGCGCAGGTCTTCTTCGACCGCAACACCCGCATCAACCCGTTCATGCGGTCAGGCGCCTGCGGTACCGCCATCGCGGACTTCGTGTCCGACAACTTCGACCATGGCCCCCTGGGTTTCGTGGGCGGTGCCTACCTCGGCGAGGTGATGACCAATGGGCGACCGATCGAGTTCCACCCCACCCCTCCGGGAACGCCGGGCTGGGGGGCTGGCTGGAAGAAGGCGGTGGCGGAGCACTACAACCACACGTCGCTCATCACCGTTCACGGCAGCTCGGTGGCTCACGCCGCGAACTATCTGGACCTCGACCCGACCTACAAGGACGCGTGGGGGCTTCCGCTGCTGCGGATGACCTTCGACTTGCCCGAGAACGATCTCAAGATGTCGGCCTACCTCACCGAGAAGGCGGCCGAGATCGGGCGCGCGATGGGCGCGAAGCAGGTGGTGGGGTTGCCCCGGAAGGGCCCGTTCACCACGACCATCTACCAGACGACCCACAACACCGGCGGCACCGTCATGGGCGAGGATCCCAGCACGAGCGTCGTCAACAAATACTTGCAGAGCTGGGACGTCCACAACGTCTTCGTGATCGGCGCATCGGCCTACCCGCAGAACGCGAGCTACAACCCCACCGGCACCCTGGGTGCGCTCGCGTACTGGTCCGCCGAGGCGATCGTCAAACGGTACCTGAAGGCCCCGGGCCCGCTGGTGCACACCTGAGCCGAAAGGAGGCAGGAGTCATGGACAACCCGAGACCCGAGCCCCTCGAGGCTCAAGAAAAGCCGGAGCCCTCGGAGCGACGCACGAACCCGGTGCCTTCCATCATCATCGGGCTTTCCTCCGTCTGCGTCTTCTTTGGTGCGCAGCAGATCCTGGGCCAGGACCTGAAGGCCGACACCCTCGGTGACAGCAGGACCCTGAGCGCGCTCGAAGCTCCGACCGCGGCGGCCACCTCGGGAGGCGCCGTGGACGGCGCCGCCGTCTACACCGCCCGATGCGCCGCCTGCCACCAGGCGACCGGAGCGGGCGTGCCGGGCGCCTTCCCGCCCCTGGCGGCGTCGGACTGGGTCAAGGGCGCCGACAGCGTCCTGATCGACATCGTGCTCCACGGTGTCCAGGGGCCGCTCAAGGTGGGAGGCACCGCCTACAGCGGCCAGATGCCGGGGCTGAAAGCACAGCTCTCGGATGCGGAGATCGCGGCAGTGACCTCACACATCCGCACGCAATGGGGAAACAGCGGCGCTCCCATCACCTCCGAGACCGTGAAGGCACGTCGGTCCGCCACCGCCTCGCGCACGGCGCCCTTCAACGGCGAAGCCGAGCTGACCGGAAAGCCTTGAACGCACGGACGCGGCCCCGCGGACCCTCCGCGCCGGGGACCGGGCTGGTGCTCCTCGGGCTCGGGTGCGCCGCGCTCGCCGCCGTCTGGCTCACCACGGGGGGCGGGCGCTTCTGGACTTCCGAGGCGCTCAGGCGTGCGCGCATCGAGGCCGCGCCGGCCACGCTGTCGTCCCTCGATCTGCGTTCCTCGACCGGCCGGGTGCTGCGGCCCTGGGGCGGCGGTCAGGCGCCGGCGCGTGCGTTCCTGGTCACCTTCATCTACACGAGCTGCCCGACGCTGTGCTCGACCGCGGGCGACGGCTTCGCCAGGCTCCAGCGCGAGATCGAAGCCGAGGGAGGTGCGATCCGGCTTCTGTCGCTGTCCTTCGATCCGCGGCGCGACGATTCCCTGGCGCTGCGGACCTACGCCGAGCACCACGGCGCGGATTCCTCGCGCTGGCTGGTCACCGCGCCAACGAGCGAGGCCGCGCTGCAGACGCTCCTCGGCGAGGCTGGCGTCGTGGTCATCGACGACGGTCGCGGCGGCTATGCGCACAACAGCGCCATCCACGTCGTCCTCGGCGATGGCCGCCTGGTGGGAGTCTTCGATCTCGCGCAGGGCGAGGAGGCGCTGGAGTGCGCTCGGCGCTGGCTGAGCTGAGGACCGACGCCGGCAAGCCTCGCGTCTTCCTGACTGCGATCATCCTTCTGGTGCTCGTGGCCTGCGCACGGCGTTGGCTGGAGCGCGACATGGCGCTGCACATGCTGGTCGAGTTCCCTATCCTGCTGGCCGTCGGCGCGGCCCTGGCCTGGACGACCGATGGCGGGACTCGCGGTGTTCTGGCCCGCTACAACCTGTACGGCCTCTCCGGCTTCACCTTCGTCACGCTGACGCTGGCCTACTGGATGATCCCGGCGGCGCTCGATGCGTCGGTGCGCGACGGCTGGGTGGACGGCGCCAAGTGGCTCACGCTGCTGGCCAGCGGTTACCTGCTGCCGGCGTCCTTCAGCCTGGCTCCGTTGCCCGTGCAGGGACTGATGATGGGCAACCTCGCCTGGATGACCGCGACCGTGGGCCTCGTCTACCAGGACGCCGAGCGCCAGCTGTGCCTCTACTACCTCGCGGACGCGCAGGTCGTCGCCGGAAAGGGGCTGGTCGCGGCGGCCGTGGGCGCGGGCCTGGTCTGGTGTGTGTGGGCCGTTCGCCGCATCCACGAAGACGAGGGCCGCGGATTCCGGGCCTCGCAAAGGAACGCGGTGCAGGCGGTGCGCTCGGAGTGACCAGGGCCCGGGGAGTTTGCGTCGCACCCCCGGGGTCGCCTCCGCTCGTCTAGGACTTCGTCCGTGACTTCTCGGCTGCCGACACCGAGTTCAGCGCCACCGCGGCACGAACGAGCGCCCTCAACGCCTCTGGATCCAGCTTCTCCCCTTCCCGGAAGTCGATGGCGCGCCTCACGTTGCCCTCGAGGCTGGAGTTGAAGAGTCCCGAGGGATCCTTCACCGAGGCTCCCCTGGCGAACGTCAGCTTCACCGTGCTCTTGTATGTCTCGCCGGTGCAGATGATTCCGGCGTGGGACCAGACCGGAACTCCCCACTTCCACTCCTCGACCACATCGGGATCGGCCTCCTTGATGAGGCTTCTGAGCCGGGCGAGCAATTCTCCCCGCCAGTCGGTCAGCTCCTTGATTCGCTGATCGATCAGTCGGGAGGGAGAGTCCCCTCCCTTCCCTTCCTTCGATGCCCGCTTTGGCTTCCTCATGACCGGGCACCATACCCCCGGCCGCTCGACCGTTGGTCAGGGACCGATGAAGTCCAGCACGTCCTGGTTCAGCCGGTTCGCGTGAGTCAGCGGAAGGCCGTGCGACGCTCCGGGGTAGATGCTGAGCGTCGAGTTCCCGAGGAGCCGTATCGCGCGGAGCGCCGAGACGGAGATGGGCGCGATGCGATCGTCGTCCGCGTGAATGACGAGCGTCGGGACACTCACCGCCGCCAGGTCGCTGCTGAAATCCGTCTCGGCGAATGCCGCGATTCCGTCGTGGAGGGCGCCCGTCCCCGCCTGCATGGCCCACAGCCAGAACGACTGCAACAGTCCCTCGGAGACCTTGGAACCGAGCCGATCCGCCCCGAAGAAGGCGACGGCGAGCTCCCGGAACAGCTCGGCCCGATCCCGGAGGATCTCCTCCCGGAGCCGGTCGAACACCGCGCCCGACACACCCCCGGGGTTCGACGGGGTCTCGAGCAGGCCGGGAACGACCGCTCCCACCAGCACCACCGCGGCGACACGGTCCTCACCATGGCGCGCCAGATACCGGACCACCTCACCCCCGCCCGCCGAATGTCCGACCAGGACGACGTCTCGGAGATCGAGTCGCTCCAGGAGCCCCGCGAGATCCGCCGCGTAGGCGTCCATGGTGTGACCCGTCCACCCCTGGCTCGAACGGCCGTGACCACGCCGGTCGTGGGCGATCGCACGGAACCCACGTGAGGCGAACCACACCAGCTGCGGGTCCCAGACGTCCGCGCTCAGCGGCCAGGCGTGGCTGAACACGATTGGCCGGCCTGCTCCCCAGTCCTTGTAGAAGAGCTCTGTCCCATCCCCCGACGTCAGGCGCGGCATTCGGCAGTGTCCTTGCAAGGCGCCGGCATCACTGGCGAGCAACATGGGAGGGAGCAGCCGCCGTGCCACCCTGCGCGTACGAAGTGGCCCTGAGGCCCGGCGGCCCTGGAGCAGGTTTTCCAGCGAGCAATGACACATGTCCCATGTGTCGACCGCCGCCGGAGGGGCTAGGGTCCGGGCTCGTGACCCGCAGGGGTGACACACTTTCCCATGTCGATCCGGAGCGTCGCTCGGTTCCCCTGGGCGCGTATCTCTGGCTGGAGATGGAGTGTGAGCGCCCCCTGGTGGGACCCGCCCGCTGGCGGCTCACCGGACTGGAGAACGTCCGTGTGAACCGCGGCCTCCAGCGCGCCACGCAGCTCGGCGCGGGTCGGCTGTCGATCGAGGTTCCGGACGCCTGGATGTCGTCGGAGCACCTGGAGCTCCGGCTCGAGAACGAGCAGTGGATGGCGCGCGATCTCGGCTCGAAGAACGGGCTCCTCGTGGACGGGCAGCGCACCGAGGAGGCTCCGCTCGGGAACGGGTCCCTGCTCCTCGTGGGACACACCTGGTTCCGCTTTCGCTCGGGCGTTCCGCTCGACGGCCCTGCGGTGGAGGACCTCGAGTCGGCACCGGGGCCGACCGAGCCGCTGACGACCCTCTCCCCTGTCTTCAAGCGTGTTCTCAACCGGGCGAAGGCCATCGCCCCCACCCGCGTGCCGGTGCTCATCACGGGCGAGAGCGGAACCGGGAAGGAAGTGCTCGCGCGGTCCATCCACGCCATGTCGGGCCGGCGTGGGGCGATGGTCGCCGTCAACTGCGGCGCCATCCCACCCAACCTGGTGGAGGCCGAGCTCTTCGGTCACAAGAAGGGCGCGTTCTCCGGGGCGGACGCTGACCGTCCCGGGCTGGTGAAGGCCTCCGACGGCGGAACCCTGTTCCTCGACGAGATCGGCGATCTCCCCGCACCCGCCCAGGCGGCCTTCCTCCGCGTCCTCCAGGAAGCCGAGGTGTTGCCTGTCGGAGGGCTACGCCCGACGCCACTCGATCTCCGGGTCCTCGCCGCAACGCACCAGGACCTCGGCACGCTCGTGAAGGAGAAGCGCTTCCGCCACGATCTGCTCGCGCGGCTGGACGGTGTGACACTCGCCCTTCCTCCCCTGCGCGAGCGTCCGGAGGACCTGCCGTTGCTCGTCGGCCTCCTGCTCCGCAAGCTCGCACCGGACCGACTCGTGACCCTCGCGCCGGATGCGGCCGAGGCCCTTCTCGAGCATCCCTGGCCTCTCAACGTGCGCGAGCTCGAGCAGGCGCTTGCGGGTGCGCTGGCCCTCAGCGGCGGAGGCCCCATCGGGGCGGGCCACCTCCCTCCGGCGGTGACTGGACGTCCACCGCGCGAGCTCAGCCCCGAGGAGTCCCGCCACCGCGAGGAGCTCCTGGAGCACCTTCGCCAGCACAACGGCAACGTCAGCGCCGTGGCGCGGGTTCTCGGGAAGCATCGGACCCAGGTCGTCCGCTGGCTCGCGCGGTATCAGATTCAATCGCGCACGCTGAGCGATGACCCCTGAACGGGCCGTGGCTCCGGGTCAGCTCCGTCGGCATGCCATTCCGCGAGGGAATGTCGTGTGCTGAATCCTGCAGGGCGCGCGGTGACCGCAACCGCCGTACCAGCCCGAAAGGGCAATGACAGGCAACCGGGCCTCAAAACGGAGCGCCGCGCGGTGTGTGATCGCACAGCTCTTCGTGTGTGATCCGTGATCTCTCGCCGAGTTGCGTCGGGGAGCGGCGGGCCGGAGCGCGTGGAGAATCCATTCGCCTGCGGCTTGCGGGGAGTGAAACGGCAGCACCCCACGTGAATCAGGTGCTGAGGGCGCACGGCCAGTCGGTGGTTGGACGCCATTGCCTTCCCCGTGTGCGCGCGGTTTAGAGGTTCCCGGAGGCTGACATGCACATCGATCGGCGTGCGTTTCTCAAGGGGACCGCCGGCATCGGAGCGGCGGCCGGCGTCGGGCTCTTCGATCTCTCCGAGGCTCGCGCCGAGATGCGCGAGCTGAAGATCGCCCGCACCACCGAGACCCGCAGCGTGTGTCCCTACTGTGCCGTCGGCTGCGGGACCATCATCCACACGCTCGGGGACAAGGCGAAGAACGTCACCCCCGCGGTGGTCCACGTCGAAGGGGATCCCGATCACCCGACCAATCGCGGAACCCTGTGCCCGAAGGGCGCCACGCTCCGGGACGACATCAACAATCCCCACCGGCTCACGGTCCCCAAGGTTCGCCGTCCGGGGTCGGACCACTGGGAGGACATCTCCTGGGACGAGGCCATTGGCAAGATCGCCCGCCACATCAAGAACACCCGCGATCGAACCTTCGTCGCGAAGAACGCCAGGGGTCAGACGGTCAACCGCACGCCGGGGATCGCGGTCATCGGCGGCTGCACCGACACCAACGAGTTCAACTGGCTCCAGGACAAGGTCATGGAGGCCTGGGGCGTCGTCTATCGAGACAGCCAGGCACGAGTATGACACGGCCCAACGGTGGCCAGTTTGGCCGCCACGTTCGGTCGCGGTGCGATGACCAATGGCTGGGTCGACATCAAGAACACCGATCTGGTGCTCGCGATGGGAGGAAACCCGGCCGAGAACCATCCGTGCGGGTTCAAGTGGGTCGTCGAGGCGCAGAAGACGCGAAACGCGAAGCTGGTGGTCGTCGATCCTCGCTTCACGCGGACTGCCGCGGTGGCGGACTTCTACGCCCAGCTACGTCCGGGGACGGACATCGCGTTCCTGAGCGGGATCATCCGCTACGCGATCGAGAAGAAGCGGTACCACGAGGAGTACGTCAAGATTCACACCAACGCCCCGTACATCGTCAATGAGAAGTACGGATTCAGCGACGGCCTCTTCAGCGGCTTCGACGAGGAGAAGGCGACGTACGACAAGAAGGCCTGGGCGTACGAGCCAGATGCCAGGACCCAGGCCTACTCGCTGGACCCCACGCTGCAGCATCCACGCTGCGTCTTCCAGCTGCTGAAGAAGCACGTCGACCGGTACACGCCGGAGATGGTCGAGCGGATCACCGGGACGCCCAAGGAGACGTTCCTCAAGGTGGCGGAACTGGTGACGTCCACCTATACGCCCGACCGGGTCGGAACGATCACCTACGCCCTGGGCTGGACCCAGCACTCGGTCGGCGTCCAGATGATCCGGACCGGGGCCATGCTTCAGCTGCTCCTCGGGAACGTGGGCCGGCCTGGCGGTGGAGTCAACGCGCTCCGCGGTCACTCCAACATCCAGGGCTGCACCGACATGGGAGGGAACACCGAGATCCTCTCCGGATACCTCGCGACACCCTCGAGCGAGCACGTCGATCTGAAGACCTATCTCGACAAGGTCACCCCGAGGACGCTCAACGATCAGCCATGGGCGTCCATGAACTACTGGCAGAACTACCCGAAGTTCATGGTCTCCCTGCTCAAGGCGTTCTACGGCAAGGCGGCGACCAAGGAGAACGAGTTCGGCTACTCCTGGCTCCCGAAGACCGACGGGAACCACTCCTGGCTCTACATCTTCGACGACATGTTCCGCGGAAAGTCGACGCGCGCCGGCGGCGAGGAACCCGGACCCGAGGGCCTGATCACCGCGGGGATGAACCCGGTCGCCATCGGGCCGAACAGCAAGAAGATGATCGCCGCCCACTCGAAGCTGAAGTGGCTGGTCGTGCTCGACAACTACGAGATCGAGACCGCGACCTTCTGGAAGGCGCCCAAGGACTACGCCGGCCCTCCGGCGTCGGAGATCCAGACCGAGGTGTTCCAGCTGCCGGCCACCGGGTTCGCCGAGAAGGACGGAAGCTTCACGAACTCGGCGCGCTGGGTGGTGTGGAAGTGGAAGGCGATCGACCCTCCGGGACTCGTCAAGAGCGATCAGGAGATCCTGGCCCGCATCTTCCTCGCGGTCCGCGAGCTCTACCGGAAGGAAGGAGGCGCGTTCCCCGATCCCATCCTCAACGTGAGCTGGGAGTACACCAATCCCTCCGCCCCCGACCTGGGCGATGTCCTCAAGGAGATCAACGGCAAGGCCGTCGAGGACCTCTACGAGCCGCAGACCGATCCCAAGGCTCCGAAGAAGCTCCTTCTCGGCGCGGGCAAGCAGGTGGACGGCTTCGGTCAGCTCCGAGACGACGGCTCGACCGCGTGCGCGAACTGGCTCTACTGCGGCGTCTACACCGAGGCCGGGAACAACTCCCAGCGCCGGAACCTCGCCGACCCGACCGGACTGGGGATGTATCACCAGTGGGCGTGGAACTGGCCGGCCAACAGACGCGTCATGTACAACCGCGCCTCGGCCGACGCGAACGGCAAGCCGTGGGATCCGACGCGACCGGGAATCCAGTGGAACGGTCAGCGATGGGTGGGCGACGTTCCCGACATCGCTCCCGATTCGCCACCGGGGAAGTTCGGCGCGTTCATCATGCTTCCCGAAGGCGTGGGGCGTCTCTACGCCGCCACCCTGAACGACGGGCCGTTCCCCGAGCACTACGAGCCCACGGAGGCGCCGGTCGACAACCCGCTCCACCCCAAGGTCACCTCGAGCCCGGTCATCCGTCGCTTCACCACTGACAAGGACAAGTACGGAAGCGCCAAGGAGTACCCGATCGTGGCGACGACCTATCGGCTGACCGAGCACTACCACTACTGGACCCAGCACACCGAGCGCCTCACCCAGCTCCAGCCCGGCTTCTTCATCGAGCTCCCCGAGCAGCTGGCCAAGGAGAACGGCATCACCAATGGCTCGCAGGTGCGGGTCACCTCGGCGCGCGGCTCGGTGCAGGGCGTGGCGATGGTGACCAAGCGGCTACGCCAGATGAACGTCGACGGCAAGAACGTCTGGCACATCGGGTTTCCCATCACCTGGGGATACGCCGGCTTGAAGACCCACGTCGGTCCGCTGGCGAATCTGATGACTCCGACCGTCGGCGACGCCAACACGTGGACGCCGGAATACAAGACCTTCCTCGTGCGCATCGAGAAGGCCGAACCCCTCTCCACGACCTGAGGATCGATCATGCCCATCCAAGGTCTCGAGATCCTCCAGTCCTCTGCCTCCCTCCGAGGCCAGAACAGCGCGCTGAGACAGACCCCGTTCCTCAGCAAGTACATCGACACCTCGACCTGCATCGGCTGCAAGGCGTGCGAGGTGGCGTGTCAGGAGTGGAACGACCTGCCGTCGGTCCCGACGCAGCAGGTCGGGACGTACCAGACGCTCCCCTCGCTCCACGCTCAGTTCTGGAACCTGATCCGCTTCGACGAGGTGGAGGTGGAAGGAAACTTCGCCTGGCTGCTCCGGAAGGACCAGTGCATGCACTGCTCCGACCCGGGGTGCCTCGCCGCCTGTCCCGCGCCGGGCGCAATCGTCCAGTACACCAACGGCATCGTCGACGTGAATCCGGAGCAATGCATCGGATGCCGTCTGTGCGAGACCGGGTGTCCTTTCAACGTCCCGCGCTTCTCGGAGAGGACCGGGAAGATGTCCAAGTGCACGCTCTGCGTGGACCGGACCACGCGGGGGCTCGAGCCGGCGTGCGTGAAGTCCTGTCCGACCGGATGCCTCCACTTCGGGACCAAGGAGGACATGGTCGCGCTGGGCAATCAGCGGGTCGCGCAGCTCAAGGCCCGCGGGTTCGCCAACGCCGGTCTCTATGACCCACCCGGCGTGGGCGGGACGAACGTGGTGACGGTTCTGAAGTACGCCGACAAGCCCGAGCTCTACGGGCTTCCGGCCCATCCGACGGTGCCGGCCACGGTGAAGTTCTCCAAGCGCCCGTTGCGCTGGCTCGGGCTGGTGGCCCTGGCCGGGACCGTCGTTGGCCTGGTGGGTCACTACCTCCGGTACGGGCCACGCACCGGAAAACGGTCGCAGTCCCCCACTCCGCCCGAGGGGAAGCCATGACCACCCCCAGGACCTCTCCCGCCCCGGAGTTCACCGGTGACCCGGCCATCGCGGCGGCCCGGACCGCGGAGGACGTCGTCGTCGACGGTCGCCTGGTGAGGTTCCGCTGGTCCACCCGGGTGATTCACTGGGGCGTGGCGCTGACGTTCGTCCTCACCCTGCTCAGCGGGCTGCCGATCTGGACGCCCATCTTCGGATGGCTGGCCTTCCTCTTCGGAGGCCTCCAGGTCTGCCGCTGGCTCCACCCCTTGCTCGGGATCGTCTTCTCCGCGTTCATCCTGCTGCAGTTCATCGACTGGGCGGGCGCGATGCGGATGACGCCCGCGGACCGGCGCTTCGTCCGCCTCAAGAGCTTCCTCGCGTACATGCGCTGGGAGCTCAACGAGGACGAGGTGGGCAAGTACAACGGCGGGCAGAAGGTGCTGTTCTGGCTGAGCTCGCTCGCTGCGCTGGGCCTGCTCCTGACGGGTGTGGTGCTCTGGTATCCGCAATTCTTCGGCGAGGGGCTCCGGGAGGCGAGCTGGCTCCTGCACGACATCACCTTCATCCTCTTCACCCTCCTGATCATCGGGCACATCTACCTGGGCATCGTCGAGCCCGGGACCTTCACGGCGATGATCAAGGGAACGGTGAGCCGTGACTGGGCCAAGCTGAATCATCCCGCCTGGTATCGCGACGTGACCGGCGAGCGGCGCTGACCTGGGCCCCAGTGAAGGTCGTGGCCGCGTGGCAGCAGACTTCGACGAGGTTGCATCCAGTCCGCACCCGCAGCTGGCCACGCTGCGTTGACCTCGTAACAACGGCTCCTTCGGTTCATCTGCTCGGCCGCCGCTTCGAGTCGAGCGTGTTAGGGAGCATGCCGCTTGCACGGGAGAGGCTATATGCGAGTCCGCTCTCTGGCCGTTCTCGTCGTGGTGTCGTTCCTGGGAGGGTGCCGCCAGCGGGCAGCACCCACGCCGCCCCCACCGACCGTGCAGGTCGTCCCGGTGGTGCAGCGGGACGTTCCCATCTTTCACGAGTGGGTCGGCAACCTGGATGGGTTCGTCAACGCGGAGATCAAACCTCAGGTCAGCGGCTACGTGATGGCTCAGGTTTACCGGGACGGAGCCTACGTTCGAGGGAACGAGGTCCTGTTCCTGATCGATCCACGCAACTACAAGGACGCGGCCGCGGACGCCCAGGCGACCCTGAACCAGGCCATCGCCTTGCTGGAGAAGACGCGCCTCGACGTGAAGCGTGACCAGGAGCAGTTCGCGGGCCAGGCGATCACCCGCCAGCAGCTCGACAACGACATCGCTGCCGAACGTCAAGCAGCGGCGGCGGTCGAGTCCAACCGGGCCAGGGTACGCCAGGCGCAGCTCAACAGCGGATGGACGAAGGTGACCTCGCTGGTCGACGGAATCGCCGGCATCGCTCGCGTCCAGGTGGGCAACCTCGTCAATACCTCGACCACGCTGACCACCGTCTCCCAGGTCGATCCGATCAAGGCGGAGTTCAACATCAACGAGGTCGAGTACCTCGATTCGCAGCAGGGAAACCACTGGGCAGAGCCTGGGCTCCGGGACGATCCACCGCTCGAGCTCATTCTCCAGAACGGCAGCATCTATCCGCACAAGGGGTCGGTCCACGCCGTCAATCGACAGTTCAGCCCGCAGACGGGAACGATCACCGTCCAGGGCTCGTTCCCCAACCCGGGGAGGATCCTCCGGCCCGGGCAGTACGCGAGGGTCCGCGCCGCGATCGAGACGCAGAAGAACGCCTTCCTCATTCCTGCGCGGGCGGTCAACGAGCTCCAGGGCAACTATCAGGTCGGAGTGGTCGGAGCCGACGGGAAGCTCCAGATCCGGACGGTGCGGACCACGGGCCAGGTCGGCTCGATGGCGATCGTCGCCGAGGGGCTGACCGTCGGAGAGAACGTCGTCGTCTCCGCTCTGGCGCGGCTCAGGCCAGGAATGCCGGTTCACGCCGTCCCCGCCACCGAGCAGCCTGCCACCTCGGCGGGACCATCGCCGGGAGTGCGCTGAGTCATGTCGGCCTTCTTCGTCGGCCGTCCCATCGTGGCGATGGTGATCGCCATCCTCATGGTCCTGATCGGCGGCGTGGCGATCTTCGGCCTGCCGATCGCGCAGTACCCCAACATCGTGCCACCGCAGATCCAGGTGACCACCAGCTACACCGGTGCGGACGCGGTCACCATCGAGCAGGCCGTCGCCACGCCCATCGAGCAGCAGATGTCGGCCGCCGACAAGCTGCTCTACATGCGGTCCACCAACGCGAACGACGGGACCTTCAACCTCCAGGTCACCTTCGACGTCGACAGCGACATCAACATCGACCAGGTCAATACCCAGAACAAGGCGGCTCAGGCCCAGGCGCTCCTGCCGCCCGACGTCAACAACTTCGGGCTGACCTTCCTCCAGTCCACGGGGCTTCCGCTGGTGGCGATCTCGCTCTTCTCGCCGCAGGGGAGCTACGACACGCTCTTCCTGAGCAACTACGCGACCATCAACCTGATCGACACGATCCAGCGTGTACCCGGCGTCGGACAGATCCGGGTGTTCGGTGCCGCGGACTATGCGATGCGTATCTGGGTCAAGCCGGATCGGCTCGCCAAGCTCGGATTCACCGTCTCGGACCTCGTCCAGGCGGTGCAGGCGCAAAACGCGGTCAACCCCTCCGGCCGACTCGGGGCCGATCCTGCTCCCAAGGGCCAGCAGTTCACCTACACCGTGCGGGCGCAGGGGCGCCTGCTCAAGGCCGAGGAATTCGGCAACATCGTGGTGCGCCTCAATCCCGACGGATCCACGGTACGTCTTCGGGACCTCGCCCGGATCGAGCTCGGGGCGCTGACCTACACCACGCTCGGCCGCTTCAATCAGAAGCCGTCGGTCATCCTCGGCATCTACCAGACACCGGGTTCCAACGCCCTGGCTGTCGCCGACGGAATCCGGAAGACCATCGAGGAGCTCAAGCAGCGCTTCCCGCCGGACATGGACTACGCCATCGGGCTCGACACGACACTTCCGGTCACCGGCGGCATCAAGGAGATCGTGATCACCCTCGTGGAGACCACGCTGCTGGTGGCACTCGTGGTCTTCATCTTCCTGCAGAGCTGGCGCGCCACTCTGATTCCTCTCATCGCCGTGCCGGTGTCCCTGATCGGCACGTTCATGGTGTTCCCGCTCCTCGGATTCTCGATCAACACCCTCTCGCTCTTCGGGCTGGTCCTGGCGATCGGCCTGGTGGTCGACGACGCGATCGTGGTGGTGGAGGCGGTCGAACGTCACATCGAGGAAGGCGAATCGCCGCGAGAGGCGACGCTCGCCGCGATGAAGGAGGTCACCGCGCCCGTGGTCAGCGTCGCGGTGATCCTCTCCTCGGTGTTCATCCCCATGTCCTTCATCAGCGGGATCACCGGGCGGCTGAACAAGCAGTTCGCGCTGACCATCGCCGTCTCGGTGCTCTTCTCCGCGTTCAACGCCCTCACGCTTTCTCCGGCGCTCTCGGCCTTGCTCCTGCGTCGGCGAACCGAGTCGAAGGGTCCGCTGGCCAGGTTCTTCCGCGTGTTCAACCGTGGCTTCGACCGGGTTCGGGAAAGGTACCTGGGCATCTCCGCGTTCCTGATCCGCAAGGCCGCGATCGGCCTCGCCATCCTCCTGGCATTCACGGTCCTCACGGCCCTCGTCGGTCGCCAGGTCCCGGCGGGCTTCCTGACCGAGGAGGACCAGGGCTACGCCTTCATGAACGTCCAGCTCCCGGACGCCTCGTCTCTGGAGCGTACCGATGCGGTGACGCGCAAGATCGACGCCATCCTCGCGAGTACCCCCGAGATCTCCACCTTCAACACCATCGTGGGGTTCTCGATCCTGAGCTACAGCTCGGCGACCTACAACGCTTTCTACTTCCTCAGCTTCAAGCCCTGGGAGCAGCGCAAGGGCGAGGAGCACAACGAGGCAGCGGTGATCAGACGGCTCAACGCCACGCTGGCGGCCAAGATCGACGAAGGGATCGCCTTCGCCATTCCACCGCCGGCCATCTCGGGCCTCGGCACCTCGGGTGGCTACTCGGGCTGGATCCAGGACCGCAGCGGCAACGACGTCCCGTACCTCGCCACCAATCTGGAGAAGTTCATCGCCGCCGCGCGCAAGCGACCCGAGGTGGGCAGCATCAACACGGTCTTTCGACCATCGGTGCCCCAGATCTACGCCGACGTCGATCGGGACAAGGTGATCAAGCAGGGCGTGCCGATCAGCAGTGTGTACCAGACCCTGCAGGCCTTCCTCGGCGGCGCGTACATCAACCAGTTCAACCGGTTCGGGCGAACCTGGCGGGTCTACCTCGAGGCCGAGGGTGAGGACCGCATGAGCCCTCAAGACATCGCCGAGTACTACGTCCGGAACTCGAGCGGAGAGATGCTCCCGCTCTCCACCTTCGTCTCCACCCAGCGAGTCTACGGACCGGAGTACACCAACCGCTTCAATCTCTATCGCTCGGCTCAGGTCATCGGTGGGCCAGCGCCCGGGTACAGCTCCGGGCAGGTTCTGACTGCGCTCCAGCAGGTTGCCGACGAGGTCCTCCCGCGCGACATGAGCCTGGCCTGGGCGGATCTGTCGTTCCAGCAGCAACGCGCCGGCAGTGCCGCGCCGGTCTTCGGACTCTCGCTGCTCTGCGTCTTCCTCATCCTCGCCGCGCTGTACGAGAGCTGGTCGCTGCCGTTCAGCGTCCTCCTCTCCGTGCCCATCGCGGTCTTCGGTGCGCTGGTCGGGCTGTGGCTGCGGAAGTACGAGCTCAACGTCTACGGACAGATCGGGCTGGTGATGCTCATCGGCCTGGCGGCGAAGAACGCCATCCTCATCGTCGAGTTCGCCAAGGGAGAGCTGGAGAAGGGACGGCCGCTGGTGGAGGCCGCTCTCGATGGGGCAAAGCTCCGGTTCCGTCCCGTCCTCATGACGTCCTTCGCCTTCATTTTCGGCTTGCTTCCGCTCTGGACCGCGGAAGGCGCGGGTGCCCTCTCGCGACGGCAGATGGGAACGACCGTGATCTCCGGAATGGTCGCGGCGACGGTCATCGCGATCTTCATCATCCCCATGCTCTTCGCGCTGGTGGAGCGCCTCAGTGGCGCAGAGCGGAAGAAGACCGAGGGTGGGGCTCCGGGCATTCCCGGCGCGCCGGGCGCGACGCCCACGCCGGCAACGCGAGAGCACTGACGGGGACATCCATGAGACCACCCACACGCACTGCGAGTCTCTGCATCGCCGCCGCGTCGCTCCTGGCCTCACCCGCGATGGCCATGCAGCCCCTCGAGACCTTCCTCACGGCTGCTCGCACGCGGAACCCGGACGCGCGTCAGGCCAGCGCGGTGTACGACCAGCAGAAGGCGGATGCGCTGACCACCCTGGGCAGGCAGCTGCCGGGCGTCTCGGTCAGGGCGAACTACTATCGCAACCAGTACGAATCGCAGATCAGCGTCGGCGGGAATCAGATCGTGATCCAGCCGCAGAACCAGTGGACCGGCTCGGGGACCTTGAACGTCCCGTTGATCGATCTGGCGCAATTTCAGCGGATCGGCGCGGCCAACACCAACGCCGACAGCTACGCCCGGCGGCTCGAGGCAACGCGTCTCTCCGTCGAGGGTGAGACGGCGCAGGACTACTACCAGCTCCTCGCCAACCTGGCGCTGGTCGAGGTTGCGCAGAACTACCTGGAGGTCTCGCAGGAGAACCGCAAGCTCACCGAGACCAAGCTGAGGGCAGGGGCCGCCACCCGCCTCGACCTGGACCGCGCCATTGCCGACGTCGAGTCCCAGGTCCAGCAGCTGGCGTCGGCGCGGCTCCAGGTGGCCCTCGTGGCGCGTGATCTGGAATCGACGACCTCGGTCACACCGGACACCTCGACGACCGTGGATCTGACCGACGATCTCCACCCCGAGCGGGAGCTGGGCTACTTCGAGGCCGAGGTTCCGATGGTGCCCTCGGTGACCGCTGCCGCCCTCGCGACGCGCTCGGCGCAGCAGCAGGCCACCGCGGAGAAGTTCGCGCTGGTCCCCGTGCTCGCAGGCAGCTTCACGGAGTACTACGCGAATGCACCCGGGTTCGAGCCATCCCACTGGTGGTGGCAGCTCGGGATCACCGCGACCTGGACGTTCGATCTGACCAACGTCGGGAACATCCAGAGCTCCGGTGCCAACGCAGCCGCGACGCAGGCAGCCGAGGACAAGGCGCGGCTGGTCGCGGGAGATGCGATCCATCGGTACTGGCAGACGATCGTCGCCGGAATCGCGCAGAGCCGGTCGGCACGGGCGGGTCGGGATGCGGCGGTCCACGCCTCCGAGCAGGCACGGGTGCAGTACATGGCAGGAAGCGCCACCCAGCTCGACCTCCTGCAGGCACGCCGGGACGCCTTCTCGGCGGAGGTGACCCGCATCCAGACCGACGCGAACCTCCTCAACGCCCGGGCGCAGCTCCGGCTTGCCGCGGGGCGAAGCCTGGTCCAGGAGCCGCGCTGACGGATCGCGTTCGCTGCGTCCACAGCTCGATCTGCTGCAGAATCGGCTGCGAGGGGTCGGAGCGGCCTAGAGGAATCGCCCGTGACTACCGGCCTGCTGGGCTCGTCGGCGATCGTCGCTCTCGGCGCGATTCCCGGCGACGTGATCTGGTCCTACTCGGTCGCCGGAGTGGTCCTCGCGATCGGGCTCGCCGTCCTCCTCCTCCGCGACGAGTGGTCCAGGGCACGGGGGCTCGACAAGCTGCTCCTGCTCGGCCCCCCCTTCTACGCCGCGCCACTGGCGGCATTCGGCACGGAGCACTTCACCCAGGCGGACGCCGTCGCCTCGATCGTCCCCGCGTGGATCCCCGGCCATCACTTCTGGGTGTACCTCGTCGGTGTCTGCTTCATCGCCGCGGCATTCAGTCTGGTCACGCGGATCCAGGCTCGCCTCTCGGCGAGCCTGCTGGCCCTGACCTTCTTCCTCTTCGTGGTGCTGATGGACATTCCGGGCTGGGTACAGGACCCGAAGGACCGGATCGCTCTGACGCTCGTGCTGCGGCAGCTGTGTTTCAGCGGCGGCGCCCTGGCGCTGGCCGCCAGTCTTTCGACACAGCCTCGTGACGGCTGGGCGGAGACCGCCGCGAAGATTGCGCGATACTTCATCGCGATTCCGGTGCTGGTTTACAGCGTCGAGCAATTCATGCACGGCGACCAGGTTCCGGGCGTTCCGCTGAACAGACTGACTCCGGACTACGTCTTCGGGCACGGCCTCTGGACGTATCTGACGGCCGTGGTCTACGCGGTCGCAGGTTCCCTCCTGCTGGTGGGGAAGAAGACACGCGCAGCCGCGACGTGGATCGGTCTGACAGTGCTGCTGATCGTCCTCGCCGTCTACGTGCCGATCGGAGTGGTGGACCGGGCGAGTCTCAGCAAGGGCTTCAACTTCCTGGCGGATACGCTGATGTTCTGCGGCGCCATCCTCCTGCTCGCGAACGCGATGCCCCGCGAAGCACCCCTGCGTCAGCCCTCGGCGAGCGCGCTGCAGCCGGGCGGGTGACGCGCCTCGAGACCGGGACCCCGTCCCCGAGGAACCCCCGAGAGCCTCGCCGGGGCGTCCAGGTGCACAGTCACCCACGTTCCCCCGGACGCTGCGGACTGGCACCCGCCCCGGAGATGAGGAACGCTCGGGGTCGGCGCGGTCCATCCCAGGGGGGCTTGCCATCGCCCTGTCGATCCAGACGTGTGCGTACCACCCCGACCGGGTCGGGCAGGCGCTCTGCATGCGCTGTCGCCGGGTCATCTGTCAGGAGTGCGCGCTCACCTGGGACGGGGTGAACCACTGCCGCGCCTGTCTGGAGCAGCGGCGGGGGCAGACCCGCGGCGGACGCTCGTGGCTGCGATGGGCCGGCTGGACGGCGGTCACCTCGGCGCTGTTCCTCGCCACCGGCTGGGCCATGGCCTGGTCCATCGGGCTCTGGGCGAGGCGCTGGTGAGCCTTCCCCGTGGAGCGACCCCGGGGGCGCTCGACCTCCTCGACGAGGGCCTGGAGCGGGTGACCCGGGCCTGGGGCGCGGTGGGTGCGTTCTGGCTCCTGGCGCTTCCGGCGCGCGTCGCGCTGGTCGATCTCCTGCTTCTCGCGACCGGCCCGGGCCGCCGCTCGGCACCGCTGCTCGAGCGGAGCTACCTCGTCCTCGGGCTCGGACTGCTGACGGTGTACGGCCGCGTGATCCTGGGGCGCGCTCTCGCGGCGCGCCCGCCGGTGCCTCCTGACCGCTGGCGCATCCTCGCCGTCCCCGCCCGGACCTTCGCCCGCGCCCTGACCGCCACGCTCGCGGTGCTCCTGGTGGCGATGCTGCTGGGATTCACCGTGCTGGCCCCGCTCGCGCTGCTCCCGCTCCTCGGGCTGGTCGCGGTCGCCCCCGGCGAGCGTCTGCTCACGATGCTCTCCGGACCCCGGAGGCTGCTGGGCCTGCACCTGCTGCTGCTCCCCGGGCTGCTGGTGGTGGCCGCGAACCTCCACGGCGTGATCTCGCTCATCGCGGTGGCGCTCTCCAGCGTGCTGCCCGGGGATCCGCAACGGCTGGTACGCGCGCTGGCGTTGCAGAGCCCGCGCTACCTGGCGCTGCTGCTCGGGGGCGTGTCCCTGTGCATCGAGCCGGTCTGGCTCGGAGCGCTGACCGCACACGTCGAGGCGGCACGCGCCCGGACGAGCGGGGAGGACCTCCGTGTCTGGCTGGAGGAGCTACGCTCGCGCTCTACGAGGAGGGCCGCGTGACCGCGCTCGCGCTGGTGCTCGCGGCGACGCTCTCCGCGGCGGAACCCTCGATGGGCATCGAGGCCTACCGCGAGGCGCTCGACGCCATCGCGGCCCGTCTCGACGCCGACGACGCCCCGGGCGCCGCGGAGCTGGCCTCGAGCCTGGCGGCGGCGCAGATCGACTGGGAGGGGGAGCCGTTGCTCCCGGACGCCGCGCTCCTCGCCGCCATCGCCAACGGCCGGGGGGCGGAGGTGAGACCCACGCTGGACGCGCTGCGCGCCGCGCTGCACGAGACGGCGGCCACAGCAGCGAGCGCCACCGACGATCGGCGCACCCTGGCTCGGCTCGCGCGCGAACGGGCC
>Ga0081540_1000426_pt1 | contig 41613 bp, 50 predicted proteins | sample TabmetS2T1R1_FD_71024 | JGI IMG/M metagenome (GOLD analysis project Ga0081540, IMG submission 71024) | Tabebuia heterophylla rhizosphere microbial communities from the University of Puerto Rico - S2T1R1 | ecosystem: Host-associated > Plants > Roots > Rhizosphere ...
CGCTCGCCGTGGGTCCACCGGCCGCGGCCCAGGCTCCCCAGACTCCGCCGGCCCCGGCGCCGGAGCCGATCGGGAGCAAGCTCTTTCCCCCCGAGCTGATCATGACGCACCAGGCAGAGATTGGCCTGGAGGACAAGCAGCGCGAGGCGATCCTCAAGGAGCTGGAGAAGGCCCAGGCGCAGTTCCCCCGGCTCCAGTGGCAGCTGCAGGCCGCGAGTCAGCAGCTCGGGAAGCTGCTCGACGCCCCACAGGTCGACGAGTCGAAGGCCCTGGCCCAGGCCGGCGAGGTGATGAAGCTGGAGACGGAGATCAAGCGAGCCCACCTGGGGCTGCTGATCCGGATCCGGAACACCTTGTCCGACACGCAGCGGAGCAAGCTCCAGGCGCTGCGCCGCGCGTCGCCGTAGACGGCGGAGCAACAGCTCGGCGAGGCGCGTGTCGCCGGCGCCGCACCTGCGCGGGTGTCGCAGTCGCGTGATTCCGCACGATCGCGGCAGGCATCCCCGGTGCAGAAGGCCCCGCCCGGTCTCCGTTCAGGAGGAGGGCGCGATGGACACCGAAACTGCTGGGTCGAGGTGGGTTCTGCGGAGCGTCGTGGAAGCCGTGCTCGTGCTGGTCGGGCTGAGCCTGTTCGGCTCTCTCACCCTGTCGCTGCTCGGCTGAGCCGATGGAAACCAGGACAGCCAGGCGGAGCCGGATTGTGCAGGGCGTCGTGGAGTTCGCGGGCCTGCTGCTGGTGCTGAGCGCGCTGATCCTCTCCTCGTGAACCGTTCGGCTGAACACCGCCATCTGCGCCGGCGGTCTCGTGCACCGGGCCCCCCGGGCGAAAGCGGACGGAGTAGCGACCGCGGTCCGCCACGCAGTGCCGGCTGGCCAGTCAGCGCGAGCAGCATCGGCTCCGTCGCCGGCACCGGTCAGAGCTTGCGCGCCGTCAGGCACGCGTAGTCGATGTGCCCGAAGAGGGCGCCAGCCTGTGCCCGGCGACGTGCCTCGGCCTTCAGGGCCTCGCCCAGGTACGGGCCGATCCGGCCGGCCGCCACCAGCGCGGCGGCACCACGCTCCAGGATGGTCACCACGTACTCGGTGTCGTCCATCTGGATCCGGCCGAAGCTCCGCAGCCGCCCGGAGACGAAGCCGGACTCCGCGGCGAGCGTCACGAGGCGCTGGACGATCCACGGATCGTGCACGTGCGCCGGGATGAAGGCGGAGATGCAGCTCTCGAGCGGATCGTTCTCTTCGCCGCCCAGGCTCAGCGTCGCGAAGTTGCCGTCGAACACGGCCAGCCCGCCTCCGGGCCGGAGCACGCGCGCGGCCTCGTCCAGGACCTGCTCGGAACGCGGGACGTGCGACAGGACGCGATGGAGGATGACGGTGTCGAAGGACGAGGCACCGAAGGACAGGGCCGTCCCGTCCGCGACGTCGAAGCGCAGCCTCGTCTCGCCAGCCGCGAGTTGCCGGGCCTTGGAGACCAGGAGCGGGGACGGATCCACTCCGACCACCTCGCGCACCCGCGGGTCCCGCACCAGGAGCCGGGCGATGGCGCCGGTGCCGCACCCCACCTCGAGCACCCGGGTCCCCCGCGGCAAGGCAGCATCGGCGGCGCGGTCGAGCTTCGCGCGGGGTTGCGGCTGCGCCCGGCGAGCCTTCATCGCCTCGGCGACCGATGCGACGGCCGCGGCCTCGACCTCCCTGGACCTGGCATAGAAGTCCGCCACGGCGTCTCCGGGTCCACTCATGAACCCCGCCGGGCCGGAGATCAAGGCCGCACGGGTGAGCAGGGCCCGGGAACGTGGCAGCCTCGTTCCATGGCCACCACCTTCAAGGCCGGCGTCGCCGGGTGGGACTACAAGAACTGGAACGGGACCGTGTACCCCCAGCGTCCGGGGCGCGCGTTCGACAAGCTCGAGTACCTCTCGCTCTACCTTCCGCTGTTCGAGATCAACCGGACCTACTACCGGGCGGCCACCGCGGCCGAGGCTCGCAGCTGGGTCGAGCGAGTCTCCCACCGACCCGACGTGACCTTCACCGCGAAGATCCCCGAGCAGTTCGTCGCCCCCGGAAAGAGCTGGACTCGCGAGGACGTGGCGAGCGCCCGCGAGGGGCTCGACGTCCTGAACGACGCAGGACGGCTCGGCGCGGCGGTGCTCCAGTTCGCCTACAGCTTCAAGCGGATCAAGCGGGACCACACCATCGACGAGGACGCGCTGAAGTGGCTCCTCAAGGCCGCTGGAGCGTTCAAGGGGTTACCGGTCTTCGTCGAGTTCCGGCACGACAGCTGGGACGCTCCCGAGGTCCTCGCCGAGCTGAGGGAACGAAAGATCGGCTGGGTGGCCGTGGACCAGCCGCACCTGCCCAAGGATTCGCTTCGCCTCCGCCCCTACGCCACCACCTCCACCGGCTACGTCCGGATGCACGGCCGGAACTACCAGACCTGGATGCGCTTCTTCGGGCGCGGCTCGAAGAAGACCGCGGAGAACGTGGAGAAGCGGCAGAAGAAGACGCCGGAGCAGCGTCGCGCCGAGGAGGACCAGAAGAACGCCCGCTTCGACTACCTCTACACGCGCCACGAGCTGGAGGACATCGCCCGGACGGCGCGGGAGATCGCCCGGCAGCCGGATGTCCGCGAGGTCTACGCGGTCAACAACAACCACAACTTCGGCAAGGCGCCGACCAACGCGCTCATGCTCGAGTCGATGCTCACGGGCGAGGACCTTCCTGCCCCACCGGATCTGTTCGAGCTCTATCCGGAGGCGCTGAAGGGGTTCGCACATCCGGTCCCGGCGGACGAGCTCCGCGAGGCCGACGGATCTCCGCCGCCGCGCTCGTCAGGGAGTGACCCCGTGGAGCCTGGCCAGCAGCGCTGAGCGCCCGGTCCGCGGCATCGAGCCGCGCGGCCGCGAGCGGGAGACGCTCGGCGCCGGCGACGTTCAGGACCGGCGCGTGGTGCCCGCCGTGGACCGACTCTTGACCCGGCGGTACTTCGGCGGACGCGCGTCGGTGCGCTCGATCACCTTCCTTGCCTCGAGGTCGAGCTTCACCGTCTCGCCGTACCAGTGGGGGTTGCCGTCGAAGCGCTTCACCAGGCGCTCGTGCAACCGCATCATCAGCTCGGTGTGGGTCAGCTCCGCTCGCCCGAGCACAGCGAGGAGCGCCGCACGGACCTGCTCGTACTTCTCCCGGCTGATGTTCTTTCCGGACTTCCGCTGCGGGTGCCTGGTCACGATCTTCTCGGTCATCGCGCCACCTTCTTGATGGTGTCCCAGGTTCGCGTCGTCACGTCCTCGCCGAAGGTCTTCTCGATCAGCGACATGAACACCGGCCCCTTCGGCGTGCGGACGTAGGCGGTGAACACCTCGCGCCCGCTCACCTGGAGGATCCGCGCTCCATCCTGCTCTGGCAACCGTGGCAGCGCCCGGGTGGGCGCCTCGCGGAGGAAGGTCACGATGCGCTTGGACTCCGGAGGGAGCCGGTGCTTCGAGAAGGGGTCGGCGGCGATGAGCGCCTGCAGTTCGTCGATGGAGCGGACGATGGTCGCGAACGTCCGCCCGAGGTGCTCCTGCATCGCGGCCTCGGCCTTCCTCTGGAGCGCCACGTCCGATGCCGCGCGGGCGCTGAACACCACGTTGCCGCTCCCCAGCACCGTCCGGACCTCGGTGAAGCCGGCCTTCTCGAAGGCCCGCTTCAGATCGGGCATCTTCGCGTTCGTCGGCATGACGCCCCGCAGAAAGGCGGCATAGCGCGGCATGGGTCGTCAGGCCTTTCCGTGGAAGCACGCCTCGACGTTGTGCCCGTCCGGATCCAGCACGAACGCGCCGTAGTAGCCCGCGTGGTAGTGCGGCCTGGGGCCGGGCGGTCCATTGTCACGCCCTCCCGACGCCAGCGCCGCCCGGTAGAAGGCGTCCACCTCGGCGGGCGATCCCGCGCGAAACGCGACGTGGACCCGCGGCATCTCCGGGGACCCCTGCGCTACCCAGAAGTCGGGCTTCGGCGGGACACCGTAGCCGAGCACCACCAGACCGCCGGTGTGCTCTGTCGGGATCTCCATCAGCACGCGATAGCCGAGGGGTGCCAGTGCCGCCTCGTAGAACCGCCGGCTCGCCGCGGGGTCGCTGACCTTCAGGCCGGTGTGGTCAATCATGGCGGCGACCTAGCACACGCCCGGGGGGCGGGACCGAGGCGTCCGGGAGGTGCATCGGCTTTCTCGAACCATTTCGTCGCTCTTTCGTCATTTTCCGCGCCGCCACTCTCGCGTACACCGGGGCTCCGTCGTCGAGGGCCGTCCATGGACTTCGAGATCCGGTTTCAGGGGCTCGAGAGCTCCGATCCGCTCCGCGAGCACGCGGAGATCCTGGTGGTTGCTCACCTGGGCCGCTTCCGGTCCGAGCTCACCCAGGTCTTGATCGTCGTCGGCCGCCGCAACGACGGAACGCGCCCCACGGAGATCCGCTGCGAGATCACCGCGACCGGCCCGCGGCTGCCCGGCACCACGGTCGATCACCGCGGTCTCCACGCCTTCCCCGCGGTCTCGCTGGCCATCCAGCGAGCGGCTCGCGCGGTGCGCCACGATCTCGACCGGATTGATCGTCACGGCTGACCCGCGCCGGGCTCACGCCAACGGCATGTTCCGGCCCGCGGCGTGCTCCCGGAGCGAGGTGAGGAGCTCACCCCACCACAGCCCCATCATCCGGATGAAGGCGGGAACGTCCTGCCCGTGCCGCACCGGGTGATCCGGCCGGAGGCTGGCCCAGCCGCGGTGGGTGACGGTGACCGTGGTGCCGCTCGGGCTCGGCTCGAACTGCACGTCGACCTCGGTGCGCTCGCCTTGCGCGAAGGCGACGCCGCGCCACTCGAACGCCAGCCGGGAGGGAGGCTCCCAGACGGTCACCGTCCCGGTCTCGAGCACCCGGGTGGTTCCCTTCGTCTCGAAGGACTCGTAGAGACGGCCGCCCAGCTTGGGCTCGAGGTGGATGAACCCACGGTTTCCGCCAGCGACGCGGTACTTGAGGCCGCGCCGCCACCACTGGTCTATCTCCTCGGTGAAGACCCGGAACGCCACGTCGGGGGGAACCGCCACAAGCACCGTCGCCCGGGCCTGGTCTCCTGGACGCACGGCGGTCATCGGCGCCGCCCCCGGTGCGCCCGTTCGGCGTGCATCTTGAACGCCTGCAGCTGGTCACCCCACATCGCCTCGACATCCTCCACCCAGGCGCGCAGACGGGCCAGGGGCTCGGTGCGCAGGGAGATGATCCGGGCCCGTGCGTCGTCGTCGAGCGACTCCTGCGAGATGAGGCCCGCGCGTCGAAGCACGCGGAGGTGCCGGCTCATCGCCGGGCGGCTCATCTCCAGCGCGTCCGCGACCTCGCTGGGCCGCTGGGGCCTCGACCGCAGCCTCTCGACGATGGCCCGGCGGTTCGGATCGGCCAGCGCGGCCAGCGTGCGGTCGAGGTCAGCCGCCACGGGTCTTCGGGTCCCGCACCCGCTGGATGAACCACCAGTGGTGCCCCTCGGGGTCCTCGACGCGATAGGTCCGGTCGCTCCAGTAGTCGTCCCCGTAGTCGGTGGTGGTCGGCTCCTCCTGGACCTTTCCCCCGGCGGCGCGGGCACGCGCGCAGTGGGCATCCGCGTCGTCGACGAAGATGGCCAGCATCTGGGTGTTCACCCCACCCACGGTGCGTGGGCTTCGCGTCGGCAGCGGGGTCTTCCGCTCGGACCTTCCACCGGCCTGGCTGACCATCACCAGGCCCTCGCCGAACCGCAGCTCGGAGTGCTCGATCCGACCGCCCTCGCCCTCGATCTTCAGCTGCACCTCGAAGCCGAAGGCCCGGCACAGCCAGTCGATCGCCTTGCTCGCATCCTCGTAGAAGACGGCCGGGCAGACCCGCGCCCAGCCTTCGGGAACCTTCCTCATGATCGTCCTCCTGCCGGCACGTTGCCGAGTAGCGCAATGATTAACCCTACGCGCAATCATTTGCAAGCGACGCAGGAGGAGGACATCCGGAAACGCCGGACGCCGGGCCGCAGCCCCCGTGGGAGCGGCACCGGCGAGCGGCCAGACGGAAGAGTGAGTCAGGCCCGGGCGGAACGGCCAAGCCCGAGCAGCGGCGCGAGCGAGGGCCGGCGGAGCACGAGGCCCACCCAGATCAGCGCGCCCACGTACACCGGGAACGCGATGTGGCTGAACAGCGGATCGCCCACCCGCAGATGCGTGGCGACCGCGCCGCCCAGGTAGCCCGTGAGGAGCACCGCCCCCAGCACCGCCGTGCGGGGGATCAGATGGAGCAAGGTGCTGCCCAGGAGCAGGACCGCGGTGACCAGAAGGCTGCTCTCGGGATACCCGAGCTTGGCGGTGCCCTCGACCACCATCGGCGGGTGGAGCAGCTTGAGCGTGACGTCGAACAGCAGGAAGGCGGTCACCAGCGTGGTGAGGACGCGGCCGGTCCACGCACGCGCGCGACCGGGCGAGATGACCGAGGGACGGGAGACGGGTGCGGCGATGGCGACGGTGGTCATGACTGGCTCCGGAAAGGGTGGCTGCCCTTCTGACGGCCGGAGCCGCCCCGAATCATCGGCGGCGCATCGCCGCCCCTTCCGCCTGGACCAGGAAGCGGTCTGCCTCGGCCGCCTCCTCCGCGTACAGCGTCACCAGCCAGTCCACCCACGCCCGGACCCGCGCCGGCACCACCCGCGTCTCCGGATAGAGGACATGGGAGGGCAACGGGTCGGGCCGCCAGCCAGGGAAGAGCAGCCGGAGCTCGCGTCGGCGGATGCGCTCGCGCACTCCCGGCGAGAGCGGTCCCTGGGCGATTCCGAGCCCCGCGGCGACCAGGGCGAGGAAGGTGCCGGAGTCGTTGGCTGCGACCACGTGTGGCGGCCGGAGCTCGAATCGCTCACCACCGTCGGGCGGTGTCCAGTCCACCTCGAACACCCGGCCGGTTCGCGCAGAGAAGAAGTTCACGAACACGTGCCCCGCCAGCTCGCGTGGCGACCGGGGCGTCCCGCGGCGCTCGAGGTAGGCCGGCGCGGCGAAGGTGACGACGGGGAGATCGGCCAGGCGCCTCCCGACCAGCGTCTCGTCGTGCACGTCACCGCCTCGCACGACGCAGTCCACTCCCTCGGCCACCAGATCGACCGGGCGATCGGTGGACCCGAGCTCGACGACGATGTCGGGGTGGCGCTCGAGGAACCGGGGCAGCGCCGGAGCGATGATCTGCCGTCCGGCCCCCGCCGCCACGTCCACCCGGAGCCGTCCGCGAGCGCTCGCCACGGATCCCGCGAGCCCGGCCTCGAGATCGCGCAGCTCCCGGAGCAGGCGACGCACCTCCTCGTAGTAGACGGCGCCGTCCCCGGTCGGCGAGACCCGGCGCGTGGTCCGCTGCAGCAGCCGAACGCCGAGGTGCGCCTCCAGCTGCTGGATCTCGGTCGTGGCCCGCGTCCGCGAGAGACGCAGCGCCGACGCCGCGGCGGTGAAGGAGCCGGTCTCGACCACCCGGACGAAGAGCTCCATGGCGCGGATGCGGTCCATTGTTCCGTTTCCAGGACTGTTGTGTTCCTGCTGGGCGAGATTATGCCCGCGGCGAGGAACAATACATCTGCGTCCATCCGGAAACCCCACCTGGAGGAGCCAGCACCATGCGCACCACACTGAAGACACGAACCCTCGGCAGGACCGGCCCGACCGTCTCGGCGCTCGGCCTCGGCGCCATGGGAATGTCCGATTTCTACGGCCCCGCCGACCGCGAGGAGAGCATCGCCACCCTGAACGCCGCGCTCGCCGAGGGCGTCACCCTCGTCGACACGGGCGACTTCTACGGCTCGGGCCACAACGAGATGCTGGTCGGCGAGGTCCTGCACGGCCGTCGCCGCGACGACGTGGTGATCTCGGTGAAGTTCGGCGCACTGCGGGATCCGCAGGGGAACTTCACCGGTGTCGACCTGAGGCCGGTGGCCATCCGGAACTTCCTGGCCTACTCGCTGAAGCGGCTGAACACGGACCACATCGACGTCTACCGGCCGGCGCGCATGCCGCCGGGAACCGACGTCGAGGAGGTCATCGGGACGCTGGCCGATCTGGTGAAGGCCGGGTACATCCGCCACATCGGCCTCTCCGAGATCGGCGCGAAGACGCTCCGGCGGGCGGCGGCCGTGCATCCCATCGTCGATCTGCAGATCGAGTACTCGCTCATCTCCCGGGACATCGAGCCGGAGATCCTCCCCACGGCTCGCGAGCTGGGCGTCGGGGTCACCGCCTACGGCGTGCTCTCGCGGGGCCTGCTCTCCGGGCACTGGTCGGCGGAGCGCACCATCACGGCCAGCGACTTCCGCGCGCGCAGCCCTCGCTTCCAGGGAGCGAATCTGGAGAAGAACCTGGGCCTGGTCGAGGCGCTCAGGACGGTCGCGCAGCGCAAGAGCATCACCGTCGCGCAGGCGGCGATCGCCTGGGTGCTGTCGCGGGGCGAGGACATCATCCCGCTGATCGGAGCGCGGACGCGGGAGCGCCTGGGCGAGGCGCTCGGCGCGACGGAGACGACGCTCACCGCTCCGGACCTCGAGGAGCTCGCCCGTGCCGTTCCCGCCGACGCCGTGGCGGGCGCGCGCTACCCCGAGCACTCGTTGCCGGATCTGGACCGCGAGCGTGCACGTCCCTGACCGGCTCGAGCCGGTTCAGCACCCGGTCAGAGGTAACGGGTCACCTCCGGCGCCACTTCCCACCGGTCGTGGCGACCATCCTCGTAGATGACCGGGAGCTCCGCGAGAGCCGCGGGGTCGAGGTCGTCGAGGCAGGCGACGTTCACCGCGTGAAACGGGCCTCCCAGCGCAGGGTGTGCGCCGGTGCCGAAGGTCTTCACCCCGCAGTGCCTGCAGAAGTGGTGGACGATCTCCCCGCGGCCGAAGCGGTACTGCGCGAGGTCTCCCTCCCCCGACAGCAGTCGGAACAGAGTCGAGGGCGTCAAGGCCTTCCAGAATCGCGACTTCCCACACACCGAGCAGTTGCAGCGGCTCGTTCCGCGACTCCAGTCCAGTGCGCAGGCGAAGCGGACCGCTCCGCAGTGACAGCTTCCCCGGTGCTCCGTGGTGGCCATTCCGTTCCTTTCAGCGAGTTCGAGGTCTCCGACGCACCAGGCGGCGGGAACTCATCGGTGCGTCTGACCGGGTGCCTCCCGGTCGACCCGGCGGCGGCTGTTTGCACCCGCGCGTGCAGGACCCACCTCGGGGGTCAGTGACGGGCACACCGGCATCAGCGCGCCCAGCTCCGGCGCCCTTGGCACCGAGCGTCGGGACGAGATGGCCGGAGTCATCGAGGAGTTCCTGGCCGGAATCGTGACCCCGGACAGCCGCCGCTGACGACGGTCAGTCGATCAGCCGCGGTATGTCTCCCACTGGTCGCGGAGCCGGTCTTCCTGGTCGGTCGTGAACTCGAACATGCAGACGTCGTCCACGTAGTCCATGAAGTTGTTGATCGGATCGAAGCCAGGGAACTTCTTCCCGGTGCAGCTGTCGCGGGGGACGCAGATGAACTGTGGCTCGGCCTCCGCCGGAGTGTCGTCGATGCGGTCACCATTCTTGGCGCAGCCGCCCTGGAAGGTGTGGAAGAGGCCCAGCCAGTGCCCGATCTCGTGGGTGCCGGTGTCGCCCTCGTCGTAGGTGATGAAGTTGTCCGGCTCACCCACCTCGGGGTCGACCGGGAACTCCAGCCCACCACCGGGGAGCGAATCGAACGCCAGGACGACCCCGTCGTCCTTGGGGTTCTTCTTGTACGACTTGGGGAAGGTCGCCCAGCCCAGCAGCGACCCGTCGTTGATCCCGGTGTAGAGGTTGAGCGCGTGTGCGTCGCCGCGACGAAGCGCGTTCTTCATCTGGACTTCCTCGGGGGAATCGATCGTTGCGGTGAACCACGCCGGATTCTCGACGACCTCGAGGCTGGCGAGGTGGAACTTCACGTTGGCCCGTGCGTAGGCAGCGTTGAGCACGTCGATCTGGGCGGGCGCCAGGGCGCTGGTGTTCCCCTGTCCCTTGCTGGTGATGAAGTGGAAGTGCACCGGGACCCTGATCGTGTCCCGTCGAGCGCTCGCGGCTCGGGCGGCACTGGGCGAACGCGCGGCCCGAGTCGCGGAGACCTCGTTGTCGATCGCCGCCTTGTCGGCGTCCGCGAGGTCGTGGGTACCGCAGCGACTGATGCCGTTGGGCCCTCGGCTTCGAGCCAGGGCGCTGGATGCCGTGGACACTTCCTCGCCTGACGAGCCCGCGCCGCTGTCGTCCGGTGCGAGTCCACAACCTCCGCAAAGCAATCCCCCCACCACGACAACTGTCCCCAACGACCTCTGCATGGCCTACCTCCCCGACGAAGAGGGCGCGAACGCTATGGCCCGGTCTTGCAACGGATCAACATCCGTTGTGCGATGGCGAGAGGTCCTGAACGGAAGCCCATGAGAGCGCTTCCGTCCTCGCGCCAAAGGAGGCCTCGAGCCATGCCGCTTTCCTCCAGATGCGTTCGTCTCGTTGCTGGGATTCTCCTCCTCGGCACCGCCAGCTCGACGGCCCTGGCCGCCGGTCCCTGCGCGGTTCCGACCACTTACCCGGGCGACGCGGCGACGCGCCCGGCCATCGCGGCCTGGATGGCGGCCGGAGCCGAAACGGCCGGGCTTCCCTCGGAGCTCCCGGTCCTCGCGGCGCTGGTGGAATCAGGCCTGAACAACGTGCGAGGCGGCGACCGCGACTCGGTCGGGTTCTTCCAGATGCGCACCGCTCTCTGGGACAAGGATGGTTACGCCGGCTTCGCGACCGACCCCGCGAAGCAGCTGAAGTGGTTCATCGATCGCGCCATTGCCGCCCGAAACGATCACTTCGCACGCCGGGATGGAACGTTCGGTGAGGACGAATCCGACTGGGGACGGTGGGTATCGGAAGCCCTCGATGGGGGCCATCACCGGAGGAGGCTCGGCCTAGTCCTGCTCGAGGCGAAGTTTCTGGTGGCGATCGGAAAGGCGCGCGCGACGACGTGGGCCTTCGAAGGGCCCTACCCTGGCGACGATGCGCCCAGGGCCAGGATCGCCGCGTGGATGGCCACCCGCGCAATCGCGGCGGGGCTTCCGGGTGAGCTTCCGATCATGGCCGCGCTCGTCGAGTCAGGACTCACCAACGCTTCGTCCGGTGACCGGGATGTGCGCGGTTTCTTCGGCATGCGGGTCTCCATCTGGAACGTGCCCCCGTACGAGGGGTTCCCCGACAATCCCGAGCTCCAGGTCAAATGGTTCATCGATCAGGCGAGGGCCGTTCGAGAGCGCAACCTGGCAGCGGATCCGTTCTTCGGTCAGGACCCGGGAAAATTCGGCGACTGGATCGCGGACGTGGAGCGCCCGGCGGAGGAATTCCGCGGGCGCTATCAGCTACGGCTGAGCGAGGCACGCGGCCTGATGGTTTCGGGCTGTCGCCCGACGAACTGAACCTCGGCGCCAGAAGCCGTCGAGCTCCTCAGCCTTCTCGTGAACGCGCCGGGCAGCGGGCGGCGGCGAGCTCCCGGTCGAGGTCCTCGAGAGACGCCCTGGTGCGATCGAGCTCGTCTTGCCAGGACTCGCGCTCCTCAACTCGAGCGCTCCGCGAGTCGAGCCGGTCGAGGAGCCGGACCTCCTCCTCGGCCAGGATGATCTCCGCGTCCCGCAGATCGCGACAGCTGGCACCCCTGACCCCGTCGTGCACGACCTCGGATGACTCCACCCGTCCGACCGAGATGCGACGGCCGGAATCCGCGGGCGCGTGAGACGCCGATACCTGGGGCGCGAAGGCCAGGAGGAGGAGCAGCAGGTGCTTCGCGTCCATCCAGCCAGCGCGCATGCGCCGGCCTGCCCGCGCTTCACCGCGGCTCTCCGTCGCCTCCCGGCCGTTCTCGCCCATCGCTCCTGCCTGAAACGCCTGATTGAATGGACTCGGAAGGCCGTCGAACGTTTCGTCGACGGTGCGACTGGACCGTCGGCTATGCCGGCAGCGTGAGCGGCAGCCCGAAGCGCGGGAAGACCCGCGCGGTGTCGAGGAAGGTGTTGATACCGGTCACGCGGCCACCGGTGATCTCCAGCACCACCAGCCCCCAGGCGTGGTAGCCCTTCGCGGGGCCGCTGCTCCGGAACTGGCCGAACGCAGGAGCGCCGTTCGCCGTCGCGGCGGTCGGCAGCATCCGCGAGCCTCGACAGCCGTTTCCGCGCCCGAGCATCCAGTCCTGCACCGCCTGCGGGCCGCGCAGCCAGAACGCGTACGGCGGCATGGACATGACCACGTCCTGGTGGAGGAGGCGGGTGAGCGCGTCCATGTCGTAGCGCTCGAACGCGTCGACGTAGCGATGGACCAGCTCGGCGTCGTCCCCACCGGCTGCCACCGCGTCCTCCTGGAGCTGGCGGGCCTCGAGCGTCGCACGGGCCCGCTGGATGGCGCTGTTGACCGCTGGCACCGACATGTCGAGCGTCGCCGCGACCTCGGCGGCGGAGCACCCGAGGACCTCCATCAGGAGCAGCGCGGCGCGCTGACGCGCCGGCAGGTTCTGGAGCGCAGCCATGAACGCCAGGCGGATGCTCTGGCGAAGGATGGCGCGCTCGGCGGGGTCAGCGTCGTCGGGCAGCACCTGCGACTCGGGGATGGGCTCGATGAACTCCGCGGCGGGAAGGGTGCGCAGCTCGTCGTGAACCGAGTTGACCGCACCGAGGTCCATCGGACGGATGCGGCGAGCGCGATCCGAGAGCGTGTCGAGGCAGACCCGCGTGGCGATGCTGTAGAGCCAGGTCTTGAGCGACGAGCGCTGCTCGAAGCGGTCGAGGTTGCGCCACGCACGGACGAAGGTTTCCTGCACGGCGTCGTCCGCCTCGTCTGGCGAGCCGAGCATCCGGTAGCAGTGCCCGGTGAGGGACGTGCGGTGCTTCTCCAGCTGCGAGCTGTCGAGGGTCGTCGAGTCCTGCATGGTCCGAGGAGTCTAGCGGCGGCCCCCGGGCGCGGCACCCGTTCCCTGGTGGAGAGTGTCCCTCAGGCAGCGAGCAGCCGGCGGCGCAACGCGACCTCCAGACCCACGCCGAGCAGGAAGGCGAGTGCCGACCGCGGGCGGTACTGCGCGAAGCGCCGCGGTCGCACCGGGCGCGCGATTCGCCGGGGTGTCTCCTCGAACAGCTCGGTCATGCCGCGCTCGAAGTGGAGCAGATCGAGCGGAGACCGGCTCGAGACCCAGTTCCCGTCACGCACCAGCGGCTCGTCGAGCCAGGTTCCTCCGGCGTTCCGGATGTCGTCCTGGATGCCGGGCCACGCGGCCAGTTTCCGGTCGTGGACCAGCCCCGCGGAGACCAGCACCCAGGGCCCGTGGCAGAGGGTGGCGATGGGCTTGCCAGCGACGTCGAAGGCCGTCACCAGCATCTTCGCCTTGTCGCTCTGTCGCAGGAGGTCGGGGTTGACGAAGCCGCCCGGGATGAAGAGCGCGTCGTAGTTCGCCGCGCTGACCTCGTCGACGGTGCGGTTCACCCGGAGCGCGATGCCCGGAGACAGGAGCTTGTTCCCCCGGATCTTTCCGCGGTGGAGCGAGACGATGTCCACCAGCGCGCCCTGCCGGAGGAGGTGCTTCAGCGGCCGGGTCACCTCGACCTGCTCGAAGCCGTCCGTCGCCAGGACCGCCACCCTGAGTCCCTCGAGTCGTCTACGTGCCATGCCCTCCGGGTGTGCACGGCGGAGAACGCGCGCAAGGATCACAGGATGCAAGCCGGTCCTCCGCCTGTTTGGATCGCCACCTCGATGCACGTGCCCCGGGCCAGGCTGATCGAACAGCTCCGGACGCTCGGCCTGACGCCCGGGCAGGTGCTCCTCGTCCATGCGTCGTTCCGTGCGCTCCGCCCCGTGGAGGGCGGCCCGCGCGGGGTGATCGACGCGCTGCTCGCAGCCCTTGGTCCCCGGGGCACCCTGGTGATGCCCTCGTGGACCGGACGCGACGACGTCCCGTTCGATGCCTTGAGCACGCCTGCGTCCGAGGACCTGGGCGTCCTCGCCGAGACCTTCTGGCGCATGCCGGGCACCAGTCGGAGCACCCATCCGTTCGCCTTCGCCGCGCGGGGAGCACGGGCCGAGGAGGTGGTCGCCGGCCCGCTCCCGCTGCCGCCTCATGCGCCGGGGAGCCCGGTGGACCGGGTGCAGGCGCTCGATGGGCACGTGCTGCTCCTCGGCGTCGGACACGACGCGAACACCACCCTGCACCTCGCGGAGCTCGTCGCGGACGTTCCTTACCGGGTCCCGCACGCGTTCACCGAGCTGAGGGACGGCGTTCCGGAGCGGGTCGGGTACGAGGAGAACGATCACTGCTGCCGGCGATTCGAGCTGGCGGACGGATGGCTGCGGGCGGCGGGGCTCCAGAGCGAGGGGCAGGTCGGGAACGCGCAGGCACGCCTCTTCCGGAGCCGGGACGTGCTGCGCCTCGCGGTGGAGCAGCTCCGCCGGGAACCCCTGCTCTTCCTCCACTCCTCCGGCGAAGCCTGCGAGGAGTGCGACGAGGCGCGGGCGAGCGTCCGGCGCTGAGCGAGAACCTCAGGGCGATTCGAGGGCCCGCTGCAGGGTCTCCACGCCCGTCCGGATGGCCGGAGGCCGGATCGCCCCGAACCCGAAGACCAGGCCACCGCGGCCACCGCGCCCGAGCCGATAGTCCGAGAGAGGCGCGACCTCGATCCCGGCGCGCGCGGCGCGATCGCGGACCGCCACGTCCGACACGCCGCGGGGGAGCATCGCGCAGAGCTGCATCCCGGTGTCGCATGGCTTCGGCTCGAGGACGCCGGCGCACCGGGACCGCAGGCCGTCCAGGAGCGCCTCGGCCCGTTCGCGGTACACGCCGCGCATCCGTCGAATGTGTCGGGCGAAGTGGCCCTCGTCCATGAAGGTGGCGAGCGCGGCCTGCTCCAGCGCGGAGGCGGGAGCGAAGAGCGAGGCCCGCGCCGCGCCGAAGACGTCCACCAGTGCCGGCGGCACCACCACGTAACCGAGGCGCAGGCCGGGGAACATCGTCTTGCTGAAGGTGCCGGCGTAGAGCACCCGGCCCCCGTCGTCGAGTCCCTGGAGGGCGGTCAACGGCCGGCCCCGGTGGCGGAACTCGCTGTCGTAGTCGTCCTCGAGGATCATCGCCCGTGCGGCGCCCGCCCAGCGGAGCAGCGCCATCCGCCGGGCGAGCGAGAGCGTGGCACCGAGCGGGTACTGGTGCGACGGAGCGAGGATCACCAGCCGCGCCCGTGGAGCCCGGCGGATGCCGGCGTCGACGTCCAGCCCCTCGTCATCCACCGGCACCGGGACGGGGCGAGCCGAAGCGCCGAGCACGGCGCGCTGCGCTCCGAGGTAGCCGGGGTCCTCCAGCCAGACCTCCTCGCCGGGGTCCACCACCAGGCGCAGCACCTCCTCGAAGGCCTGCTGCGTGCCGCCGGTGATGAAGACCTGCTCCGGCGTGCACCGGGCGCCTCGCGCCGCGACGACGTGGTCGGAGATCGCGCGGCGCAGCCCGGGATGTCCGGCCGGATCTCCACCCTCGAGCAGCCGCGCGCTCGCCCGCGACTGAGCCTGGCCGACCAGCCTGGACCAGAGCGCGGTGGGGAACAGATCCAGCGCCGGGAGCCCGGGACGGAAGGGCCGAGGCGCAGGACCCAGCCGCCGCGCGCCCGTCCCGAGCCCTGCCAGCGCCCGGGCGGCGGCGGAGAGCCGCGGCGGAGAGGACGCGAGCCCGGTCCGCACCGGCGCCGGGGTGAACCCTTCCTCGGGCAGCTCCGGGGCGACGCGCACTCCCGAGCGTGGCGCGGCGACGAGATAGCCCTCGGCCTGGAGCGCCTCCAGCGCCTGGAGCACGGTGGTGCGCGCCACTCCCAGCTCGGCGGCGAGCGTGCGCGACGACGGCAGCCGCGTCCCCGGGCGCACCGCGCCGGCGAGGATGCGGGCCCGCAGCGCCTGGTCGATCTGCGCGTGCAACGGCGCGGACGTCTTGCGGTCCACCCGGAGAAGCAGGCTGGCGAGCGTTCGTTTCTGGTCTGCCCCGACGGTCCTCATCTGGCCTGGAACACAATACCAAGGACCGACAGTGTCTCCGAGATGGTTCCCTGTTCCGTCGTCGAGCTCCGGCAGTACACACTCCATCCCGGGCAGCGGCAGACCCTGGTCTCGCTCTTCGAGCGGGAGTTCATCGAGCCTCAGGAGGCGGCGGGTATGCGCGTCCTCGGGCAGTTCGAGGATCTCGACGCGCCCGACCGGTTCGTCTGGTTCCGGGGCTTCGCCGACATGGATGCCAGGCGAGAGGCCCTCGGCAGCTTCTACGGCGGCAAGGTCTGGGCCACGCACCGGGACGCCGCGAACGCGACGATGGTGGACTCGGACGACGTGCTGCTGCTTCACCCGGTGCGCCCGGCGGGCGGGTTTCCGAGGCATTCCCGCGCCACGCCGGTGACGCGTGAGACCAGCCGCCTGCTGGTCCGCATCTTCCACCGTGCTCCCGGTGCGACCGACCTCACCAACTTCTGCCTCGAGCACGTGGAGCCGGCGCTGGATGGGACCGGAGCGTCGGTGCTGGGCTGGCTCGAGAGCCACCGCGTCCGGAACGACTTCCCGCGGTTGCCGGTCAGGGAGGACGCGGACGTCGTGGTGGGCATCTCGGCGCTGGCCGACGAGAGGGCCCTGCGGCGACACCTGGCGCTGCTCGCCGCGGATCTGGCCTGGGCCGAGGAGGTGGTCCCCGGCCTTCGCCGCCGGCTCGCTCGGGATCCGGAGCAGCTGATCCTTCGCGCGACACCGCGCTCGGCGCTCTGGTGAGGACCGCGCCCATGGAGCTTCCCACCGGCGACGTCCACGACTTCGACTTCCTCGAGGGCGAGTGGCTGGTCCAGAACCGCTACCTGCGTACGCGGCTCGCCGGCGATCACGTCTGGGAGGAATTCTCCGGCCGTTGTCGGCTCGAGCACCGTCTCGGCGGCCTGGTCAACGTGGACGAGATCGACTTCCCCACCCGAGGCTTCACCGGCATGACCGTGCGGCTGTTCGACGTGCAGGAGCGCCGCTGGAGCATCTACTGGACGGACACCCGGCGGACGGTCCTCGGGCCGCCGGTGCACGGCGGGTTCGACGGAGATCGTGGCCTCTTCTTCGGCGACGACCTCGAAGGCGGGCGTCCGGTGAAGGTCCGGTTCATCTGGGAGCGCCGCCCGGGCGGGCGCGCGCACTGGGAGCAGGCCTTCTCGCTCGACGGCGAGCGCTGGGAGACGAACTGGGTGATGGAGTTCAGCCGCCCGCCCTGAACAGCTGGACCGCTCAGGACTCAGGAAGCGGGATGAACTCCTTGTCGTCGCCGGGAACCTTCCCGAATCGCCCGTTGCGCCAGTCGTCCTTCGCTCGCTCGATGCGCTCCTTCGAGCTGGAGACGAAGTTCCACCAGATGTGCCGATCGCCGTCGAGTGGCGCGCCTCCGAGGAGCATCAGGCGCGACGGACCCTCCACCTCGACAGTCACCTCCGCACCGTGCCGCAGGACGGCCATCACTCCGGGACCGATGCGCCGCTCGCCGATGCGCGCGATCCCCTCCACGACGTGCACCGCCCGCTGCACGTGTTCCCCGTCGACGGTCAGCCGTGCTCCGGCCTCGAGCCGGGCGTCGACATAGAGCGTGGGAGAGAGCACGCCGACCGGCGATTCCGCCCCGTAGGCCGTTCCGGCGATCACCGTGAGCTCGGCGCCGTCGCGCCTGAGCCTGGGCAGGGTGCGGGCCGGATGGTGCGCAAAGGCGGGCGGGGCCTCCTCGTGGGCGGTGGGGAGCGCAACCCAGCTCTGGATGCCGTGAATCCGGACGCCCCGCGCGCGCTCGTCGGGGCTGCTGCGCTCGGAGTGGGCGATGCCGCGGCCGGCCAGCATCCAGTTCACGTCGCCGGGGTGAATGGCGAGCTCGCTGCCGAGCGTGTCCCGGTGGATGATCTCGCCCTCGAAGAGATAGGTGACCGTGGCCAGGGCGATGTGAGGGTGAGGGCGGACGTCCATCCCGGCACCCCGCTCCATCACCGCCGGGCCCATGTGATCCAGGAAGATGAATGGCCCGACCATCCGGTTTCCCGCCGCCGGGAGCAGCCGGCGCACGGTGAAGCCACCGAGATCACGAGGTCGGGGGTCGATGACCAGCAGGACGCCGTCGGGCTGATTCTCGAAGGGCATGGACTTCCTCCCGGCTGAGGTTATGACTCGATCGAGGAGGCTCCAGCCATGGCCAACGAGCTCGATCTGAAGGCTGAGATGCAGCGGGGCGTGGATCTGTTGAGGACCTTGCGAGACGAGATCAAGGTCAAGCTCCACCTCGCGGGGATGGACGCGAAGGACCAGTGGGCGAAGCTCGAGCCCGAGCTGTTCAAGGTCGAGCGAGCCGCGGAGCAGGCCACCGAGTCCTCGAAGAAGCTGGTGGACGACGCGCTCGGCCGGCTGAAGTCGCTGCGCGATTCACTCCGCTGAGGCGGCCGTGGCGGAGACGCTGCTGATCATCGGCGTCCGCCAGCTCGGGCGCACGATCGCTCTTCATTTCGCGCGGAAGGGCTGGCGTGTCCTGTGCGGCTCGCGGACTGCGTCGGACGTCGAGGCGCTCGCGCGGGACGTGACCGCGGCGGGTGGCCAGGGCGTGCCGGCGGTGTGCGACCTCCAGCGGACGGAGACGCTGTCTCGCTTCGCGGATGATCGTCCGGACCTGGTCGTCGCCGCGCAGACCATGGGCGGAAGGTGGGGCGCGATGCCCCTGCTGGAGATTCCCCCCGCCGAGCTCGCGCAGTCGCTCACCGCGTATCCCCAGGGCACCTGGAACCTTCTCCGCGCGGTCGGGCCGGCGATGCTGGCCCGGGGCCAAGGGACCTTCCTCCAGATCGGCACATCGAGCGGTGTGCGGACGAAGGAAGGCTTCGCCGCGCTCGGGGCCGCGCAGCATGGCCTGCGGGCGCTGGTCCAGGTCGCGGCGCGCGAGTGGCGGTCGCGCGGCGTCCACGTCGCCTATCTTCCCATCGACGGGGGGATCGCCTCCGAGCGGACCCACGCGGCCGGGCTCGTCGCCGAGCGGCTCATCTCCCCCGAGGCGATCGCCGAGGCGTGCGCGTATCTCCACGCGCAGAGCCCCGACGCCTGGACTCACGAGCTGCTGCTTCGCCCCACCGGCGGGGACTGGTCCTCGCCGACCTGACCCGCAACGAGAACGGCCCCACGGAGATCCGCGGGGCCGTGCGGAACTGCCTGCAGCGTTATCGGCTGCCGCCCGCGCCGCTGTCTGCGGACGGGGTGGCGCTGCGGCGGCTCTTCTTCTTGGCCTTGGTCGAGGAGTCGGCCGCGCTGGTCGCGGTCGCATCGGACGACGAGCTCATGCTGTCCGAGCCCGCGGCCCCGACTTCCCCACTTCCACCGGTCGCTCCGTCGGAGGCGCCACTCCCGCCCACCGCGGTGCCGGAGGGAGGCTGGAACGAGCCGAGGAACTGCTGGATCGACGCGGGCACCTCGCCCTTGGGGTAGGTGCCGGCCAGGGTGTAGACGCGCGAGTCGCCGACGAAGACCCGGGCGGTCACCTGACTGCCCTCGGGATCGGTCGCGGTGAACTCGCGGCCCGCGAGGCCGCCCGCCTGGACGTCATTGCTGTTCACCAGGGTCCCGCCCATCGACTGGACCGTGGCCTGCTGGAGCGAGTCGAGGAGGTCCTTGCTCTTCACCTTGGTCAGGCTCCCCTTGGGGAACTCGCTCAGGCTGGACATGTACTTGCCGGAGGGGTCCTGAGCCTGGGCGATGTGCACCTGCACCGGGCCGCCCGGAGTGTCCTGGGTACGCTCGTTCTTCTCCGGATTGGGGGGCATCAGCACGGTGAAGCCGTTGGCGCCCTGGAACGGGACGAGCTGTGCGGCCGGTTGTCCTGCAGCGGCAGCACCTGCCGCGGCGCCGGCCGTGCCAGCAGCTGCGGCCCCAGTCGCACCCGCGCCCTGGGCGCTGGCAGCGGCAGGCCCTTCGTCTACCAGGGTGGAGTTCCCACCCGCCTTCGTGACCTTCTGCTCCTTCGCGGACCCGGCACAACCGAGCGCGGCCGCGAGCGGGACGAGTAGCCACCAGAATTTGCGAGACGTCATGCGTCCTCCCATGACGACCGAGGGTGGGGATGGACGATGGCTGTCGCAAGGGATTGACACGCTCGCCGTGAAACGAGCGATGGTCCGGACGCCGGCATGCTTGCTTCCAGCGTTCGTCTTTCCGAGGTGATCCGGCTGTTCTTCCGCCTGGGCTGGCTGGCGTTCGGGGGGCCGGTCGCGCAGCTGGGGATGATGCACGACGAGTGTGTCGACCGGCGGCGATGGATCGACGACGCGGAGTTCGTCCGCGCGCTCAACTTCGTGCACGTGCTGCCGGGTCCCGAGGCGTCGCAGATGGCGATCTACATCGGCTGGCGCGCGCTCGGCGTGCTCGGCGGCGTGATTGCGGGGCTCCTGTTCATCTCGCCGGGAATCATCACGCTCGCTGCGCTGGCGGCGATCTACGTGCGCTACGGGTCGCGGCCCGAGCTGCTCGGCGTGCTGTCGGGGTTCCGTCCAGTCGCGCTCGCGCTGCTCGCGGCCGCCATGCTGCGTCTGAGCAAGGCTGCGCTCCGGACCTCCTTCCAGAAGGTCCTGGCCGTGCTGGCGTTCGGGGCGTCGGTCTTCCTGCACGTGGGCTTCGTGCCACTGCTCCTGGGGTGTGGCGCGGTGTCGATCGTCCGCGGGCGGCTCCGGGGTGCCGGCGCAGGCGCGGTGTTGCTCGCGCTGGTCGGCTCGGGGCGGGCGGAGGCCGCGGCCCCGGTGTTCGAGCGGCTGCGCGACGTGTCGCTGTTCTTCCTGAAGGTCGGCCTGGTCTCGTTCGGGGGTGCGTACGCGGTGCTTCCACTGCTGCGCGAGGGAGCGGTGCTGCAGGCGTCGTGGATCACCGACCGGCAGATGGTGGACGCGCTGGCGCTGGGAGAGACGACGCCGGGCCCGCTCATCAGCATCGGAGTGTTCATCGGCTACCTCGCCGGGTCTCCGTTCGGGGTCGGGCTGGTCTCGGCACTGAGCGCCGGGTTCTGGCTGTTCCTCCCGTCGTTCGTGCTGGTGCTGGCGGGAGCGCCACATCTCGAACGGATCACCTCCTGGCCGGGCGTGGAGCCCTTCCTGCAGGGCGTGACCGCGGGCGTGCTTGCGCTGATGGCCGCGGTGTCACTGACGCTGGCTCGGGCGACGGCCTTCCACGACGGGACGCTGGACTGGGTGACGCTCGTGCTCGGCGTGGTGGCCTTCGCCGTCCTCGTCATCGGGGGGAAGCGGGTGAACGTCGCCTACGTGGTGCTCGCCGGAGGCGCCGTCGGCCTCGTCCGGGTGCTCCTCGGCGCGTGAGGCAACGGAGCCGGCCGCTCGCGACCGAACACCTTCTAGACACCCTCGACGATCCGCACGTCGCGGACTGCGCCTGTGCCGAGCGCCTGGAGCGCTTTCCGGTAGGCCTCGCTGGCATGCGCCGCGAGGGCGCTCTCGAAACTCTCGAACTCGACGAGGACCAACCGCTGCTGCAGTCCGGCTTCGTGGGCCTGGACCTTGCTCGCCGACATGGTCAAGAAGCGCCCGCCGAATGATTCGACCACCGGCACGGCCAGTGCGCCGTAGGCCTTCGCCGCCGATTCATCCGAGACCGATCGATAGGCGATCACCCAGTAGCCCTTCTTCATGGTGTCTCCTCGGCCGCGCGACCGGGACGCGGGTTCCGGCCCGGCGTCACTTCTCGCCGCGCGCCCCACGAGTCGAGAGACTGGCCGTGGAAACCGTCCACAGCTATGCGATGCAACCGCTCTCCGACTAGCTGGTGGTCCCGGCGGCGACCCGCGGGAGCTTCGGCAGGCGCGGTGGCCGCGGTCCGTGCCGGACGGCGCCGCGCACCGGACCGTAAGGCAGCTCCGTCCCCGCCCGCGCCGAGCGAAGAAGCAGCCCTCCCCGACTCATGTCTCCCCGGCCCACGAAGTCGACCGGGAAGAGCAGCCGGTGCTCGAAGACGTCGAGCAGCAGGTCCACGTACTTGTCGCTGGCGATGCTGCCGAGGAGCACCACCTCCGCCCGGGGGAACCGCACCGCGAGGGCGCGTGCGTCCCGCTCCAGCGGCCGCCGGTAGCGGCGGTCGTCGAGGTCGACCCGGACCTTCGCCCAGGCGTCGAGATCGCGCGGGCGGATGCGCTGCTCCGGCTCGACCAGCCCCGCGCCGGGAGTGATCACCCAGGAGGGGCCGAAGCTCCGCGCGTAGGTCAGCTTGCCCCGGAAGTAGAGGCCGCTGGTGAAGGTGAAGACGTCTCCGAGCGTCGCGCCGGTCACGGAGCGCAGCTCCAGTGCCAGCGCGAACCGCGCCGCCTTCCGGCGGAGCATCATCATCCGCACGCCGTCGCAGCGCGCAGGTGAGAGCAGGAAGATCCGCGTGGGCTCGGGCTCGGGGTTCCTCACGTGCCTGACTCCACCAGGGTCTTGAACAGCCGCGCCAGTGCCGCCTCGGGAAGCTCCGCCCGACCGGCGTGGACCGGCGAGGTCTGGATCACGGTGCTCCGCGGGGCCACCAGCCAGTGGAAGCGCTCCTTCGCCGGAAGCTGGGCGACAGGCCCCGCCGACGCGTCCCCGGAGCAGATCCTCGGGACCGCCGCGAGGTGCGCGGAGATCGCCTCGACGTCGGCGGTCGGGTCGAGCGCCCGGAGCCGCGTGACGTCCAGCGCCACCCGTGCCGCGAGATAATCCTGCGCCAGGCACCACACGATGATGCCGGCGTTGAGGAACTCGCCGCGCTCGACCCGGGGCACCACCCGGACCACCGCGTAGTCAAACGCGCAGGGCGCTGGCACGGTCGGCCTCCTCCTCGAACAGCTTGGCGCTCTCCAGCCGGCGGGTCAGCCAATCGACGTACGCGTGGCGCTGGGCCCGGGCACCACCCAGATGCGCGTCCTCCGGGAGCCAGGCGTCGGGGATGTCGTCGGCCAGCCGGCGAAACAGCGACGCCGACAGCTTCGGCCGGAGCCGGTCGCCCGCGGCATGGACCTCTCCGGCGACCGGCAACAGCACGTGATCCTTGACCTGCGGGAACGGCGACGCGGCGCGGGCCGGCGCTCCCGCCCAGTCGTGGTGCACGTAGAGGCTCGCTCCGTGATCGATGCAGTAGAGGCGACGGTGCCACTCGAGCAGGTTGGGGTTCCGCGGAGTGCGATCCACGTTGAGCACCAGCGCGTCGAACCATACGATGTCCGCGGCGAGCTCCGCGGGCGGCGCGGTGGACGCGGCCGGATCGTACCCCAGCGCTCCGGGCAGGTAGTCGACCCCGAGGTTCAGCCCCACGCTGGCCTTGAGGAGGTCCCGGATCTCCCCGTCCGGCTCGGTTCGCCCGATGTCCGGATCGAGGGTCACCAGGGCCAGCGCCGGCACCGGCAGCCCCAGCGCCCGGCCGATCTCCCCTGCCAGCATCTCGGCCACCAGCGCGCGCGCCCCCTGCCCTGCACCGCGAAACTTCATCACGTAGAGGCCGTCGTCGTCGGCCTCGACGATGGCGGGCAGGCTCCCGCCCTCCCGGAGGGGAGTGACGTAGCGCGTGGCTGCGAGGGTGCGGAGCACGAGGGCGGCACCATATCCTCGCGACACCACGGCCGTGACCACTCACGCGAGGAGGCCGCCCCCGCTCCCGGGCGGCGCCTGGTTGCTCCCCGCGGGACGGACCGTTGCCGGGCGGGGAACGGCCAGCGTCGCGGGCTGCGTTAAGTCACTGCTTGCCATGATCCAGGTTCGCAAGAGCAACCAGCGGGGCCACGCCGACCACGGCTGGCTCGACAGCCACCACACCTTCTCCTTCGCCGACTACTACGACCCCGAGCACATGGGGTTCCGGGCGCTGCGAGTCATCAACGAGGACCGCGTCCAGGCTGCACAGGGCTTCGGCACCCACGGGCATCGCGACATGGAGATCCTCTCCTACGTGCTCGAGGGAGGCCTCGCCCACAAGGACTCGACCGGCGGCGGCGGTGTCCTCAAGCCGGGCGACGTCCAGCGGATGAGCGCCGGCACCGGCGTGATGCACAGCGAGTTCAACGCGTCCCGCACCGAGCCGGTCCACTTCCTCCAGATCTGGGTGCTCCCCGGCCGCCGCGGCATCGCTCCAGGCTACGAGCAAAAGCACTTCCCGGCCGAGCAGCGCCAGGGCCAGCTCCGGCTCATCGCCTCGCCCGACGCCGCGGAGGGCAGCGTGACCATTCACCAGGACGCACGCGTGTACTCGACGCTCCTCGGCAAGGGCCAGACGGTGACCCATGCCCTCGAGCCGGGCCGCCACGCCTGGGTGCAGGTCGCCCGCGGACAGGTCCGCCTCGGCGATGTCGTGCTGTCGGCCGGTGATGGCGCGGCCATCTCCGACGAGCAGTCGCTGACGTTGACGGGCGACGAGCCCTCCGAGGTCCTCCTCTTCGACCTCGCCTGACGAAGGCGAGCCGGATCCCGGGCGCCTGTTCCGTCCGGGATCCGACGATGACCCGCCTCCGGGGCGCACGGCGTTGCGCGACCGGGGCCCACCCCACACCTTCGACGGCGGGCGTGGGAGAGAGCATCAGCGCAGGTCCGGGGGAACGGTGGCCGGGGCGAGCGCTCCGGTCGCTCTTCGTTCCACCTCCCGGCACCTTCCCCTCGCTCGACGCGCTCCGGACCGCGGCCATCGTCCTGGTGATCGGGAATCACCTCGCGGTCGGTGGCTCCGAGCTGGCGCCCTCGCCGGTGTGGAGCTTTACGCTCTTCCGGTACGGCTGGACCGGAGTCGACCTCTTCTTCGTCCTCTCGGGGTTCCTCATCGGCCGGCAGCTCCAGCGCGAGCTTCAGCGAACGGGCTCGGTGAAGGTGCCGCGCTTCCTGTTGCGCCGCGGGCTGCGGATCTGGCCGCTCTACTTCGCCTGGATCGCGTTCCTCGCGCTCGCCCTGGGGAAGTGGCGAGGCATGTGGCCCGACCTGACCTTCCTCTCCAACTATTTCCAGGGCCAGGTGAGCGGCGGCTGGTCGCTCTCCACCGAGGAGCAGTTCTACCTCGTCGTTCCGCTGCTCCTGCTCGCGGTCCAGCGCCTCTTCGGCTCGAGGGGACAGGCCTGGGCACCGCTGGTGCTCCTGGCGCTGATGCCGGCCGTGCGCGCGGTGTCACTCGCGGGCGCAGGCGAGGCCGGGCTCGACCGCATCTACGGTCCCATCCACACCCACTGCGACGGGCTGCTGGTGGGATTGTTCCTCGCCTGGGCCTCGGTGAGACGCCCGGAGACCCTCGGGCCCGACCACCCGCATCCCTGGCGGTGGCCGCTGGCGGCCATCGTCGCCGGGTTCGTGCTGCGGGGAATCGATCAGGCCCTGTTCAGCTTCACCGGGCTGGCGCTGGTCTACGGCGGGATGGTCGCGCTCGGGCTGCGCGCCGGCCCGCGGGTGAGGCAGCTCACGGCCTGGAGGGGATTTCACGTTCTGTCCCGGCTCTCGTACGGGATGTACCTGAACCACTTCGAGGTGATGCCGAGACTGCTGCCCCGGCTGACGCATGCGCTCGTTCCCGTGGTGGGCTCGGGGTGGGTGCTCGCCGTCATCACCTACCTCGTGGCAATCGTCACCTCGGCGCTGATCGCGGCGGTGACCTTCATTCTGATCGAGGAGCCGTTCCTGGCTCTCCGCGAGAAGTGGGAGGCGCGGAATCGGCCGGTCCGGGCGGTTCCCGCGCTGCGACGCGTGAGCTGACCCGGACGACTCAGCGGAAGATGTCCCCCGGGCCGGGCACGGCAAACGACTCGGCGAGTGCAGCCGCCGGCAAACGCTCGGGAGCGACGAGGTCTGCAGCGCCCGCTCGTCCCGGGCAGGATGTCCATCACCATGCTCGCCCGTCGGCGTCAGCTGCGGCAGCTCCTCCTGCTCGCCGTCATCCTGTTCCTCCTCGCAACGGCCGCGCCGGAGAGCGCCCCGATCCGCAATGCGCCTCGCCGGGATCCTCAGCTGCTGGACGCCGGACCGACTCCCTTCACGAGCATCTGAGGCCGCAGCCCCGTCCCGGGGACCGGTGGGAGGTGTCCGACATCTCGACCGCACGGGGCGGACATCCGGACTGCCCTGCCTTCCGTACGGAGCAGGAACCCCCGCGTGCTAGGCTTTCTCCCCTCCACCCCATGCGCCGCTGGACGCCGCTCCTCGCCCTCCTCGTCGCGTGCGCCTCGGGCTCCGAGGCCACCCGATCCTCGACGTCCCCCGCATCCGCCTCGACTCCGGGCGGACCCAGCCTCTACGAGCGCCTCGGCCGTCGCCCCGGCATCGACGCCGTGATGCACACCTTCGTGAGCAACGTCGGGCGCGACAAGCGCGTCAACGTTCGCTTCATGTTCGTGGACCTGGACGTCCTCCAGGCGCACCTCACCGACCAGATCTGCGCCGCCTCCGGAGGACCCTGCACCTACTCCGGACGCGCGATGAAGCCGCTGCACGCCCCCATGCACGTCCGCGGCGCCGAGTTCGACGCCATGGGTGAGGACCTCGTCGCCGCCCTCAAGACGCACGCCGTCCCCGAACGCGAGACGAAGGAGCTCCTCGCGATCATCGTCTCCACCCGGGCGGACATCGTGGAACCGGAGTCGAAGTGAGCGAGACGGTGCCGCCGACGGCACGCTCGCCCGTGCCGCTCACCGAGGTCCTCGTCCCCGCCGAGCTCACGCCGGGCACCTATCTTCACCACTTCCGCGTCGACCGACGCATCGCCTCCGGTGGGATGGGAGCCGTCTACCTTGGCTTCGACACCTCGCTGAACCGTCCCGTCGCCCTCAAGACCCTCCGGCCGGAGCTGGCCGGCGACCCGTCCTTCCTCGCCCGGTTCCAGCGCGAGGCCCAGAGCCAGGCCAACCTCGTCCATCCCCACGTGGTGCAGGTCTACTTCGTGGGCGAGGAGCGCGGCGTCTGGTTCATGGCCATGCAGCTCGTCGACGGCGGCTCACTCCAGGATGCCGTCGACCGAGGCGGACCGCTCCCCTGGACCCAGGTCGCCACTCACTTCCTCGGCATCACCGAGGCCCTGGTCGAGGCGGCGAGGCTGGGCATCGTGCACCGCGACCTCAAGCCGGCCAACGTCCTGCTCGATCGCTACGGCATCGCCCACGTCGCCGACTTCGGCCTGGTGACCGCGACCCACGCACCCTCCGACCACGACACCCTGGTGAGGAGCCCGCTGGCCAGCGTCGCCGGGCTCAGCGTCGCCGGCTCGGTCATGGGCACGCTGCCGTACATGGCGCCCGAGCAGCTCCGCGGCGAGCCGCTCGACCAGCGCGCCGACGTCTACGGCCTCGGCGCCACCATCTTTCACCTCCTCGTCGGCTCCCCCCCGGTCAACGCCCGGACGGCGGCCGAGGCTCTCCAGAAGATCCAGGCGGGCATCGTCCCCGTCCGCCGCGCGCGCCCCGAGACGCCTCGCGCGCTCGCGACCATCGTCGACCGCTGTCTGCTCCCGGATCCCGCCGCCCGCTTCCAGTCCCATCAGGACCTCGCCTGGGCCGTGCGCCACGCCGCGCCCCAGCCCCAGGTCGTGCCCGCGCCGCTGGTCCGCCTCGTCGCCGGGCTGCTCGACCTCGTCCCGGCTGCCGGCATCTTCGTCCTCTTCTTCGAGAAGGCGCCCTGGGCCGCTCCGGTCTGGCTCGCGCTCTGGCTCGCCCTGGGCATCGGCTTCCTGGGCGCCTCGCCCGGGCAGTGGCTGATGCGCCTCCGCGTCCGGACCCGGTCTGACGGAGACGTTCCCCCGCTGCGGGCCCTCGGCCGGACCGTGCTCCAGTGGGGCTGGGCTGCCGTCGTGGCCATCGGCTACTCGCTGATCACCCACGGTGTCGACCTCAGCGCCTCGGTGCTCATGGTCTTCGGCGTGGCGTGGGCCGCGCTCGCGCTGCTCGGGGCGCTGCCGGCGGCGCTGCGCAAACCCACGCTGGTGGACTCGCTCACCCGAACGCGGGTCCTGGTGGACGTGCGATGACCTGGAAGACGCTGCTGCTCCTCACGCTGTTGCCAGCTCTCGCCGGCGCCGAGCCCCGCACCTGGACGCTCGAGAAGGGCACCGGACGCGCGCGGTTCCGGGTGGAGGCTCCCCTCGACGCGATCGAGGGCAGCACCTCGGCCCTCTCCGGCGAGCTGCGCTTCGACGAGGCCAGCTGGGCCGACGGCACCGGGAAGATCCGCATCTCGCTCACCGGCTTCACCACGGGCCTCACCCTTCGCGACGAGGACCTCCGCGATCAGTTCTTCCAGGTCGACCGCTTCCCCGAGGCCACGCTCACCCTCACCCGGCTGGAGCGCCCGAGTCAGGGCGCACTCGTCCCCGGCCGCGAGGGGCAGGCCGACGCGGTCGGAACCCTGTCCCTGCACGGCAAGGAACAGCCGGTCCGCATCCCCATCACGGTCCTCCTCGCCGAGGAGTCCGGGCGCCGTGAATTCCACGTCAGTGGCACCTTCGACGTCCCATTCACCGAGTACGGCATTCCCCGCCCCGCGCGACTCTTCCTCAAGCTCGGCACGGTGGCGAAGGTTCGCTTCGAGGCGACGTTCCGTGGCGCTGCTCCCGCGACGCCGGCGGCCGCCCTCCAGGCTCCACCTCCGACCCCGACCGCGGTCAGCATCCGTCCCCCACGCGTGGAGCTCGCGATCAACGTCGCCCGCCGACCCGAGAAGCCCAAGGCCCAGCCGAAGGCGGCGAGCTGGGAGTTCTCGTTCACCAGCCCCGAGGGCCGCGGCGAGCGCCTCTTCCGCGATGCCTCCGCCGGCGGCGAGCAGAACGCGCTCGCCTGCGCGAGCTGCCACGCCTGGCGCGACGAGCGGGTCGGCGCGCTCGACTCCCTCGGCCACGCCTCGCCGAACAGCTCGCTCTGGAACAGCGCGCGCAGGTCCACCTTCTGGCGCGGCTTCGCCTCCACGCCGGAGGAGGCCACCGACCTCTGCATCCGCCGCTTCATGCTCCGGCCGACCGGCGGAGATGCGACCCAGCTCGGCGACCTCGCCGCTTACCTGCGCCGCATCTCGCCCGACGCCGCGCCCCCCCTCGACTACCGGCCCATGCTCCTCGGCCGAAAGACCGCCATCGATCGTCCCACCGGCGGTGACGGCAAGCGCGGGGTGGTCCTCACCGAGCGGTTCTGCGGCCGGTGTCACGCAGACGGCGCGATGCGCCCGCCCCTCGAGGTCGGCCTCTACGAGGCGGACTACCTGGTGGCCCGGGTCCGGTGGATCGCCCCCCACGACGCGAAGCAGATGCCTCCCATCCCCCTGGACCGGCTCACCGACTCGGAGCTGCGGGACATCGTGACCTACCTGGTGGGACGGCCGGACGACCGCATCTTCCAGCGGAAGCGTTCCGGCGCCCCCCGCACCGAGACGACCCATCCTGCGCAGGGACCCCTGGCAACGGTGCGCCCGGCGAATTAGAGGAGGGGGTCGCCGTGACCAACCTCCAGCCCTCAGCGGCCCGCCCCGGCCCCAACGACCCCTGCTGGTGCCGGAGCGGTCTCAAGTACAAGAAGTGCCACCGCGAGGCGGATGCGCGCTCGGGCGCGCCGGTCCAGCGGACGCGGAAGGTCAAGCCGGGCCGCATCTCGCCGATGCGCACCGTGCCCGCGGAGATCGTACGGCCCGACTACATCCCCTCGGGCCGCCCCGGCCGTGGCCTCCGCGGGGACCCCACCACCCGGATCGAGCGGATGCGCCGGGCCTGTCGTGCCTCCGCCCAGGTGCTCCAGGAAGTCGGCGGGCGGGTCGCCCCGGGCGTCACCACCGACGCGCTCGACGCCATCGCCCACGCCGCGTACATCGCCCGGGGCGGGTACCCGAGCACGCTCGGCTACCACGGCTTCCAGAAGAGCATGTGCACCAGCGTCAACGAGGTGGTGGTCCACGGCATCCCCGACGACCGCCCGCTGGAGAGCGGAGACATCGTCAACTGCGACGTCACCATCTTCCTCGAGGGAATGCATGGCGACTGCTCGGCGACCTTCGCCGTGGGCGAGGTGGACGAGGCGGCCCGCAAGCTGATCCGCGTCACCGAGGAGGCCCTGCAGAAGGGCATCGAGGCGGTGAAGCCCGGGCGGGAGGTTCGCGCCATCGGCCAGGCCATCGCCGCTCACGCTGCCGCGAACGGCTTCGGGGTGGTCCGCAACTACTGCGGTCACGGCGTCGGCGAGATCTTCCACACCGAGCTGCAGATCCCCCACTTCGACGACCCCTCCGCCACCACCGTCCTCGAGGAGGGGATGATCTTCACCATCGAGCCCATGCTCACCGAGGGGAGCTGGGGCGTGAAGCACTGGAACGACGGATGGACCGCGGTCACCGCCGACGGCATGCGCTCCGCCCAAATGGAGCACACCGTCCTCGTCACCCGCGACGGGGCGGAGATCCTCACCCTCCCCTGACCGAACGGTCGGCATCCCGAGCAGGCGCCTCACCGGGAGAACACCCCACGACACTTCGCGGCTGCTCGCCCTCGCCGCGAGCGAGCACCGTCGACAGGTTGGCCACCGCCTGCCTCCGGACGGTTGCGGGTCCGGGGTGGCCTCCGTCACGCCTCACCGGTATATGGGGCCGGCCGAAAACGCTGACGGCCAGGGCGCCCGAGGAGAGCCGATGCCATTCGACATCCAGGTGACGCGCACCCGAGAGCCGAAGCCCCGGCCGCCCGCCGGCGACCTCGGATTCGGGCGCTTCTACAGCGACCACATGTTCCTCGCCGAGCACGAGGGGCGTGGCTGGCAGAACCCTCGGATCGTGCCCTACGGCCCCCTGGCGCTCGACCCCGCGGCCAGCGCGCTCCAGTACGCGCAGGCGATGTTCGAGGGGATGAAGGCGTTCCCCGGCGAGAAGGGCCCCCTGCTCTTCCGGCCGGACATGCACGTCCGCCGCTTCAACGCCTCGGCGCGCCGCCTGTGCATGCCCGAGATGCCGGAGGCGGACTTCCTCGGCGCCCTCCGCGCGGTGGTCAAGGAGGACGCCTCCTGGGTTCCGAACGAGCCCGGGTCAGCGCTGTACGTGCGTCCGACGATGATCGGCACCGAGGCGTACCTGGGGGTTCGCCCCTCCCGGAAGTACCAGCTGTGCATCTTCGCCTCGCCGGTGGGGAACTACTTCGGGCCCAATCCCACTCCGCTCCGCCTCTGGGTGGAGACCGAGCACGTCCGCGCCGCGCGCGGAGGCATCGGCGCCGCCAAGGCCGGCGCGAACTACGTCGCGGCGCTGGCCGCGGGCGAACGGGCGAAGAAGGCGGGATTCCACCAGGTCATCTGGCTCGACCAGAACCACAGGAACGTCGAGGAGGCGGGGACGATGAACGTCTTCTTCCGCATCGGCGACACGGTGGTCACGCCCCCGCTCGAGGACTCGCTCCTCGCCGGCGTCACCCGCGACTCGATCCTCGCGCTGCTCCGCGAGTGGAAGGTGAAGGTGGAGGAGCGGCCGGTGAGCATCGCCGAGGTCGCCGAGGCGTCCGCCAGGGGCAAGCTCGCCGAGGCCTTCGGGACCGGCACCGCGGCCACCATCTCCGCCATCGGGGAGATGCAGTGGGGCGAGAAGACGCTGAAGCTCGGCGCCAGCCGAGGCGAGGTCGCGGAGCGCCTCTACCGCACGCTGACCGAGATCTTCGGCTCGCGGCGTCCCGACCGGCGCGGCTGGCTCGTTCCGGTCGAGCCGTCGTAGAGCTCCATCCGCTGCAGCGGAGGCGCGTACAGGTGGAGGCTCACCGCCCGGACCCTTCCGGTGTGCTCGACCCGGTGGATGGTGTGCGGCTGCTCGCGGAAGACGCTTCCTGGCCCGTGCTTGCGCCGCTCGGACTTCAGCACCTGGCCGCCCGCGGCGAGGCGGTACTCCACCTCGGACAGCGTGCCCTCGAGCACGCAGGTGACCCCGAAGCTCTCGCCATGTCCGTGGGCCGCCGTGCGCTGTCCCTTGAGCCAGCCGACGAGCAGCACCTCCCAGCCCGCGGTGCGATGGAGGACAGTCCGGGTGTAGCTCTGGTCGCTGAAGGATGCCCGGCCCGCGAGCGCCTTCACGTCCAGGACGTCCGGCCAGGCCGCGGCGAGCGCACCGAGCTCCTCCGGTCTCATCCGGTCCGGGGGAAGGCTCCCGAGGAGCATCTCCAGCTCGCGCAGCGACATGGCCAGCGACCACCGTGTGGTCCGCAGGCGCGCGATGGAAGCACGCTTCCGCTAGGGTCGTCCAACGCATGACGGACGGCGTGGTCATCATCGGTGGAGGTGCGAGCGGCACGCTCACCGCGGTCGCGCTCGCACGCTTCCCGGACACCGGGCCGATCACCCTGGTGGACACCCGGGGCGCCTTCGCTCGAGGCGTCGCCTACTCCACGAAGGAGCCGCAGCACCTCCTCAACGTTCCAGCCGGACGGATGAGCGCGTTCCCCGACGAGCCCGGTCATCTCGTCGACTGGCTCGCAGCGCACGGCGAGCGTGCCGATCCCGAGGCGTTCCTGCAGCGGCAGCTGTACGGCAACTACCTCGGCGAGCTGCTCGACGCCGCGGGATCCCGGGTGCGGCGAACGGTCGACCGCGCCGTGGCGATGGTGCCGGAGGAGTCGGGGCTCCGGATCGAGCTCGCCGCCGGGCCGCCCCTCCATGCACGTGCGGCGGTGCTCGCGCTCGGCAACTTCCCGCCCGAGCTTCCACCGGGGTGGACGGCGCTCCCGCCGCGGCTCGCCTGGCGCACCCCCTGGGCCCCACCCGAGGCGTGGCCCGCGCCGGATGCCGAGGTGCTCCTGCTCGGCGCGGCGCTCACGGCAGTCGACGTCGTGCTCTCTCTCGTCGCCCGCGGGCATCGTGGCCGCATCCATCTGCTCTCGCGCCGTGGCCTGCTCCCCGCCACGCACCCGCCCCGGATGCTGCCGCCGCTCCCGCTCGGCACGCGTCCGTCGCGCCTGCGGGCGCTGGTCCGGATGTTCCGCGAGGCCTCGGCCGGCGAGGACCCGCGGGCAGTGCTCGACACGCTCCGCCCCGAGCTGGGTGCGCTCTGGCGCGGCCTCACGCCGATGGAACAGCGGAGCTTCCTGCGCCACCTCCGGCCCTGGTTCGATGTCGTCCGCCACCGGCTGGCGCCCGAGGTGGGAGCGAGCATCGCGGCGCTCGAGGCCGAGGGCCGGCTGATCCGCCACGCCGGGCGCGTCGTCTCCATCGGCGAGCAGGACGGACGGATCGCGCTGCGCTACCGGCCGCGGGGAGCACGGACGCTCGCGGTGCTGGCGCTGGACGTGGCGATCCCCACCACGGGGCCGGTGATGGACGTGCGCGGGCTCGAGGATCCGCTGGTCCGCTCGCTGCTCGCCTGGGGGCAGGCGCGCCCGGGGCCGCACGGGCTCGGATTCGCAACCGCGGCCGACGGCGCGGTGGTCGGGCCACTTCAAGAAAGGCTCTGGACTCTGGGCGGGCTCCGGCGCGGGGACCTCTGGGAGTCCACGGCGATCCCCGAGATCCGGGCGCAGGCCCATGACCTCGGAGCGTCGCTCGCCGCGCGGCTCAGGCCGGCAGGTGCTGGACCAGCCCCCAGATGAGGGCAGTGCTGAGCGCGTCGAAGGCGAGCGCCAGCAGCAGCGCCACGAGCGCGAAGTCCAGCATGGGGGAGCGCTTGTCCGACATCACGACACCTCGATGCGTCGAGCTTCCGGAGTGCAAGTCCGGGTCCATCCGCGACCCCCAGGAATTCCGGCCAGCTGACTGCATGCGTCACCTCGACCTGATCACGTCTCTGCACTGCGTGCATTGCAGGAAGTGACGGAACGGCCCTTCCCTCTCTTCAACCCGCGACCCGGAGAAGAGGTTGCGCGGATTCGTCCCGCAACACCTCCCCGGGCCGTGTTGTCGAGGTGAGCAAACGGTCAGAGTGAGCCTCGCGAACGGCGTTCCACCGCCCCAAGCGGGCAACACCTCGGGTGGGTGCAGGGATGAAGCAGAAGGTCAAGAAGGTCCTGAAGCAGCGTGACGAAGCCTTCAGGAAGATGCGCGAGGCAAGCCAGCGCGCGTACCGCGAGGCCCACTACATGGAGCAGGCGCTGCGACTGGGTCTCCAGAGCATGAAGCAGGATCCCGTCAAGCACGAGGCAGCCATCGCCCTGGTCGAGCGAGAGCTGGAGATGATTCGCGACCTCGATCGCGCCTACCTCGAGGAGTCGATGATTCGCGACCGGGTGCTCTACCCCGCCGGGTTCAAGGCATGGATGGCGTTCGGCGAGGCGCTCGAGAACGCGAAGGCAGGGCTTTGCCCCGCATGCGCCCAGACTGTCGTCAAGGCGCTGGACGCGGTCATCGTGGCAGGCGAGATGGGAGAGGGAGGGCGCTGAGCGGCCGGGCGTGTGGGCCTCTGACGGAGTGTCCGTGACGAGGTGTCTGGCACCTCGTCGGGCGGGCGGAATCCGGTGGCGTGAGCGCCGGTCCCGGGGCATTCACGAGCTCCGTGCCCGCCCTTCCTCGACGCCTCGTTCCCGTCTTCGCGATCGCGGCCGGCACGGCAGCTGCGAACCTCTATTACACGCAGCCGCTGCTGGTGGACCTCCGGGCGGACTTCCACGCGGGCCCGGGGGCGGCGGGCTGGGTGCCCACCCTCGCGCAGGTCGGCTACGCGCTGGGGATGGCGCTGGTGGTCCCGCTCGGCGACGTGCTCGCGCGGCGCCCGCTGATCCTCCGGCTCACCGCGTTGACCACGCTCCTCCTCTGCGTGGCTCCCTTCTCGCCGTCGCTGACGACGCTGGCGGCGCTGCACCTGCTCATCGGCCTCTGCACCTGCATGCCCCAGCTGCTGGTGCCGCTCGCCGCGGACCTGGCGCCCGCCGAGCAGCGCGGACGGGTGGTGGGCACGGTCATGAGCGGCCTGCTGGTCGGCATCCTCCTCTCACGAACCTTCTCCGGCTACGTGGGCGAGGCCGCCGGATGGAAGGCCGTCTTCTGGGCAGCCGCCGGATTGAACGCGGTGGTGTGGCTGCTTCTCCGCACCAGCTTGCCGGTCGAGTCGCCGCGCCCGCATCTCCCCTACGGCGAGCTTCTCCGTTCCTGCTTCACCCTGCTGCGCCGCTTCCCCGACCTCCGGCTGCACTCGGCGCTGGGCGGCCTCGCCTTCGGCGCGTTCTGCACGTTCTGGGTGACGCTGGTCCTGCAGCTCTCCACGCTCCCCGGCGGGTACGGCGCGCGAACCGCTGGCCTCTACGGAGCGATCGGCGTGACCGGGGCGGTCGCCGCGCCCCTGGTGGGACGGTTCGCCGACGCGACCCGCGGGCGTGGCATCAACGTGCTCGGCTGCGCGCTCATCCTCGCGAGCTTCGGGCTGCTGTCGATCGGCCGAAGCTCGCTGCTCCTCATCGGGCTCGCGGTGGTGCTGCTCGACTTCGGCACCCAGGCCAGCCACATCAACAACCAGGCCCGGATCTTCGCGCTCGATCCCGCTGCCCGGAGCCGGCTGAACACCGTCTACATGGTCACGTACTTCACGGGTGGTGCGCTCGGCTCTCTGGCTGGAACGCGGGCCTGGGTTCACTCCGGCTGGAATGGCGTGTGCGTCACAGGGGCGACCCTGGCCGCCCTCGCCTTGCTCTTGCTGGGCGTTCGCCGCCTGGCTGACCGGCCAGCCGCAGTGCGCCATACACCCGTCACCTGAGTGTCACACGGGGAGTCGGGGGCAGGGCACATCTTCCGCCCTCCCGCTCGGAGGTGTGCATGGCCCGTCATCCCCGGCTCGCCGTCCCCATCAGCCCAGAGGATCACGTGCTCGGGAGCCCGGAGGCCCAGCTCACCCTGGTGATGTACGGCGATTACACCTGCCCGTACACGCAGCGGGCCTCGGCGTTCGTGGCCGTGGCGCTGCGCAAGCTGGGACGGCGAATGCGGTACGCCTTCCGCCACTTCCCGCGGGAAGAGCTCCATCCCGAGGCGAGCCTCCTGGCCGAGGCGGCGCACGCCGCGGCCTCGCAGCGCAGGTTCTGGGAGATGCACGAGGCGTTGCTCCACGCCGACGAGCCGGCGGATCCGGGTGCCATCGCCGGGCTGCTCGGCCTCGATCTCGAGCGTTTCGCCAGCGAGCTGCAGGCACGAACCCATCGCGCCCACGTCGCGCGTGAGGTGGACGGCGGTCTGAAGAGCGGCGTGACAGGCACGCCCACGCTGTTCATCAACGGCAAGCGCCACGTGGGAAGCTGGGAGGGCGGCTCGCTCCTCCGGGCCCTGGGTGGGGCGCCGGCGATGGCGCGCTCGGCGCACCTCTGAGCCAACCTTCGCCTGCGGTCGACCCGAAGCGCCGACCCACGCGGTGACATCGGCTCGCCCTCGTCGGCCCGGGCGGTGTATGCGCGTTCGCTGCGTGCGCAGCGCCCCGGGGCGAAGCGCGGCTCGATCGAGGAACGACGCATGGGGCGACTGGACGGGAAGGTGGCTGTGGTCACCGGCGGCGGCTCGGGGCTCGGTCGCGCGATCGCGGTCCGCTACGTGGCCGAGGGCGCGCGAGTGCTGGTGACCGATGTGAACCTCGCCGGCTGCGAGGAGACCGTCGCCGCGTTGCCTCCTCCGGCCCGCCCACAGGCGGTGCCCCGCCGGGTCGACGTCTCCCGCGAGCCCGAGGTCGAGGCCGCCGTCGCCGACGCAGTCGGCCGCTGGGGCCGGCTGGACGTGATGGTCGCCAACGCAGGCATCGGTGTGCCGGGCTTCCTCGCCGATCTCCCCGTCGAGGACTGGCAGCGCGTCCTTGACGTGAACCTCACCGGCGTCTTCCTCTGCGCGCGACACGCCGTGCGGGCGATGCGCGAGACGGGTCGGGGCGGAAGCATCGTGGTGATGTCCAGCGTCGCGGGCCTCCACGGCACGCCGATGCTCGGCGCCTACGGCCCCAGCAAGGCGGCGGTGCTGCAGCTGGTCCAGACCCTCGCGCTCGAGGGAGCCCCGAGCGGGATCCGGGCGAACGCCCTCTGCCCGGTGTGGACCCGTTCCCCGATGGTCGACGCCCTCGTGCAGGGCCTGGGGCTCACACCCGAGCAGGGTGAGAAGATGCTGATCCGCGACATCCCGCTCCGGCGGATGGGGGAACCCGACGACGTGGCCTGGGCCGCGGTGTACCTGGCCTCCGACGAGTCCTCCTTCGTGACCGGGGTGGCCCTTCCGATCGACGGAGGACACATGGCGGGCAGGCTCCCGTAGTAAGCAGGCGGTTCATGCCCAGGCTCGCCCTGCCGCTCGCTCTGTCGTGTCTCTTCGCCTGCGCCCATGGATCGGGGCTCTCCCGCGAGGAGGCCCAGGGGCGGTACGCGAAGCTGGAGAGCGACTACTTCGACGAGTGGTTCGCGTTCGAGCCGACCATCGGCACGGTCAACGGCTTCCACCAGTACGACCCGAAGCTCGAAGACTTCAGCGCGGCGCGGGTGGCCACGCACGTGCAGAAGCTGCAGGGGATGCTCGACCGGGCGGTGGCGCTTTGGACCGAGCGGGTCGCGCTCCCCTACGACAACCTCATCGACCTCGAGGCGCTGGAGTCGCGCATCCGGGCCGACCTCGTGGAGTGGGAGAAGATGGGGTTCCGCCTGCAGAACCCGATGACGTACTCCCGCGTCCCCGGGGAGGGCATCGATGCGCTCCTGAAGCGCGACTTCGCCCCGGCCTCCGAGCGGCTGAAGTCGATCACCGCGCGGCTGCGAGCGGTGCCGGCGGTCTATGCCGCGGGGAAGGCGAACGTGAAGACGCCGCCGAAGGAGTGGACCGACCTCGCGATCCTGATGGCCAACGGCGCCCTGGGATTTCTCCAGGACTCGGTCGGCCCGTGGGGGAAGGAGGCGGCCGGCGGAGACATCCTGGCGCTCGCGGACTTCAATCGCGCGAACACCACCGCCTACGCCGCGACGCAGGACTGGATCCACTTCCTGGAGAAGCAGCTCAAGCCCAGGAGCACCGGGAGCTGGGCGATCGGCGCGGCGTTCTTCTCCGAGAAGCTGCAGACCGAGGACATGATCTCCGAACCGCTGGACGCGCTTCTGGCCAAGGGAGAGGCCCAGCTCAAGGCGGACCGCGAGGCAGCGGTGCAGACCGCGCAGCTCATCGACCGGCGGAAGACCGTGGAGCAGGTGATGGCCGCGATGCAGTCGGACCATCCCACGGCGAAGGACCTCATCCCCGCGGTGGGTCGCTCCCTCGAGGGAGTGCGGCAGTTCGTGGTCTCGAAGAACCTGGTCACCTTCCCTTCGGAGGTACGTCCGAAAGTGGAGGCCACGCCGCCTTACGCTCGCAACGGCTCGTTCGCCTCGCTCGATGCGCCGGGGCCTTACGAGACGAAGGCGACCGAGTCCTACTACTACGTGACGCCAACCGAGGACGGCTGGAGCCCCGCGAAGATCGAGGAGCACCTGCGAGCCTTCTCCACGCCCATCCTCGCGATGACCGACGTTCACGAGGCCTACCCGGGCCACTTCCTCCAGGCGCTGTGGTTGCCGAAGGTGCCGACGAAGGTCCGCAAGCTCCTCATCGCCGGCTCGAACGTGGAGGGCTGGGCCCACTACACCGAGCAGATGGTGGTGGAGGAGGGCTTCGCCGACACCGACCCTCGCATCCGGCTGGCGCAGCTGGAGGAGGCGCTCCTGCGCGACTGCCGCTACGTGGTCGGCATCCAGCTGCACACCACCACGCTCACGGTCGAGCAGGGAGCAGAGCGGTTCGTGAAGGAGTGCTTCCAGACGCCGGCCAACGCCTACGAGGAGGCGCGGCGTGGCACCTACGACCCGACGTACCTCATCTACACGTACGGGAAGCTGCAGATCTACGAGCTGCGGCGCGAGTACCTCAGTCAGAAGGGGGGCACCTTGCGCCAGTTCCACGACGCCTTCCTGGCCCAGGGTGGAGTTCCCATCCGCCTGGTCCGGAAGCTTCTCTTCGAGGCGAGGTAGAGATGCCGCCCCTGTCCTCCGTCCGGTTCGCTCCCTGGCTGCTGCAGGCACTGCCCACTGCCTTCCTGGCGATCCTCTTCCTCCAGTCGGGCATCGACAAGATCATCGACTTCCGCGGGAACCAGGGCTACCTGACCCAGCACTTCGGGCGCAGTCCCCTGCGGGGAGTGGTGACGCCCATGCTGCTCACGCTCACCATCATCGAGGTCTCGGCCGGCGTGCTCTGCGGCGTCGGGCTGGTGGAGCTGGTGGTGCTCGGCGTCCCGCGGATCGCCTTCTGGGGCATCACGGTGGCGTCGATCGCGTTCCTGGCGCTCTTCTTCGGGCAGCGCATCGCGAAGGACTACACCGGGGCGGCGGTGCTGCCCGCGTATCTCCTGGTGGCGCTGGCAGGCCTCTACATGACGGGGCTGTACGTGTCGGGGCGACTCCGCTGAGCACGCCGGCAGATCCGGTGCGCCTGCTGCTTCTCCCCGGCCGCCTGGCGGTGGCGCGTCTCCCGGGGACGGCGCCGCTGCCGGCGTGGGCCGACGGGACGGGACTGGTGTCCATCACTCGCCGGGAGGGCGAGCTGAGCATCGTGTGCGCGGACGACCGCGTCCCGCCGGAGGTCCGCGCTGAGCGTGGCTGGCGAGCGCTGGAGGTGGTCGGGCCCATCGACTTCCAGGTGGTCGGCCTGATGCACGGGCTGACCGGGCCGCTGGCCCGCGCGGGCATCTCGGTGTTCGCCGTCGCGACCTTCGACACGGATCTGTTGCTCGTCCGGGAGGCAACACTGAGGCGAGCGGTGGAAGCGCTGCGAGAAGCCGGCTACCACATCGACGAGACGCCCGGCGCTTGACGCCGGCGGCCCCCCGCGCCGACCTTGGGGAGCTCCGATGCGCACCCTCTTCCTCCCCCACGCCGAGGTGGTCCAGCGCCTGGACGCGCTGTCGTTGCTGGCGCCGATGCGGGAAGGGTTCATCGCGCACTCGCGGGGGCGGACGGCACCGGGGCTGGTGCGGGCCACGTCGCTGGCAGGCCACGGCATCGCCCGGGTGACCGGCGTGGGGCTGGTGCCGGACCTGCCGGCCTACTCGCTGTCGAGCGCGGCGACGTCGCCGGACGGCGTGGAGCACGCGACGCTGCTGCTCCATGATCTGGAGTCGGGGAAGCTGCTGGCGTGCATGGAGGCGGTGCACCTCCGGGCGATCGCGCTCTCCCTGGGCATCGCCATCGCGGCGGACGTGCTCGCGCGGCCCGAGGCGTCGCGGGTGGCGGTGCTCGGAACCAGCGACGGCACGCTGCGTTTGCTGAAGATGCTCCGTCTGGTCCGCTCGCTCCGGCAGATCCGGGTGCTGGAGCCTCGCCCGCAGCGCGCCGAGGAGGTGGCGGGGCGCGCGTACCGGGAGCTGTCGCTGCCGGTCCGCGTGTCGCAGGACGTGGAGGACGCGGTCCAGGACGCGGAGCTGGTGCTGGTGACCGCGGGGACGGCCGGGGCCGCGCCGCTGGAGACGGTGCCCGAGGGCTGCCACGTGGCGGTGGTGGACCCGGCGCTGCGGGACGCGGTGCCGGCAGCGGAGCTCCTCTCTCCGGCCCTGCGGAAGCGGGCACGGGTGGTGGTGGACGACCGGAGCATCGCCCGCGAGGCGGGGTGGGCGGACGCGGAAGTCGACGCCGAGCTGGGAGAGGTGCTCTCCGAGCCGCCGGCGAGGACCGCGAGCGAGATCACCGTCCACGCGACGGTGGGACTCCCGTTTCAGGAGCTGCTGGCGGCCTGGCAGGTGTTCGACAGCGCGCGGGAGAATCCGGAGCTGCCCAGGCTGGAGCTGACGCGGCGGCGGACGAGCTGACAGTTCGAGAGCTCTGCGAGCACCGACTGCGGAGGGCACTCCAGGCTCATCGCCCTCGGCCGCATCACTTCTTCGGGACGCCAACTTCAGAGGCCGTCCGGAAGTTGGCCCCACGCGACGAAGCCCGCGGTCGTGTTGAGTGCCGGGAGGACCCAAAGGCATCGACAGGAGCCTCCGTCGATCTGCCTGGCCCTGACGGAAACGGGAGCGCGGCCGGCAGCTGCGGGGCAGATTCGTGCGGCCTGCGCGACACCAGACGCTCTGGGGCGAGCAGCCCCGGGGAGTTCCGGAGCCCGGAATAGTTAGTTAACTTCCTTAACCATTTCTACGAAACTAGTTAAGGAAGTTCCTTAACTAGTTCTGGCATCGCATTTGCCCCGACAGCGGAGCACCGCGGCTGCCCACGGCGCTCCGTTGCAATCCGCAGCGGGCGATGTCGAGGCCAGGCCCGAACACGCGAGGCTGCTTCCTCGTCCGCCCGCGGCGCACCGTCCCAACCCGCAGCGGGCAATCTCGAGGCCAGGCCGCCCCGAGCACCTGAGGCTGCTTCCTGCCCGCCCGCGGCGCACCGTCCCAACCCGCTAGCGGGCAATCTCGAGGCCAGGCCGCGCCGAGTACGTGAGGCTGCTTCCTCGTCCGCCCGCGGCGCTCCGTCGCAATCCGCGGCCGGCGATGTCAAAGCCAGGGCGGCCCGAGCACGTGAGGCTGCTTCCTCGTCCGCCCGCGGCGCTCCGCCCCTACCCGCAGCGGGCGATGTCGAGGCCGGGCCGCCCCGTCCGATCGCGGCGCACCGCCCCCACCCGAATGTCGAGGCCAGCCCGCCCCGTCCACGGAGCGCGAACCGTGGCCGCTCGCG
>Ga0081540_1000427_pt1 | contig 41566 bp, 44 predicted proteins | sample TabmetS2T1R1_FD_71024 | JGI IMG/M metagenome (GOLD analysis project Ga0081540, IMG submission 71024) | Tabebuia heterophylla rhizosphere microbial communities from the University of Puerto Rico - S2T1R1 | ecosystem: Host-associated > Plants > Roots > Rhizosphere ...
GACCCCCCGCCGGACGCCGGCGACGCCCAGCCGGACGCCCGCGACGGCGCTCCGGTCGCACACGACGGCGCGCCCGCAGCGGACGACGCCAAGCCGGCCGCACCCAAGCGGACGCGTTCGCGCCGCAGCCGGTCCACGGCGGCCGCCGCGCCCGAGGGCGAGGCCCCTGTCGCGAAAGCCCCGGCGGCCGAGGACGAGCCGGCCGAGAAGCCCAAGCCGCGGCGAACCCGCGCGCGGAAGCGGCCAGCCGACGACGACGACGGGTCTGCCGAGCGCGAGCCGACCTCGCCGCCGGCCGAGGAAGCCGCCTAGCCTGAGGTTCTCGACGTAACTTCAACAGACGGTTGAAGTTGCGCTACACAAAACCCGGGGTATGGAAGAGGCAGCATGACCGGCTACTTCGACGACCGCTCGATGCTGCGGCGCATCCACGGCGAGCGCGCCGTCGCACTCGCCGGCCCACGGGCGCTGCTCATGCAGGCCGCCCATCCGCTCGCCACCGCCGGCCTCCTCGCGCACTCGGGCGCCCTCGACGAGCCGTACGAGCGCCTGGCGCGAACCGCCGACACCATGCGCGCGGTCTGGTTCGGCTCGCGCGACGACGCCGATCGCGCCGCCGGGCGCGTGCGGGCGATGCACCGCCGCGTCAACGGCCGGCTGACCGCAGCGGCGGGCCCGTATCCGGCCGGATCGGAGTATCGGGCCGACGCTCCCGAGCTCCTGCTCTGGGTGCTCTACACGCTGGCCGACTCGGCGCTGGTCCTCTATCGCACCTACGTCGGCCCGCTCACGCTGGGCGAGCAGGCCGCGTTCTGGGAGGACTACAAGGTCGTTGGCCGCCTGTTCGGGCTGCGGCGGCGCGACCTCCCGCGGACCTTCGACGACCTGACCGCGTACGGCGACGAGATGCTCCACGGCGGCCGCCTGGTCGTCACCGACTGGGCGCGCGAGCGGGCGCGGAGGATCGTCCTCGAGCCGCCGGTGCCGGTCATCGCTCGGCCGCTGCGCGACACCGTGGCCTTCGTCACCATCGCGCTGCTGCCCGACCCGATCCGCCGGCAGTACCGATTCTCCCCGCTGCCCCCGGCCTTCGTGCGCCGCGCGCTCGTCGCCGGCGGCGCGGAGTACGTCAAGCGCGCGGTCATCCCGTTCCTCCCCGACCGGCTGCGCCGCGTGCCGGCCGCCCGGGCCGCGTGACGCAGGAGCGCGGGCCGCGCGTGGCCGAGCGCAGCTAGTGGCGCCCAAGGTGGACCTCGCCGGCGCTGAGCGCCGTCCGGCCTCCGCCTGAGAGCTCGACCACGAGCCGTCCCTCGCCGTCGATGCCGGCGGCGCGCCCGCGCCCGCCTGCCCAGCTGACCTCGCGGCCGCGCAGCGCGTCGCGGGCCCTGTAGGCCTCGAGCAGCCGCGCGCCGCCGAGGCCGAGCGTGCGCTCGAGCGCGCCGAGCAGCCGCTGCAGCGCGGGCTCGAGGTCGCCCGGCTCGAGGCCCAGCGTCCCCGCGGTGCCGTGCAGCTCCGGCGGCAGGTCCTCGACGCGCAGTGCGACGTTGAGCCCGATCCCCAGCACCGCCCACCCGTCCTGTGGCCGGCCCTCGGCGAGGATGCCGGCGATCTTGCGGCCGCCGAGCAGGACGTCGTTGGGCCACTTGATCTGCGCCTCGTCGCCCGCGACCTCGGCGACGGCGAGCGCGGCGGCGAGAGGGAGGAGCTCGGGAGGGTCGCGCAGCACCAGCGAGAGCAGCAGCGTGCTGCCGGGCGGAGCCGACCACGTGCGCCCCTGCCGCCCGCGGCCGGCGGTCTGCTCGCCGGCGGTGACGAGCGTCCCGTGCGGCGCGCCGGCGGCGGCGAGCGCGCGGGCCCGGTCGTTGGTCGACGTCGTGGCGCGCAGGTGCAGCCGCGGGCGGCCGAGGCGCGCGGCGGTCACGCCGGGCGGATCCGGACCTCGGCGTCGAGGTCGAGCCCGAGGTGATGGGCCGCGGAGCCGCGGTTGATCGCCAGCGCGAGCGTCCGGTAGGCGTCCTCGTAGAGCAGCAGCTCGCCGGCCGGGACGTCCGCGAAGGTCCGCGCGTAGTGCGCGAGCTCGTCGTTGATCGTCACCCGATGGCCGAGCTTCAGCCCCGAGCCGACGAGCTCCGCGTGCTCGACGTCGAGCATGACGTTGCCGAAGCGGTCGAAGGCGAGCGCGTGGGCGACGAGGCCGCCGTCCTCGCGCGCCGCCGTCGGGATGTGCAGCGTCGACAGCTCTGCCGGGTCGATCGGCTCGCCGGCCTCGGCGAAGGGCGCGCCGGCGGCGAGGTGCGCGGTGACCGGCGCGAAGAGGTCGCGGCCGTGGAAGGTCGCCGAGCTCGGCTCGAGCCGGTGGCGCGACTGGGCGATGTCGATCGCTTCCACCACGCCGCCGAAGCGCTCGGCGGCGAGCGCGAGCAGCCCGTTGTCGGGGCCGACGAGGATGCGGCCGTCCTCGGCGGTGCGCACGGCCACGGCGCGGCGCTCGCCGCCGACCTCCGGATCGACCACCGCGAGGTGCACGCCGGGCGGGAAGTAGGGCAGCGAACGGCGCAGCATGAGCGCGCCCGTTCGCACGTCGTGGCGGTCGATGCCGTGCGTCACGTCGATGACGTGGGCGTCGGGCGCGATCGTCGCGATGACCCCGTGGCATACGCCGACGAAGTCGTCGTCGCGGCCGTAGTCGGAGAGGAAGGTGATGACCGCGGCCATCCCGGTCGCGAGTCTACGCGAGCGCTTCGCGACCCATCGATCGCCGCGCCGCATCGCACCGTGCCGCGGGCGAATTTGACTCCCTGTAGGAGAGGCGTACTCTCAGCTGCATGGTCGAGGTGCTGTTGGCCATGGGACTCCCCACGCTGGTCTTCGGTGCTTTCGCCCTGCTTTCGGTATGGCTCGGCGCGGAGAGCCGTCCGTGGTTCGACGAGCGCATGGTCCTCGACGATCGGCCCAACTGGTGGCCGACGAGGTGCAGCGCGCCGCCCGACGAGGACGAGGACGAGGACGACGACGACGAGCCGCACGACGGCACGCCGGCGCCCGCTCCGGCGCCGCCGCGCGCTCAGCCGCGACCGGCGCCGCTCGCCACCAGAGCGGCGACCAGCCCGTCCGGCGTGTGATCGGCGGCCTCGAGGTCGGGCTCGTGGCCGAGCTCGCGCAGCGCCGCGCTCGTGACCGGCCCGATCGAGGCAAGCAGCGGGCCGTCGAGCGTCCCCGCCGCGGCGTGGAAGTTGCGCACCGATGAGGCGCTGGTGAACGTGGCCCAGTCGGCCCCGAGCGCCCGCTCTCTCTCGCGCTCGGGCAAGGGCTCGGCCACCGTGCGGTAGAGGGCGACGACGTCGACGTAGGCGCCCGCGGCGCGCAGCGCGTCGGGCACCACGTCGCGCGCCTCCTCGGCGCGGGCGACGAGCGCGCGCGAGAACGTCCGTCCGGCCAGCGCCTCGACCAGCCCCTCGCCGACGGCACGCGACGGCACGACGTCGGCCTCGACCCCGTGCGCGCGCAGCGCGGCGGCGGTGCCGGGCCCGATCACCGCGATCGTCGGCCCGGCCAGGGCGCGCGCGTCGCGCACATGGCGCAGGAGCTCCTCGACGCCGTTGGGCGAGGTGAGCACGAGCAGGTCGTAATCGCGCAGGTCCGGGAGCTCGGCCTCCAGGGGGTCGATGCGGATCGCGGGCGCCTCGATCACCTCGGCGCCCAGCGCGCGCAGCTTGGCTGCGAGCCCGCTGGCCTGCGCCCGCGCCCGCGTGACCGCCACGCTGATCCCGGCCAGCGGGCCGGGGGCGAACCACGCGAGGTCGTCGTGCAGCCCGGCCACGGGTCCGACGATGGTCACCGCGGGCGCACTGGCGTCGGCCTCGCCGAGTGCGCCGAGCGTCGTGCGCACGGTGCGCTGCTCGGGCAGGGTGCCGCGCTCGACGATGGCGGCCGGCTCGCCGCGGTCGCGCCCGTGGGCCGCCAGCTGCTCGGCGATCCGCGGCAGCTGGCGCACGCCCATGTAGAACACGAGCGTCCCCGGGAAGGCGGCGAGCGCGGCCCAGTCGATCGCGGTCTCGGGCTTGTCGGGATCTTCATGGCCTGTGACGAACGCGACGGCGCTGGCCAGGCCGCGGTGGGTGACCGGGATCCCGGCGTAGGCGGCTGCCGCGACGCCGGCGGTCACGCCGGGCACGACCTCGAACGGGCAGCCGGCCTCGCGCAGCGCGGCGGCCTCCTCGCCGCCACGCCCGAACACGAACGGGTCGCCGCCCTTGAGCCGCACGACGGTCCGCCCCTCTCGCGCGTGCTCGACGAGCAGCCGCGTCGTCTCCTCCTGCGGCGTCTGCTCGCCGCCGCCGACCTTGCCGACATCGACGATCTCGGCGTCCTCGCGGGCGTGGGCGAGCGCATCGGCCGGGATGAGTCGGTCGTGCAGGATGACGTCGGCCTGCGCGATGAGCTCGAGCGCCCGCGCGGTGAGCAGTCCGGGATCGCCTGGCCCCGCGCCGACGAGGTACGCGGTCATCGCCCCAGCACCGCGGCAGCTCCGGCGGCGAGAAGGCGTTGCGCCACGTCGGCGCCCAGCGCCTGCGGTTCGTCGCCCTCGAGCTCGTCGCGGACCCAGGCGCTTCCGTCCGGCGCGCCGACGAACGCGCGCAGCGTGAGCGCGCCCTCGGCGACCGCGTGCGCTCCGACCGGCGTATGGCAATCGGCATCGAGGGCCCGCACCACCGCCCGCTCTGCGAGCAACGCGCGCCGTGACCGCCCGTGGTCGATCGCGGCCACGAGCGACTCCTCACCGGCCCGTGTCGTCACCGCCAGGCAACCCTGCCCAGCGGCCGGTACCAGCTCGTCGAGAGGCTCTCCTTCATTGCTCCGTCCCAACCGCTGCAATCCGGCGGCAGCCACCACGATGGCGTCGAACGCGCCCTCTGCCAGACGCCGCAGCCGCGTGTCGACGTTGCCGCGCAGATCGAGCACCTCGAGGTCCTCGCGCAGCGCCCGCAGCTGCGCCGCGCGGCGCAGCGAGGAGGTCCCCACCCGCGCACCCGGCGCCAGCGCGACGAGCGAGGGCGCGCCGCACAGCGCGTCGCGCGGGTCCGCTCGCTCGGGCACCGCGGCGATGACGATCCCGCCGGACAGCCGCGCCGGCACGTCCTTGGCCGAGTGCACCGCGCAGTCGATCTCGCCGGCCAGCAGCGCGGCGTCGAGCTCGCGCACCCAGCGCTCCTTGTCGCTGACGTCGCCCGCGCCGCGGTCGCCGCTCGTCGTCACCTCGACCAGCGCATGGGACCCGCCCAGGAGCGCGGCCACCTGACTGGCCTGCGCCAGGGCCAGCGCGCTGGCGCGCGTCCCGATCCTCACGCCCGCCGCTTGAGCGGGCGGACGTTGTCGGAGGCGTCGCCTCCGGGCGCCTCGAGCGGCGCCGGCTGGTCCCCGAGCCCGAAGAGCTCGCGCAGGACCTGCTGGCGCCCGTGCCCGCTCTCCTTCAGCCGGATGGTCGGCTCGTGCAGCAGGCGCTGCATGACCGCCCGCGCCACCGCCTCGATCCTGGCCAGGTCGCGCGGCGAGGCGCTCTCCCAGCGGCCGGCGTTCTCGGCCAGGACCTGGTCGACGATCTCGGCGCCGTGCTCGCGCAGCGAGGTGATCGTCGGCATGACGTCGAGCTGCGCCAGCCAGCGCGCGAAGCGCTGGATCTCCTCTTCGACGACCGCCTCGGCCTTGGCCCGCTCGGCCTCGCGCACCTGCAGGTTGCGCGCGACGACGGCCTGCAGATCGTCCATGTCGTAGACGCTGACGCCCTCGATCTCGCCGCAGGCGTGCTCGATGTCGCGCGGCACCGCGATGTCGATGAGCACGAGCGGCCGGCCGCCCCGGGCGCGCATGACGACCTCGAGCTCGGCGGCGCCGACGATCGGATGCGGCGAGGAGGTCGAGGAGACGACGATGTCGGCGTCCTGCAGCCGCGTCGGCAGGGACTCGAGCGATCCGACCTCGCCCCCGAACCGCTCGGCCAGCGAGCGCGCCCGGTCGGCGTGGCGGTTGGCGACGAAGACCGTGCGCACGCCCTGGTCGGCGAGCGCCTGCGCGGTGAGCTCGGCGGTCTCGCCCGCGCCGATGATCACCACCGACCGCGAGGCGAGGTCGCCGACGACGGCGCGCGCCAGGTCGACGGCGACGGTCGACACGGACACCCGCTCGCGGGCGATCCCGGTCTCCGACCGCGTGCGCTTGCCCGCCTGCAGCGCTGCGCCGAACAGGCGGTTGGTCATCGGGCCGGTGGTCCCGGCCCTCAGCGCCAGCTCGTAGGCGCGCTTGACCTGGCCCTGCACCTCGGCCTCGCCGACGATCATCGAGTCCAGGCCCGCGGCCACGCGGTAGAGCTGGCGGGCCGCGTCGCAGTTGCGCGGCGAGTAGACGACCGAGGCGAGCTCGGTCGGCCGGATCTCGGCGTCGCGGGCGAGGCGCCCCAGGAGCTCGGCCTCGGCGCGCACGGGGTCGGAGGTCACGAAGTAGATCTCGGTGCGGTTGCAGGTCGAGATCGCCACCGCCTCGGAGAACTCGTCGCCGGCCACGAGGTCCTGCAGGAGCCACTCGGCGCGCCGCTCGGTGAGCGCGATCTTCTCGCGCAGCGCCACCGGCGCGGTGTTGTGCGAGACGCCGAGGACGACCAGCTCGCTGCTCACGTCCGCACGGCCTCGTGCTCGCGGGACTCCTCGTCGTCCTGCGCCAGGCGCCGGTCGGCGAGGTCGTTGAGCTCGGAGAGCTCGCGCTCGAAGCGCGAGAGCTTCGCGGCCATGATCACCACGTAGATGAGCACAAGGGCGAAGAAGACCAGATAGGCGGCGGCGACGTAGCCGGTGTTGTCCGGCAGCGTGTCGGTCACTGGCTCGTCCCCAGGCTCGGCGCCGCGCTGCGCCCTGTGGGCGTCACCGCCTCGTCGCCGCCGAGCTTGCGCCGCAGCGAGCGCAGCTGCGCGGAGGTGTGCTTGGAGGCCATCTCGTACTTCCACAGCGTCACATAGAGCGCGCTCATCCCCAGCAGGCAGACCACGAAGGCCAGCTTCATCTTGTCCGGCAGGCCGCCGTCGGCCGTCGCGAAGACGCGCGGGTGCGTGTAGGACTGCGCCATCCGCACCGCGAGGAAGTTCAGCGGCACGAACGCGCCGGCCACGACGGCGAAGACGCTGGCGTAGCGGGCCTGTCGCTCGGGATCCTCGATCGAGAAGCGCAGCGGCTGGTAGGTGGCGTAGAGCAGGAAGACGACGAGGAACGACACGAGCGTCGGCTCGTCCCACACCCACCAGTGGCCCCAGCTGGCCTTCGCCCAGATCGACCCGGTGATGAGCACGCCCGCGCCGAGGATCAGGCTCAGGTGGATGGCCACGTAGGAGCGAAGGTCGTAGCGTGCGTCACGGGTGCGCAGGTGCTGGATGGCCATGATCCCCGCGAAGACGAACCCGCACAGGGCGACGATCGCCATCGGCACGTGCACGTAGAAGATCTTCTGCATGAAGCCCTGGTCGGCGTCCATGGGGGCGTAGAAGAAGGCCAGCGCGAACCCCGCCGTGAGCGTGACGGCGGTCAGCAGTGAGAGGGCGCGTAGCCGGGTTCCGTACAGCAACTGGGAAGTCAATCCTCGACCAGGAAGTCGAACACCGCATAGGCGAGGAGCCCGAAGACCAGATCATAGAGGCCGAGGATCAACAGCCAGCGCGCTTCGACATCGCCGGCGCTCGCGGCCAGCAGCGGGGTGGTCGCCTTGGCCGCGGCGATGACCACCGGTATGAGCAGCGGCAGCGCCAGGAGCGGGACGAGCAGGTCGCGGGCGCGCGTCTGCACCGCCAGCGCTCCGACCATCGTCCCCACGAGCGCGACGCCGGCGTCGGCGAGGACGAGGACGAGGACGAGCTGGGCGAGCGCGCCGGCGCCCGGAGTGGGCCCGAGGAGCATGATCGCGAACGCCGGCACCGCGACGATCTCGACCACCACGAGGTAGGAGAACATCGAGATCGCCTTGGCCACGAGCAGCGCGGTGCGGTCCACCGGCGCCAGGAGGAAGCCGTCCAGGCCCCCCTCCTCGTGGTCGGCGACGAACAGCCGGCTCGTCCCGAGCATCGCCGCGAAGAGCAGGGTGACCCACAGCACGCCGGCGGCGAGGTCGCCCTCGACCTGCCCGCGCTGGATGGCGAAGTGGAAGACCACGAGCGTGGTGATGCTGAACAGCGCCATTGCCGGCACGGCCTGCGGGGCGCGCAGCTCGAGCTGCAGGTCCTTGCGCAGCAGGGCCGAGACCGCCCGCCTCATCGGTACAGCGCTCCGACCTGCGCGGGATCGACCTCGCGCACGGGAGCCAGCAGCGCGGCCGAGCCGTCGCGCAGCCCGAGCGCGACGTCGGCGTCGGCCAGGCCGCCGGCCGGGTCGTGGCTCGTGATCACCCGCGTGCGCCCGCTCGCCGCGCCGATGAGGGGCTCGACGATCTCGCGCGCCGCGGGATCGAGGTTGGCGCGCGGCTCGTCGAGGAGCAGCAGCTGGGGGTCGTGCAGGACGGCGCGGCAGACCGCCAGCCGCTGGACCATGCCGCGCGAGTAGGTGTGGACCTTGTCCTGCGCCCGGGTCGCCAGGCCGACCTGCTCGAGCAGCGCCTCCGCGCGGTCGAGGCCGACCCCGTGCAGCCGCGCGTGGTAGGCGAGGTTCTCGCGCCCGGTGAGGTCGCGGTACAGCAGCGGCGCGTGGCCGAGCAGCCCGACGCTCCCGCGGACCGCCCAGCCCTCGCCGGGCAGGTCGCGCCCGAGGACGCGCGCCGTCCCCGCATGGGGACGAAGCAGCGTGGCGAGGATGCGCAGCAGGGTCGACTTGCCTGCGCCGTTGGGCCCGAAGACGACGAGCGTCGCGCCGTAGGGGAGCGACAGCGTCACGTCGCGGAGGGCGACGCGCTCGCCGTAGCGGCGCGTCAGGCCCTCGAGCTCAATGGCTGGAGCGGCTTCCACCTTCGCTGGCCAGCGTCGCCGCCGCGTGCTTGAGCACGGGCGCCAACACGCCGAAGACCTGCTCGATCGCCTTCGGGCTGCCCGGGAAGTTGACGATGAGGGTGCGCCCCGCGACGCCCGACACCCCGCGGCTGAGCACGCCCATCGGCGTGTGCTGGATGCTCACCGCGCGCATCGCCTCGGAGATCCCGGGCGCGTCACGGGCGATGACCGCCTGCGTCGCCTCGGGGGTGACGTCGTCGGGGGTCAGGCCCGTGCCGCCGGTGGTGAGGACGAACGAGACGCCGTCGTCGACGTAGTGGTGCAGGCGGTCCTCGATCAGGGCGAAGTCGTCGGGCACGACCTCCATCGCGACGATCTCTGCGCCCGCGTCCTCGGCGAGATGGGCGAGCAGCGGGCCGGAGGAGTCCTCGGCCACGCGGCGGGACACGGACGTCGAGACGGTCAGGACGACGGTGCGCACGGCGCGAAGCCTACGCGCGCACCCACTTGCCGCTGCGCCCGCCCGACTTGCTGAGCAGCTCGACCGCCTCGATCGACACCCCGCGCTCGAGGCCCTTGACCATGTCGTAGACCGTCAGCGCGGCGACGGCGGCGGCGGTCATGGCCTCCATCTCGACGCCGGTGCGCGCGGTCACGCCGGCGGTGGCGGTGAGCGTCACGGTGCCCGCATCGGCGTCGAGCTGGGCCTCGACGTCGACGTGGTCCAGGCCGATCGGGTGGCAGAGCGGGATGAGCTCGCCGGTGCGCTTGGCGGCCTGGATCCCGGCGATCCGCGCGACGCCGAGGACGTCGCCCTTCGGCGCGTCGCCGGCCGCGACGACCGCCGCGGTCCCCGGGCTCATCCGCACCACGGCGCGCGCGACGGCGCGGCGGGCGGTCGCCTCCTTGGCCCCGACGTCGACCATCCGGGCCGTGCCCTCGTCGTCGAGGTGCGTCAGCTCCTCCATCAGGCGGTCGCGCTGCGGGCGGCCTCGATGAGGTCGCGCACCGCCTCGACGTCGCCCTCGCGCAGCAGCGTGATCGGGTCGGGCTCGCCGTTGACGATGCCCTCGAAGAACGCCTTGCGGTCCTGGTAGGTCGGCAGGGTGCCCTTCGCCCAGCCCCGCACGTCGTTGAGCATCACCGCCAGCTGCGCGTACTCGTCGCCGAAGAGCTCGGACACCTCGGCCTTCATCCGCTTGGCCAGGGCGGGGGAGGCGCCGGCGGTGGAGATGGCGATCGCCAGCGGGCCGGTGCGGACGATCGCCGGGAGGATGAAGTTGCACAGCGGCGGCACGTCGACGACGTTGACGAGCATCGCGCGGCGCTCGGCGTCGTCGTAGATGGCGATGTTGACGTCGGTGTCGTTCGTGCAGGCGATGACGATGAACACGCCCTCGAGGTCCTGCGGCCCGGCATAGGCGCGGCGCACCCAGCGGATCGAGCCCTCCGCGGCAAGGTCGGCCAGCTCGGGGATCGCGTCGGGCGCGATGAGCGTGACCTCGCCGCCGCAGGCGAGCAGCCCTTCGACCTTCTCCAGCCCGATGTCGCCGCCGCCGACGACCACGCAACGGCGGCCCGCGAGCTTCAGGCAGGCGATGTAGAACGGCGTCTGGAGCATGTCGCGCACGCAGGTCTGGTCGCAGATCCCGCGGCGGAACTGGCAGACGCACTCCTTCCCGGCATATGCGGCGGCTGGCATCCCTTCACAGGGTAGACCCGACGCTGCACCTCAGCGCGCGGGCGATGGCCTCGACCGACCGATCGACGTCCACGTAGGTCGTCTGCCAGTTCGAGACCGAGATGCGCATGCAGCGCCGGCCGCCCCAGGTCGTGGCGCTCATCCACGCCGTCCCGTCGCGCTGGACCTCGGCCACCATCGCGTCGGTCGCCTCGTCGTCGTCGGCGTGGACGAGGACCTGGTTGAGGCCCTGGGCGGCGACCTCGATGCCCTCGTGCTCGGCCAGCCGCGCGGCGAAGCGCTCCGCGCACGCGCAGAGGCGATCGACGAGCTCGGCGACGCCCGAGCGCCCCAGCGAGCGCAGCGCCGCGTAGACCGGCACGGCCCGCGCGCGGCGCGAGAACTCCGGCGTCCAGTCGAGCGGGTCGCGGACCGGGCCGCCCTGCTCCAGGTACGACGCGGTCACCGACATCGCGCGCATGTGCGCCTCGCGGTCGGCCACGAAGGCAAGGCCGCAGTCGTAGGGCACGTTGAGCCACTTGTGGGCGTCGGTGGCCCACGAGTCGGCGTCGGCGCAGCCGCGCAGCAGCTCGCGGTGGCTCGGGCTGGCGGCCGCCCACATGCCGAAGGCGCCGTCGACATGGACCCAGGCGCCCGCGCGGTGCGACAGGCGGCAGATCGCGTCCAGCGGGTCGACCGCGCCGGTGTTGACGTTGCCGGCCTGCGCGCAGACGATCGTCGGGCCCCGATGGCGCAGGAGCTCCTCGGCCAGCGCGGCGGGGCGCATCGCGCCGCGCTCGTCGACGGCGACCGGCCGCAGCGCGCTGGAGCCGAGCCCGAGCAGGCGCAGCGCCCGGTCGACGGTCACGTGGCGCTCCTCGCCGACCAGCACGCGGATCGCCGGGGCGCCGATGAGGCCGTCGCGCCCGACGTCCCAGCCCTCGTCGGCGAGCACGCGCTGGCGCGCCGCGGCCAGCGCGGTCACGTGCGCCATCTGGCACCCGGTGACGAACGCGAACGATGCCGTTCGCGGCAGCCCCAGGAGGTCGAGCAGCCACGCACCCGTGAGCTCCTCGATCGCCGCCAGCGACGGCGTGATCGCCGCCAGGCCCGCGTTCTGGTCCCAGGTCGAGGTCATCCAGTCGGCGGCCAGCGCGGCGGGCAGCGCGCCGCCGATGACGAAGCCGAAGTAGCGCGGCGAGCCGAGTGCGGCGATCCCTGGCTCGGCCTGCTCGACGAGCTCGTCGAGCACGAGCCCGGCGTCGATCGGGTGCTCGGGCAGCGACCAGTCGAACGCGTCGCCGATCGCCGACGGGTCGAGCTCCGCCCGCACCGGCCGGTCGTTCAAGGACTCCATATACGACGCGGCATGGCCGGCCGCCGCGGTGAGCAGGTCGCGCATGACGGAAGACTGTGCCACGTGCGCGCCCCCGCGCGTGCGATCGGTCACGGATCAGCGCGGGTACATGCCGCCGTCGATGGAGACGACCTGGTTGGTCATGTAGCCGTTGCGCAGCACGGCGATCGCGAGGTCGGCGACCTCCTCGGGCCGCCCGACGCGGCCGACGGGGATCTGATGCGCCAGCTCGGCGGGGTCGCCCGGGAACATCCGTGTGTCGTCGACGAGCGCGGGTGCAAGCGCGTTGACCGTGATCCCGTGCCGCGCCATGCGCTTGGCCAGGTAGTGCGTCAGGCCGTGAAGGCCCGCCTTCGAGGCAGCGTAGTGCGGGCCGATGATGCCGCCCGTCAGCCCCGCCACCGACGACATGAACAGGACGCGTCCGAAACCGCGCTCGACCATGTCGGGCAGCGTGCGGCGGGCCAGCAGGTAGGGGGCGCGCAGGTTGATCGCGAGCACCTCGTCGAAGAGGGCGGCGTCGACCTCGTCGAGCTGGGCGACCTCGCCGACGCCGTGGTTGGCCACCAGCACCTCGACCGGGCCGAGCTCCGCCTGGACGTCGTCGACGAGCTGCTCGGGCGCATCGACGGCCTCGAGGTCGGCCTGGAACACCGCCGCGCCCGGGAGGGTCGCGGCGAGCTCGCGCACCGGCTCGTCGTGGCTGGCGTAGTGCATCGCGACGGTCGCGCCCTCGCGACCGAGGCGCTCGGCGATCCGGGCGCCGATGCCGCCGCTTGCGCCCGTCACGAGCGCAACCCGTCCCTCGAACTTGGTCATGACTGGCGAGGATGCCATGCGGACCTCGCGTAGCCTGAGCCGAACTCGCCCCCATGGACCGCGTCGACCACTTCGGACGCGACCTCTTCGTCGCACTCGACCGCGCCGACGCGCGGCCGCTGCGCTCGCAGCTGGAGGAGCAACTGCGCGAGGGCGTGCGGTCGGGACGTCTGCACTCCGGCACCGCGCTGCCCTCCACGCGCTCGCTGGCCGCCGAGCTCGGCGTGGCGCGCGGCGTGGTCGTCGAGGCCTACGAGCAGCTGGTCGCCGAGGGCTTCCTCGTCGCTCGCCGCGGGTCGGCGACGCGGGTCGCGCGTGTGGCGCCGCCGACGCCGCGCGCCGCGACTGCGGCGTCGCGGATCCCGCCGGCGCGATTCGACCTGCGCGCGGAGTCCGCCGACCGGGCGGCGTTCCCGCGCCGCGCGTGGCTGGCCGCTGCGCGTCGCGCGATGGCTGCGGCGCCCGATGCCGACCTCGGCTACGGCACGTGGGCCGGCGCCCCCAGGCTGCGCGCCGCGCTGGTCGCGTACGTCGGCCGCTCGCGCGGCGTCGTCGCCGAGCCCGATCAGGTCGTCGTCACGGCGGGGATCACCCAGGCGGTCGCGCTCCTGGCGACCGTGCTGCGCCGGCGCGGCGCCCGGGCGCTGATCGTCGAGGATCCGGGCTTCGATCACCACCGCGTCCTGCTCGAGCGCTCGGGGATCGCCGTCGCGCCGGTCGCCGTCGACGGCCGGGGCCTGCGCACCGACGCGCTGCCGGCGGCCGCGGCTGCGCTGGTGACGCCCGCGCACCAGATGCCGACCGGCGCGGTGCTCGCGCCCGAGCGCCGCGCGGCGCTGCTGGACTGGGCGGCGGCCGGCGACGCGCTGATCCTCGAGGACGACTACGACGGCGAGTACCGCTACGACCGCGAGCCGGTCGGTGCGCTGCAGGGGCTCGGGCCGGCCCGCGTGGTCTACATGGGCTCGACGAGCAAGACGCTCGCTCCGGCGCTGCGGCTGGGGTGGATGGTCCTGCCCGGCGACCTTGCGCAGGCGCTGGCCGAGGAGCGCGGCTGGGCCGACGGCGGCTCGCCCGTGCTCGACCAGCTCGCGCTGGCGCAGTTCATCGAGCGCGGCGAGCTCGATCGCCACCTGCGCCGGATGCGCCTGCACTACCGCCGGCGGCGCGATGCCCTCATCGCTGCGCTCGCGCGCGAGCTGCCAGAGCTCGCCGTCACCGGCGCCGCCGCGGGGCTGCACGTCACGCTCGTGCTGCCCGGCGGGGTCGATGCCGAGGCGGTCGCCGAGCGCGCGCTGGCGCGCGGCGTGGCTCTCCTCGGCTGCGCGCCCGGGTTGCTCTTCGTGGGGTACGCGAACATCGCCGACGCCGCGATCGAGCCGGCCGTCGCGGCCCTCGCCGAGGCGCTGCGAGCGGCTCACTAACGTCCAGGAGGTGTTCCTCAACATCCTCGTTGCCGTCGACGGCTCCGACCACGCCGCGCAGGCCCTGCGCACCGCGGCCCAGCTCGCCAGCGAGGAGCACGCGCGGATGACGCTGATCACCGCCGTGCCGCCGACCCCGGCGCTGGCGCAGGTGACCGCCTCGGGTGCCGCGCTCGCCGAGGTCGCCCACCTCATGGGCGATGCGGGGCGCCAGATCCGCGGCCAGGTCGACGAGCTCCCCGACGACATCTCGATCACGACGGTCGTCGTCTCCGGCCACCCGGCGCCGAAGATCCTCGCGCAGCTGCGCGAGGGCAACCACGACCTCCTGGTCATGGGCACCCGCGGCCTGGGCCGGGTCGGCAGCGCGCTGCTGGGCTCGGTATCGCAGGCCGTTCTGCACGAGGCCGAGGTGCCGGTGCTGGTGGTGCGCGGGCCTAGGGCCGCCGCCAGCTCGCAAGCCAGCGACCGGTGACGCGCAGCAGGGCCAGGCCGTCGCGGCGCCAGGCGCGCGAGCGGTCGGCGTCGCGAGCGCTGCGCAGGCCGGCGACCGCGCGGGCGGCCTTGACCAGCGCGGCGTCGTAGGGGAACCACCACACCGGCCGGCCGACCGGCGGGTCCCAGGTGACCACGCGCGGCTCGGCGCACGTGCGCAGGGCGATCGCGCCGCGGGCTCGGCCGATGCCCGCGCCGCCGACACCGCCCCACGGGACCTGCGGCGCCGATCGCGCGACCAGGTGGTCGTTCATCCACACCATCCCGACGCGCAGCTCCCGCGCGATGCGCGCGCCCTTGTAGCGATCCGCGGTCCACACCGAGGCGCCCAGCCCCTCCACCACGGCGTTGGCGCGCGCGATCGCCTCGTCCTCGGAGGCGACGCGCTCGACCACGAGCACCGGGCCGGGCGCCTCCTCGCGCGCCAGCCGCATCGAGGAGGTCACGCCGGTGACCACCACCGGCGCGCAGTACGCGCCGGCGCGCGGCCCGCCGCACAGCAGCGTCGCGCCACCGGCCACGGCGTCCTCGACCAGCGCACGCACCCGATCGGCCCGGTCGCGTGAGACCAGCGGCCCCACCGAGGTCGCCGGATCGCGCGGATCGCCGACCCTGAGCGCCGAGGCAGCGGCGACGACCCCGGCCAGGAAGCGGTCGTGCACCGCGCCCACGCACAGCGCGCGAGCGACCGAGCCCCCGCACTGCCCGGCGTTGGCGAACGCCGCCCACGCCGCGCCGCGCACCGCGCGCGGGACGTTGGCGTCGGCGAGCACGAGCATCGCGTCGCGTCCGTCGAGCTCGAGGACCGATCGCTTGAGGCCGCGCGCGCAGGCCGAGCCGACCTCGCGTCCCGCCCGCCGCGAGCCGGTGAAGCGGATCTGGTCCACGGGGCCGGCGACGAGCGCCGCGCCCGCGTCGGTGTGGCCGTGCACCACGCGCAGCAGCCCCTCCGGCAGGCCCGCTCGGGCGAAGACCCGCGCGATGCGCTCGGCGCACAGCGGGACGTGCGGCGAGGGCTTGAGCACGACCCCGTTGCCGGCCATCAGCGCGACCGCCACGTCGCCGAGCGGCGTCGCGAACGGCTCGGTCGCCGGGCCGAGGACGCCGACGACGCCCAGCGGCTCATAGGTCCAGCGCCCGCGCTTGACCGGGTGCTGGGTACGGGCGAAGCGGATCCGCTCGCCGGCCAGGATGCCCGGGCCGTGTTCGGCCAGCCACTGCAGCGTCTCGACCGCGGCCAGCAGCTCCATCACCTCGGTCTCGGCGCGCGGCCGGCCCTGCTCGGCCACGATCACCCCGACGAGCTCGTCGAACTCGTCGATCACCGCCTGCGCGGCGCGCGCCATGTAGCGGGCGCGGTCGGCCAGCCTCAGCGTCGCCCACAGCGGCTGGACGCCGGCGGCCTGCTCCACCGCCGCGCCGACCGCCTCCGGCGCGGCGATGGCCACCGCCCCGATCCGCTCGCCGGTGGCAGGGTTGAACGACTCGAGCGGCACGGCGGCCTCCACGGGGAGGCGAGGCTACCGCCGCAGCGCGTAGGCGACGTTGATCGCCGCGATCGACAGCCACGCGGTGACCGCGACCAGGAAGCCGGTGACGTCGCCCAGCGCGCTCGCCGCGCCGGTCGCGCCGATGCCGCAGCCGAACGAGCCCAGGGCGAGGACGACGGTCGACGCCGCAGGGCCGTTGCCGCGCTCGTGCTGAGGCGGGCGCAGCGCGCCGTGGGCGCGCAGCCGCGCTTCGATCCGCGCATCGGCGCGCGTGTCTATCGAGCGCTCGATGCGGTCCAGGAAGCTGTCGATGAGGTGCGGCTCGAGCTCGCTTCCGACCTCGGTTCGCGCGCGCAGCGTCGCCTGCAGCTCGTCGCGCTGGATCTGCGGATCGGCCATCCCGTGTTGATAACGCGCGCCTGCAGCAGCGCGCAATGGTGCCAGCCTCAGTCCCGCCCTCGGGCGCGCCGGATCTCGGCCAGGCGCTCGCGCAGCGCGGCCTCGGCGTCGTCGGGGGCGAAGAAGCGCGTGCCCACCACGCGGTCGGGCATGAGCTCCTGGCCGGAGAAGTGCCCGGGTCGGTCGTGGGGGTAGTCGTAGCCCTCGCCGCGGCCGAGCGCCTTCGCGCCGGGATAGGCGGCGCTCTGCAGGTAGGGCGGCGGCGGGTCGGCGCCGTGCTCGCGCACGTACCCCCTCGCCGCCCCGATCGCGCGCTTGACCGCGTCGGACTTGGGCGCCAGCGAAAGGTAGATCGCCGCCTGCGCCAGCGCGAAGGCGCCCTCCGGCAGCCCGACGTGCTCGACCGCCTGCGCCGCCGCGACCGCGACCTGCAGTGCCTGCGGGTCGGCGTTGCCGACATCCTCGGAGGCGAGGATGACCATCCGCCGGGCGATGAAGCGCGGGTCCTCGCCGCCCTCGAGCATGACGGCCAGGTAGTACAGCGAAGCGTCGGGATCGGAGCCGCGGGTGGCCTTGATCCAGGCCGAGATCGTGTCGTAGTGGCGGTCGCCGGTCTTGTCGTAGGTCAGCGCCCGGCGCTGGAGCGCGTCCTCGGCCGCCTCGAGCGTGACCCGCCCGTGCGTCTGCACGGCCAGCTCCAGCGCGGACAGCGCCGTGCGCGCGTCGCCGCCCGCGCGCGCCGAGAGGAACTCGATCGCGTCGTCGTCGGCCTGTGCGTCGAGCGTCTCCAGGGCGCGCCGCACGACGACCTCGATGTCGGAGGCCAGCAGCGGCCGCAGCTCGTAGACCTGGCATCGCGAGAGCAGTGCGGAGTTGACCTCGAAGTACGGGTTCTCGGTCGTCGCGCCGATCAGGGTGACGACGCCCTCCTCGACCGCGGGCAGCAGCGCGTCCTGCTGGGCCTTGTTGAAGCGGTGGATCTCGTCGAGGAAGAAGACGGTGTCCTCACCGGTCGTCTGGCGGCGGTGCTTGGCGCGGTCGATGACCTGGCGGACCTCGGCGCGGCCCGCCTCCACCGCGGAGAGCTCCTCGAGCGCGGCGCCGGCGGCCTCGGCGACGATCCGGGCGAGCGTCGTCTTGCCCGAGCCCGGAGGCCCGTAGAGGATCATCGAGTGCGGCCGGCCCTGCTCGATCGCGCTGCGCAGCGCCGAGCCCTCGGCCAGCAGGTGCTCCTGGCCGACGACGTCCTGCAGCGTGCGCGGCCGCAGCCGGGCGGCCAGGGGCCGGCGCGCCCCCGCGGCGGCAGGGCGCGACGGCTGGGCGTCGCCCGCGTCGAACAGCTGGTCCATCCCCATATCCTCCCAGGGACATGCCCGACGACCTCGAGCGCGAGACGACCGAGCTGCTCCAGCGGCTCGTCCGGCTCAACACGGTCAACCCACCCGGCGGCGAGCGGCCCGCGCAGGAGCTGCTCGCCGGCCTGCTGGGCGAGGCCGGCTTCGAGGTCCAGCTGCTCGGCCGCACCGAGGAGCGGCCCAATCTCGCCGCCCGCCTGCGCGGCGAGGGCGACGGGCCGACGCTCTGCCTGCTCTCGCACGTCGACACCGTGCTCGCCGACCCGGCCGAGTGGCAGCGCGACCCGTGGTCGGGCGACGTCGTCGACGGGGAGCTCTGGGGCCGTGGCGCGCAGGACATGAAGTCGCAGACCGCGGCCGAGGTGGTGGCCGCGCTCGCGCTCGCCCGCGACGGCTGGCGCCCGGCCCATGGAGACCTGCTGGTCGTTTCGGCCGCCGACGAGGAGACCGGCGGTGGCGAGGGCGCGGAGTGGCTCACCGAGCACCACGCCGACGCGGTGCGCTGCGACCTGCTGCTCAACGAGGGCGCCGGCAGCGTCTTCCCCTTCGGCGACGAGCGCGTCTACGGCGTCTGCGTGGCCGAGAAGGGCGTGTTCCGCTTCACCCTGACCACGGACGGCGTCGCCGCCCACGCGGGGACCCCGAACGTCGGCGACAACGCGCTGCTGAAGATGGTGCCGCTGCTGCAGGCCATCGGCGAGCGCCGCCCGGGCTTCGACGTCACCGATCCGCCGCGCGCGCTGCTCGACGGCCTCGGCATCCCGCTCGACGGCGATCCCGCCGGTGCCCTCGAGGCGCTGCGCGAGCGCGATCCGCTGCTGGCGTCGACGGTCGAGCCGATGCTCGGGGTCACCCTGGCGCCCACCATCATCAGCGCCTCGGAGAAGATCAACGTCATCCCGTCGCACGCCCGCCTGCAGATCGACTGCCGCACGCCCCCGGGGATGGGCGAGGAGCAGGTGCGCAGGCGCGTACACGAGCTGCTCGGCGGCGAGGGCTACGCGCTGGAGTTCACCGAGAAGGTCGTCGGCAACGCCTCGCCGGTCGACTCGCCGCTCATGGACGCGCTGCGCGGCTGGATCGCCCACGAGGACCCCGAGGCGCGCGTCGTGCCGACGATGCTGCCCGCCTTCACCGACTCGCGCACCTTCCGCGATGCCTTCCCGGAATGCGTCGCCTACGGCTTCTTCCCCCAGCGCGAGATGACCTTCTACGAGAGCTGGCCACTCGTGCACTCGCGCGATGAACGGATCGCGGTCGCCGATCTGGGGTTCGCCGCGCGGTGCTACCGCGACGTCACGAAGGAGCTGCTCGGTGGCTGAGACGAAGGACAAGCTGCGACTCGGCGGCATGGCGCTGCGCAACGGGCTGCTCGTGCACGGGCCCGGGCACTGGTCGGCCGCGATCCGCAAGTCCGACGGGACGATCGCCGTCGCCTCGGGGCACAAGCCCCGGATCGGCGGGCCGATCGGCCACGTGCCGGGCATGCGCGGCGTGATCCGCCTCGGCGAGGCGATGGCGGTCATCCCGCTCGTGCGCCGGGCGCTGCCGGAGGCCAAGCTCCCGTTCGAGGACCTCACCGTCCTCGGCGTCGCCGCGGCGACCGCGACTGCCGGCGTCGTCGTGCGCCGCCGCGTGCGCGGCATGGGCGGGGAGACCGCGCTGGCCGTGCTGTCGCTGGCGCCGTCGCTCGTCGCGCTGCGCGGCGGTGAGCTCGCCGCCTACCACGGCGTCGAGCACAAGGCGATCGGCGCCTACGAGCAGGACGCTGCCGACGCGCGCGAAGCGACCAAGGAGCACGACCGCTGCGGCTCGCACCTCATGGCGCCGCTGCTGGCGGCCAACCTCGCGGGCACGGCGCTCCTGCGGCGCGCGGTCGACAAGCCCTCGCCGCTGGCCGGCGCCGCGGTGCAGCTCGCCTCGCTGGGCGCGGCAGTAGAGGTCTTCGCGTGGTCCGAGCGCCACGGCGACACCGCGCTGGCCCGCGCGCTGCGCCGTCCCGGCTACGAGCTGCAGCGTGTGCTCGGCACCCGCGAGCCGACCGACGAGCAGCTCGAGGTCGGCCGCGCCGCGCTGGGCGAGATCCTGCGCGTGGAATCCCAGGGGTGACGAAGTGGCCCACGTGGGCCACTGAGGCGGGCCCCCGGGCGTTCTCCGGCTGAACCATCGGACAGGGCGGGTGGAGTATTCGGCTGCGCTGCCGATACTCGTCTGGTGACCCTCACGCTCTCCGCGCTGGACGGCGTTCGCAACTTCGCGAACGACTGGCAGGCCGCGTTCGCGATCGTCTTCATGATCGCGCTGATCTTCGTCCTGTGGCGCACGCTGAAGCTGATGCCGCAGACGAAGCCCGTCCAGCTCAGGCCCAAGGCCAACCTGGAGGTCGGCTGGAGCGACATCGCCGGCGTCGACGAGGCCAAGAACGAGCTGCGCGAGGTCGTCGACTTCCTGCGCGACCCGAAGGACTTCAAGCGCCTCGGCGCCAAGGTGCCGAAGGGCATCCTGCTGCACGGCCCGCCGGGCACCGGCAAGACGCTGCTGGCCAAGGCGGTCGCGAAGGAGTCCGGCGCGCAGTTCTTCTCGCAGTCGGCCTCCTCGTTCGTTGAGATGTTCGCCGGCCTCGGCGCGGCGCGCATCCGCCGCCTGTTCCGCGAGGCGCGCAAGGCCGCGCCCGCGATCATCTTCATCGACGAGCTCGACGCGGTCGGCGCGCACCGCGGCTCGGACAACAACTCCGAGCGCGAGCAGACGCTCAACCAGCTGCTCGTCGAGATGGACGGCTTCTCCTCGGCGGCCGACGGCCGCGTCGTCGTGATGGCCGCCTCCAACCTGCTCGAGAAGCTCGACCCGGCGCTGCTGCGCCCCGGCCGCTTCGACCGCCAGGTCTTCGTCTCGCCGCCCGACGTCAGGGGTCGCGAACGGATCCTGCGCGTGCACACCGCCAACAAGCCGCTGCGCGAGGACGTCGACCTGCAGATGGTCGCCCAGCAGACCAGCGGGCTCACGGGCGCCGACCTGGCCAACATCTGCAACGAGGCCGCGATCTTCTGCGCGCGCCGCCGCGGCATCGCGATCGGGCGCGAGGACTTCGACGCCGCCCTGGAGCGGGTCATCGCGGGCGTGCTGTCCTCCACGACGCTCAACGACCACGAGCGCCGGGTCGTCGCCTTCCACGAGGCCGGCCACGCGCTCTGCCGCGAGATGCTCGACACCGTCGAGCGCGTCCACAAGATCTCGATCGTCCCGCGCGGCAACGCGCTGGGCTACGTCGTCAACCTGCCCGACGAGGACTCCTATCTGAAGACCCGCGAGGAGCTCATCGACCAGATGACGGTGCTGCTCGGCGGCCGCGTGGCCGAGCAGGTCGTCTTCGGCGCGGTCACCACCGGCGCGGCGAACGACCTGCAGCGCGTGGAGGAGATCACCCACGCGATGGTCCACCAGTTCGCGATGGGCTCCGGCGACGCGCCCCAGGCGGCCCTCAAGGACCAGGACGCTCTGTCCGACCTGACGCGGCGGATCCGCGACGAGGAGCAGCGCGAGCTGGCCTTCGAGGCACACCGCACGGCGTGGGAGCTCATCACCGGCCACCGGGAGCTGCTCGAGGAGATCGCCGTCGCGCTGCTTGCGAACGAGACCCTCGAACGCTCCCAGATCGACCGCATCATGGCCGGCGTCCCGCGCCTGGAGCGCCGCCGCCCCGTGCCGGACCTGCGCGTCGCGGCATCCGAGAAGCCGGGAAGTCCTCAGAGGTAACCTCCGGACCCGGATGTTCGCCCGGGTCGACCACATCGGAGTCGCCGTCGAGGACCTCGACGCGGCCATCGCGCTGCACGAGCGCGACTACGGCATGAAGCTCGTGCATCGCGAGGTGCTCGACGAGCAGGGCGTCGAGGCGGTGCTGCTCGACGTCGGCGAGAACCACGTCGAGCTGCTGCGCCCATTGGGCGACGACACGCCCGTCGGCCGCTTCCTGGCCAAGCGCGGCCCGGGGCTGCACCACGTCGCCTACCAGGTCGGCGACGTCGACTCGGCCCTCGCGCAGCTGCGCGAGCGCGGCCTTCGGCTCATCGACGAGGCACCGCGCACCGGCATCCGCGGCTCGCGCGTGGCCTTCCTGCATCCCGCCGCCTCCGGCGGCGTCCTGACCGAGATCGTCCAGCCAGCGGAGGGACACTGACCAGCATGACCCAGCGCATCAGCATCGGATTCCAAGCCAGCGCCCCACTCGCCCTCCGTGTGAGCGACGCGGAGCTCGAGAAGCTCAACGGCGCGCTCGGCAAGGAGGGCTGGCACGAGCTCGCCGCCGAGGACGGCTCGGTGCGCCTCAACCTCGCCCACATCCTCTGGGTGCGCACCGAGAACGAGGAGCACCGCGTCGGGTTCGGGATCGCCTCGACGGGCTAGGCGCGCTACACGCGGTAGCGCTCGAGCGCCTCGCGCCGCGCGGCGGCGTGGTCGACGATCGGCGCCGGGTAGTCGGTGCCGATGACGCAGCCGACCTCGCGCTGCAGCTCGGCGGGCATCGTCCACGGCTCGCGCAGGTGCCCGTCGGGCACGCGGCGCAGCTCGGGGACGTAGCGGCGCACGTAGTCGCCGCCGGGGTCGTAGCGCTCCATATGGCGCGCCGGGTTGTAGATGCGCCGGAAGGCGGGCTGCGGGTCGACGCCGACCGAGGCGATCCACTGCCAGTTGCCGTTGTTGTTGGCCTCGTCGCCGTCGATGAGCAGCCGCATGAAGTGCCGCTCGCCCCAGCGCCAGTCGATCCCCAGGTCCTTGGTCAGGAACGACCCGACGACCAGGCGCGCGCGGTTGTGCATCCACCCCTCGCGGCGCAGCTGGCGCATCCCGGCGTCGACGAGCGGGAAGCCGGTGCGCCCATCGCACCACGCCTCGAAGCGGCGCTTGGCGTAGCTCCACCTGATCGCTCCGCGATAGCGCTCCTGGAACTCCGAGCGCGCGTTGGCCGGGAAGTGATGCAGGACGTGGTGGTAGAAGTCGCGCCAGCACAGCTGGCGGCGGAACGCATCGGGCCCGGCGCCGCCCGGCAGGCGGTCCTCGAGCTCGCGCGCCGAGAGGCAGCCGAAGTGCAGGTAGGAGGACAGCCGCGAGGTCCGGTCGGTCCCCAGGGCGTCGTGCTCCTCGACGTACGCGCGCACGCCGCCGGAGAGGAAGCGGGTCATCCGCTCGCGCGCGGCCCGCTCGCCGCCGGGCAGCGGGTCGGCGACCTCCTGGCGCAGCCCGAGTGACCGAAGCGAGGGGATCTGGCCCTTGCGCAGCCGCGTGGGCAGCGGCGGCAGCTTGCGGGGCGTGGGCGCCAGGTCGCGACGCCCGACGGCGAGCCAGGCGCGGTGGAACGGGGTGAAGACCGTGTACGGCTTGCCCGCCTTCGTGCGCAGCCCCGCGACGTCGTCGACCACGTTGAGCCCAGGGTGCACGTGCAGCTCGACGGGCCCGAGCGCCCGCCTCGTGCGCTCGTCGCGGCGACGCGCGTACGGGCCGACGTCGGCGGTCGCGTGCACCGCCGTCGCGCCCGCCTCGGCGGCGAGGGCCGGCAGCTCGCGCTCGGGCGCCCCGCGCCGGACGACCAGCCCGCTGCCGCGCTCGCGCAGCGCGTCGTCGAGGTCGCGCAGGCATTCGAGCAGGAACTGCGTCCTTGGCCCGGAGGCGTGGCGGCCGCCGAGCAGGCGGTCGTCGAGGCAGAACACCGGGACCACCCGATCGTCCTCGAGCGCGGCGCGCAGCGCGACGTGGTCGGCGACCCGCAGGTCGCGCCGGTACCAGAGCAGCGTGGTCATGCCCGTTGGCGAGCTATCCCCATATCGTGCGGGGCGTGAACGGCCCCCTCGCGCGTGCCGACCTGGGCTTGTACCGGCTCGTGCGGTCGGCTGCCCGGCCGCCGGCCAGCGACGCCGTCCGGCGCTTCTCGTCGCTGGGCGAGCACGCGGCGCTGTGGCTCGTGCTGGGCGCGGCGGGCGCGGTCCTCGACACCCCCGACCGACGCGTGCGCTGGCGGCGCGGGGCCATCGTCGTCGGCGCGACCTACCTGGCGAACACAGCCATCAAGCTGGTCTTCCGGCGACGGCGCCCGGAGGTCGACGGCCTGCCGGCGCTGATCTCGACGCCGACGCGGCTGAGCTTCCCGTCGGCCCACGCGTCGTCGTCGTTCGCCGCCGCACGCGCGTACGGCGGGCTCGTGCCCTCCGCGCCGCTCTATGCGACCGCCGCCGCGATGGCGCTCTCACGGGTCTACCTCGGCGTCCACTACCCCTCCGACGTCGCCGCCGGCGCATTGCTCGGCCTGGTGGCGGGAAGCGCTGCGCGATGAAGGTCGGGATCGTCGGGATGCCCAACGCGGGAAAGTCGTCGCTCTTCAACGCCCTCACCCGGGCGGGCGCCGAGGCGGCCAACTACCCGTTCACGACCATCGAGCCGAACGTCGCCGTGGTCCCCGTGGTCGACCGGCGCCTCGACGCCGTCGCGCAGACGGTCGGCTCCTCGAACGTGGTGTACGACACGATCGACTTCCACGACATCGCCGGGCTGGTGCGCGGCGCCCACGAGGGCGAGGGCCTGGGCAACCGCTTCCTGGCCAACATCCGCGAGGTCGACGCGATCGTCCACGTGGTGCGGACCCATCACGACGCGAACGTCGTGCACCCGGAAGGCTCGGTCGACCCGGCGCGCGACATCGACACCATCGAGACGGAGCTGATCTACGCCGACCTCGAGCAGGCCGAGCGCCGCCTGGAGCGCGTGACCAAGCAGGCGCGCGGCGGCGACAAGCAGGCGCAGGCCGAGGACCGCTGGCTGCAGGAGCTCATCGCCGCGCTCCAGGCGGGCCGGCCCGCGCGCACGGTGCCGGTGCCTGCCGACGCGCCCGACGCCCTGCGCAACCTCCAGCCGCTGACGGCCAAGCCGGTGCTGCTCGTGGCCAACGTCGACGAGGGCGACGACGTGGTGCCGCCCGAGATCGCCGAGCACGCGGCCGCGATCGGGGCGGTAGCAGTGGCGATCTCCTCGCGCCTCGAAGCCGAGCTGTCCGAGCTCGACCCCGCCGACGCGGCCGCGATGCGCGACGACCTCGGCATCGGAGATCTGTCCCACCTGCCCCTGCGGCGCGTCGTCGACGGCGCGTTCGATCTGCTTCGCCTCATCGCCTTCTTCACCGCGGGCGAGGACAAGCCGGCGCAGTCCTGGCACCTGCGCGACGGACTCGGCGCGTGGAGCGCCGCCGGCGAGATCCACTCCGACATCCAGCGGGGCTTCGTGCGCGCCGAGGTCGTCGGCTGGCAGGAGCTCGTCGACGCCGGCGGCTATGCCGGCGCGCGCGATCGCGGGGTGCTCCGCGTCGAGGGGCGCGACTACGTCATGCGCGATGGGGACGTCATCACCGTGAGGTTCACGCCGTGAGCCGCGCGGCGCTCGTCACCGGCGCCGGGCGCGGCATCGGGCGCGCGATCGCCCAGCGGCTCGTCGACGACGGCTTCGACGTGCTCGCCTGCGACCTCGAGCCAAGCGCCGATGGTCCGGGCGTCCCCTACGCCGCCGACCTCGCCACGCGCGAGGGCAACCGCGGCGCGGTCGACGCCGCGCTCGAGCGCTTCGGCCGCCTGGACGCGGTCGTGGCCAACGCCGGCATGCAGCACGTCGCGCCCGTCGCCGAGTTCGACGAGGACCGCTGGGACCAGCTCCTGGCCGTCCTGCTCACCAGCCCGTTCCTGCTGGCGAAGTACGCCTGGCCCGCGCTGCGCGAGAGCGGCGAGGCCCGCTTCGTCGCCATCGCCTCGGCGCACGCGCTCGCCGCGTCGCCGTTCAAGTCCGCTTATGTCTCGGCCAAGCACGGCGTGCTCGGGCTGGTCAGGACGCTGGCGCTCGAGGGCGCCGAGGATGGCATCTGCGCGGTCGCGGTCTGCCCCGGCTACGTGCGAACTCCGCTCGTCGAGCGCCAGATCGCCGACCAGGCCAAGGCGCACGGCCTGCCGGAGGACCGCGTGCTCGAGGAGATCATCCTCGCGCCGCACGCGGTCAAGCGGCTCATCGAGCCCGAGGAGGTCGCCGGTGCGGTCGCCCATCTCCTCGGGCCTGCGGGCCGGGCGATGACGGGGGTCGCGTACACGATGGATCTGGGCTGGACCGCTCGCTGATCTGCCCGCCGGCGACTCTGTCAGTTGACACTAACGTAAGCGTTTGCTGAAATAAGAGCGGTGCAGGCAAGTCTCGACGCCCTCGCCGAGCCTCGCCGCCGGGAGATCCTGGCCCTGATCCGCGATCGCGAGCTCGCCGCCGGCGAGATCGCCGGGAACTTCGAGGTCACGCGGTCGGCCATCTCCCAGCACGTCGGCGTGCTCAAGCAGGCCGGGCTGGTGACCGAGCGCCGGGAGGGGACCAGGCGCCTCTACCGCGCCCGCCCAGAGGGCCTGGCGGACCTGCGCGCCTTCCTTGACGAGTTCTGGAGCGAGCGCCTCGACGTCCTCGTGCGCGAGGCCGAGCGCGAAGAGAGGAGACGCAAGCGTGACCGCGCGAGCAACAACTGAGCCGATCGTCCACGAGCGCCAGATCGACGCGAGCCCGGAGACGGTGTTCGCGTTCTTCACCGACCCCGAGATGATGACCCGCTGGCTGGCGGACGAGGCGACGCTCGACCCGCGCCCCGGCGGCGTCTGCGCCCAGACCCACCTGGGGCGCAACGGCGTGCGCTACTACATGCGCGGCGAGTTCCTCGAGGTCGAGTTCCCGTCGCGCGTCGTCTTCACGTGGGGCTTCGAGAACGACGACCGCGAGGTCGGGCCGGGCGAGAGCACGATCGAGGTCACGCTGGAGCCCCGCGACGGCGGCACCTGGCTGACGCTCGTGCACCGCGATCTGCCCGAAGCCGAGCGCGGCGACCACGACGCCGGCTGGGCCACGATGCTCGACCGCCTCGTCGCAGCGTTGCCGTGAAGTTCCCGAACGAGTCGGCCGAGTATCGCGCGGCGCGCGACCGGCTGCTGGAGGCGGAGGTCGAGCTGCGCCGCCACACCGAGGCCGTGGCTGCGCTGCGGCGCGAGCTGCCGCTCGGCGGTGCGCCGGCCGCGGACTACGTCTTCGACGGCGCGGACGGGGAGGTCCGGCTCTCCGAGCTCTTCGGCGACCACGACACCCTCGTCGTCTACAGCTTCATGTTCCCGCGCAGGCCCGACGACGACACGCCGTGCTGGTCGTGCTCGTCGATCCTCGACTCCCTCGACGGGGCGGCCCGCCACCTGGCGCGGCGGCTCTCGCTGGCGGTGTCGGCGAAGGCCGCGTTGCCGCGCGTGCTCGAGTACGGCGAGCACCGTGGCTGGCGCCACCTGCGCCTGCTGTCATCGGCGAGCAACGACTACAACCGCGACTATCACGGCGAGGCCGAGGACGGGCAGCAGCTGCCCATGTTCAACGTCTTCGCGCGCCGCGATGGCGATATCCGCCACTTCTGGGCCAGCGAGAGCTTCTTCCGGTCGTGGGGCCCGCCGGGAACGGGCCCGCGCCACGTCGACTTCATGTGGCCGATCTGGGGCGTGCTCGATACCACCCCAGTGGGGCGGGGGAAGGACTGGGAGCCCTCGCGCGAGTACGACTAGGGCTCTTGGACGTACTCGCGCGCGGCGAAGCGGTCGACCCGGCGGTGGAAGCGGTCGCCGAGCTTGCCGCCGGCGATGGCGGCGATGAGGGTGACCGCGCAGGCGGCGGCGAGGGTGATCGCGCCGCCGGTGGTGAGCGTCTGGTCGCCCACCGCGACGTTGGGCAGGTTGAGCCGCGCGAACACGTCGTAGTCGCTGCCGCCGATCAGGGCGGCGATCGCGAGGATCGCGCCGACGGCGACGGTCCACACCCACACGGCGAGGCCCTGGCGCACGCCGTCGAAGCGGGCCATGCGCCCGGCGACGTAGCCGCCGCAGTACCACGACACCGCGAGGACCGCCAGCACGAGGATCGCCCCGCCGAGGCCGATGGTCTGGGCGTCGCCCTTCGTCACGTCCTTGATGTCTGAGACCCCGATCGCCACCCCTGCGGCGGCGACGATGCCGAGCAGCAGGGCGGCGAGCCCGATCGCGCTGAGCAGCCCGAAGAACGCGCTGCCCCACGAGATGCCGCCGAAGCGGATGCGCTGGCGGTCGTGCATCGCCAGGAGCGTCTCGTCGGCGACGACGGGCGCCAGCGTGCGCCGCTCGCGGACCTCCCGGTCGAAGCGGTCGTCCGGCGCGAGCCGGTCGCGGGGCGGGGTGACCCGCGTCGCGGGCTCACCGGGCGGGGGAGCGACGGTCGTGGCGGGCGCGTCCTCGCGCTCGCGCACGGCGGTGGCGGTCGCATCCTCGCGGCGCGGAGCAACCGTCGTCGCGGGCGCGTCGCCGGGATCGCGGATCGTCGCGCCGGCGTGGTCTTCGCGGCGCGAGGCGACGGTCGTGGCCGGCGCGTCGGGCGCCTCCTCGCGGTCGCGCATCGCCGTCTGCGGCTCCTGCTCGGCTGCCGGCCGCTCCTGCTCGCGGCTGCGGTCTGACTTGCGGAAGCGATCGAACATGGGACTCCTCCCTCCTCAGGGGTCAGGAAAAGCCTTCCCGTTCAGCCCTCGCCCCACGCCTCCAAGCGGTCGGCGAGCCGGTTCATCCCCCGTTCGCGAGCGGCTTTCGCGGCCTTGACCTTGTCCAGGCGCGCGTCGGGCGGGCGCTCGATCTGCACCGGCTGCAGCGTCGCGATCGACCGGAACGCACGCAGCTCGTCGGCCTGGTCGCGCAACGAGCCGTAGACCCGCGGCGTGAGCCCGCGCGGCAGCTGCAGGAGCGCGTCGAGCGTCCCGTGCTCGCGCAGCAGGTCGCGCGCCGTCTTCTCGCCGATGCCCTTCGCGCCGGGCAGCCCGTCCGACGGGTCGCCGCGCAGCGCGATGAAGTCGGGCACCTGGTCGGGCCGCACGCCGTAGCGCTTGCGCACCTCGTCGGGCCCGATCGGCTCGGTCTCGCCCTTGCCCGCCGGCCACAGCACGGTGACCGAGTCGCCGACGCATTGGAACATGTCGCGATCGCCGGTGAAGAGCAGCGCGTCCCCGCCGGCGGTGCTCTCGACCCTGGCCAGCGCCCCGAGCAGGTCATCGGCCTCGAGCGTGTCGTGGCGCAGCACGATCCAGCCGAAGGCCTCGAAGAAGGCACGCGCATCGGCCCACTGCGGCACGAGCTCCTCGGGCATGTCGACGCGATCGGCGTGATAGGTCGGATAGAGCTCGACGCGGTAGTGGGCCGCCTCCTCGCCGAAGCAGAAGACCACCGCCCGCGGGTCGTAGCGCTCGACCGCCTGCAGCACGAGGTTCGACGTCCCGAGCAGCGCGTTGACCGAGTTCCCGTCGGGACCGGTGATCGTCTTCGGCAGCGCGTGGAAGGCGCGGTACAGCAGGGACGGGGCGTCGACGGCGAGCAGCGCAGAGGGCATCGAGGCGGCTGATCGTAGTCTGCCCGCCGTGCGGCGCGCGCTCTCCTCGCCCACCTTCCCGCTCTACGTGGGAGGGTTCCTCGGCCCGTTCGGCGGAGGGGTCGTCGCCGTGCTCATCCCGCAGCTGCGCGACGCCTTCGGCGCCACGACCGCGCAGGTCGCCGCCGCGTTGCCCGCCTACTTCATCCCCTTCGCGACGGTCCAGCTGGTGTCGGGGACGATCGGCGAGCGCATGGGCCGCAGGCGCGTCGTGCGCACGGGCTATCTCGCCTACGCGGCGACCTCGGTGCTCGCGGCGCTCGCCCCGTCCATCGGCGCGTTCATCGTCGCGCGCGCCGGCGCGGGCGCGGCCAACGCGTTCCTGACCCCGCTCGTCCTCGCCGGCCTGGCCGACATCACGCCGCGCGAGCGCCTCGGCCGCACCGTCGGCACCTTCGGTGCGGTCCAGACGGCCGCGATCGCGCTCTCGCCGCTATGCGGCGGCCTGCTCGGCGCGATCGACTGGCGGCTGCCCTTCCTCCTCCCCGGCGCCGTCGGCGTGCTGCTCGCCCTGGTCCCGCCGCCCGACGCGCGGCGGCTGCCCGGCGCGCAGCCCGCGCGGCTGCGCGCGGTGCTCACCCGCCAGGTGGGAGTGCTGTCGGTCGCCGCCTTCCTGGCGTACGCGAGCGTCACGAGCCTCGGCTTCCTCGTCGCCCTGTACTGCGACGACGAGTTCGGGCTGGGACCGAGCGCGCGCGGCGCGGTGCTCGCGGGCTTCGGCTTCGCCGGCGTCCTCGTCGGCCGCCCGTCAGGGCGCCTGGTCGACCGCAGCGGAGCGGTGTCGGTCGCCGCCGGCGGCGCACTGGTCTGCGCCGTCCTCGTCGCGCTGCTGGGCGTGGCCGGTGGTGTCGGCACGCTCCTTGCCCTGTGGGTGGGCGCCGGCGCTGCGACGACCCTCGTCTGGGCCGGGCTGAACACCCTGATCGTCGAAGCGGTGCCGGCCAACCGCGCCGGCGCGACCTCCGTCGTGTCCGCCTTCAAGTTCGCCGGCAACGCCGCCGCACCGGTCATGTGGCTGCCCCTGTACGCGATCGACCCGCGGCTTGCCTTCCTCGCCGCCGGCTCGGGCAGCGCGGTCATGGCCGCGATCACCCTGCGCGCCCGCTGAGGAGGACGTAAGGTTCCCTGATGCTCACCATCAGCGGGATCGACGAGCTCAAGGCCAAGGTCGGCGAGGAGCTCGGCGTCAGCGAGTGGCACGAGGTCACCCAGGAGGCCATCGACGCCTTCGCCGACGTCACGGGCGACCACCAGTGGATCCACGTCGATCCCGAGCGTGCCGCGCAGACGCCCTGGGGCGGGACGATCGCCCACGGCCTCTACACGCTCAGCCTCGGGCCGGTCTTCACCTTCGCGATGTTCACCGTCGAGGGCTTCGCGTTCGGCCTCAACTACGGCTACGACAAGGTCCGCTTCCCCGCGCCCCTGCCGGTGGGCTCGCGCCTGCGGATGCGCGCGACCCTCTCGAGCGTCGACGACGTCCCGGGCGGCGTCCAGATGACGGTCACCCAGATCTTCGAGCGCGACGGCGAGGACAAGCCCGTCTGCGTCGCGGAGGCCGTCTCGCGCATGTACACCGGGTGAACGTCCCGGAGGTCACACCCCTGTTGTCACCTCGCGGACGTTGGCGTCAGTGGACGCGGACGTCGGGGCCGGTCGCGCTGCCGTAGGTCACGCGGTAGACACCCGGCGCGGGTACCGCCACCGAGTAGCGACCGCCGCGCAGTACCTTCGTGTCGACCGCCGTGACCCAGCGCCCGCCCACGCGGCGCTCGACGCGCACCCAGCGTCCTGGACGGGCGGGCGAGATCGTTCCCTCGATGCGGGGAGCCCTCAGTGAGGCCGCGCGGACGCCCGGCGAGACTCCGCCCGACGGATCGCTCGCAGGGACCGAGCTCGCAGGCTTGCGCGCCTTCTTCTTCGCCTTCGAGCTCACCGAGGTGAAGAAGGCCCACGTGTCGTACAGGCCGAAGGCCGAGCGCAGCTGCGGCCCGGTGACGTTGGTCGCGCCGCCAGTGCCGATCACCTGCGCGCGCACGACCCTCGGCGAGACCCCGCGCTGAAGGACCCTGATGCGCTGGAAGTGCCCGCGCACGTAGCGCTTGAGCTTGCGCTGCACCTGCGAGGCCGTGTAGCGGAACGGGCCCCAGCGGTGCCTGGGCGAGACGCTGTCGAACGGGTCGTCGACCGCCTTCAGCCACGGCTTGGGATCCGAGCCGACGAAGGAGTTCTCGACGTCCTCGGTCTCGCCGCCGGAGGTCGAGAAGAAGTAGGTGGTCACCGGCTGGCCGTTGAAGGTGACGACCTGTCCCGTCGTCGCCGCGACCGCGGCGTCGGTGTTCGGGGTCTCCGCCGCCACGCCGCGGTAGACCTGCGAGCGCGTGTCGGCGTACTGGTCGAAGACGCCGCCGCCGGCGTGCGACGTCATCGCGTAGGTCCGCGCGGCGACCGCCTGCGCCTTGAGCGCCTCGACCGGCCACGCCGACGGGCTCTCGCCGCTGACCACGCCGCGCACATAGTCCTCGAGGTCGAGCGCGTTGACCACGCTCATCGCCGACGAGCCCGAGGCGCTGATCAGCAGCGAGCCGCGGTACAGCCCGTTGCGCACCCCAGGGACCGCGGTGCCGTGGAGCAGGAGCGGCTCGCCGATCGCCGCGTCGACGCGCAGCGGACCGGGCGTCGTGCCCACCGAGGCGCCGGTCGCGTCGCGCAGCACGAGGCCGCCCGCGCCGCGGCGCACCGTGTAGGTCTTGGTCACGTCGAGCTTGATGTCGCCCGCCGCGATCGCGCCGCTGAACGAGACCGCCTTCTTGCCGCCCTGCAGCAGGACCTTGATCTCGGGGTTGGCGTCCAGCCGGCCGAGCGCGGTGCCCGTGTAGTAGTGCCCGAGGATGAAGCTGTAGTCCTTGAGCTTCAGCGAGTAGCCGTACGCCCCGTACTGGCTCATCCCGACGCCATGGCCGAAACCGGCCCCGGTGATCGTCAGCTTCGTCGCGGCGTGAGCCGCCGGCACGACCGCCAGGAAGGCGGCCGCCAAGGCCATGGCGAGCTTGCGCATGCGAGCACCAAAACCGCCGATTGAAGGCCGAGTTGCGGTGGTAGCTTGCATGCGATGGGTCAGGGTAACCGGCGAGCCAGCGACGTGTTCGTCGAGTGCCTCGAGGCCGAGGGGGTCAAGTACGTCTTCGGTATCCCGGGCGAGGAGACGCTGGACCTCAACCGTTCCCTGGCCAACTCCTCGGTGTCGTTCGTACCTGTTCGACACGAGCAGGGCGGTGCCTACATGGCCGACATGTACGGGCGCCTCACCGGCCGCGCGGGAGTCTGCCTGGGAACGCTCGGCCCGGGCGCGATGAACCTCGTCACCGCGATCGGCGACGCCTATCTGGACCGCGCGCCGCTCGTCGCGCTCACCGGCCAGGCCGACCTCGAGCGGATGCACAAGGAGTCCCATCAGTTCATCGACCTCGTCGAGCTGTTCCGCCCGATCACCAAGTGGAACGCGCGCGTGACGAGCCCGGACATCATCCCCGAGGTGGTCCGCAAGGCGTTCAAGGTGGCAGAGACCGAGAAGCCCGGCGCCACCCACCTCGAGCTGCCCGAGGACGTCATGGCCGCCGAGGCCGATGCCGCCCCGCTGACGCGCCGGCGCCCGGTCAAGCCCGAGCCGAGCGCTCGCGAGCTGCTGAAGGCCGCCGACCTCATCCGCAACGCGATCAACCCGGTCGCCCTCGCGGGCAACGGCGTCGTGCGCGCCCGCGCCGCCCCGGCCCTGCGCGAGTTCTGCCGCGCGACCGGCATCGCGGTCGCCGAGACCTTCATGGGCAAGGGCCTGGTCGACTACGCCGACCCCAAGGCGCTGGGCACCGTCGGCCTGCACTCGCGCGACTACGCGATGGCGGGCTTCGACGACGCCGACGTGGTTCTCGCGATCGGCTACGACCTCGTCGAGCACGCGCCGTCGCACTGGAACCCGCGGCGCGACAAGAAGATCGTCGTCATCGACTCCGAGTCTGCCGAGATCGACGCCTACTTCACGCCCGAGGTCGAGCTGATCGGCGACATCTACCACGTGCTCACGCGCCTGGCCGAGGAGTGCCGCGACGTCCCGCACTCCGGCGGATCGCAGCGCCTGCGCGACGTCGTGCTCGGCCGCTTCGAGCAGGCCAAGGACGACGACGCCTTCCCGATGCAGCCGCCGCGCGTGCTGTGGGAGATCCGCCAGGCGCTGGGCCGCGACGACATCCTCATCTCCGACGTGGGCCTGCACAAGCTGTGGATCGGCCGCATGTTCCCCGCGCATGAGCCGAACACCGTCCTGATCGCAAACGGTCTTGCAGGGATGGGCTTCGCAGTGCCCTGCTCGATCGCGGCCAAGCTCGTGCATCCCGACCGCAAGGTGGTGACGGTCAACGGCGACGGCGGCTTCCTCATGAACTGCCAGGAGCTCGAGACCGCGATGCGCCTGAAGACACCGGTGGTCAACGTGGTCTGGGAGAACTGCCAGTACGGCTCCATCGTCTGGAAGCAGGACACGAAGTTCGGCGACCACTTCGGGGTCGACTTCACCAACCCCGACTTCGTGCGCCTCGCGGAGTCCTTCGGCATGCCCGCGTGGCGCTGCGCGGCGGTCGGCGACTTCGCCCGCCACCTGCGGGACGCCCTGGCGCTCGACGTGCCCTCGCTCATCGTCGTCCCGATCGACTACTCCATCGATGTGGCGATCTCCGAGCTCGGGGCCGAGACGATCTCCACGTGACACCCGAGGACCTCGCCCACCTGCGCCGCGCCAGGGACCTCATGGACCGCGAGTACAGGCGCCCGCTCGACGTGCCGGCGATGGCGGGCGCCGCCCACGCCTCGCCCTCGCACTTCGCGCGCCAGTTCCGCGAGGCCTACGGCGAGACTCCGTACGCGTACCTGATGACGCGCCGCATCGAGCGGGCCAAGGCGCTGCTGCGCGCCGGTGAGCTGTCGGTCACCGAGGTCAGCCTCGCCGTCGGGTGCCAGAGCCTGGGCACGTTCAGCACGCGCTTCCGCGAGCTCGTGGGCGTCACGCCCGGCGAGTACCGCGCGCGCGTACGCGACGTGCGGGGCGTCCCGCCGTGCGCCGCGCGCCTGCTCACGCGACCGAGCAGGAATCGAGAAGCCGGGAGGGTGGCCGCGAGCTAGCGTCGCGGCCATGGAACTCACCCTGTCGCACTGCTTCGTCTACGTGCTCGACCAGGACGAGGCGCTGGACTTCTACACCCGCGTGCTGGGCTTCGAGAAGCGCGTCGACGCGCAGATGGACACCATGCGCTGGCTCACCGTCGGCCTGCCCGGCCAACCCGAGCTCGAGGTCAACCTCATGCACGTCGGCCCGCCGCTGCCGCCCGAGGACATCGAGCCGGTCCGCCGGCTCGTGGCAAAGGGATCGATGGGCGCGATCATCTTCCGCACCCCCGACTGCCGGGCCGCGTTCGAGCGCGTCGTCGCCTCCGGCGCCGAGATCATGCAGGAGCCGATGCAGCAGAGCTACGGCGTGCTCGACTGCGCCTTCCGCGATCCCTCGGGCAACCACATCAGGGTCGGGCAGGATCTGCCGCCCGGGTAGGCTCGGGCCATGAGCACGGCTACGGCAGAGCACGAGGTCGTCGGCGCGGTCAGGCCCCAGCTGTACATCGGCGGGGAGTGGCGCGACGGCGGCGAGGGAGCGACGATCCCGGTCGAGGACCCGGCCACCGGCGAGACGCTCGTCGAGGTCGCCGACGCCACGGTCCAAGACGCCAAGGCGGCGCTCGCCGCCGCGCACGAGACGTTCCAGACCTGGCGCGACCATCCGCCGCGCGAGCGCGGCGACATCCTGCGCCGCGCCTACGACGTGCTCACCGAGCGCAGCGACGACCTCGCGCTGCTCATGACGCTCGAGATGGGCAAGCCGGTCGCCGAGTCGAAGGCCGAGATCGCCTACGCGGCCAACTTCTTGCGCTGGTACGCCGAGGAGGCCGTGCGCATCGATGGCCGCTACACGGTCAACGAGAGCGGCAAGGGGCGCGTGCTGACCCTGCAGCAGCCGGTCGGGCCGTGCGTGTTCATCACCCCGTGGAACTTCCCGATGGCGATGGGCACGCGCAAGATCGGGCCGGCGATCGCCGCGGGCTGCACGATGGTGGTCAAGCCGGCCAAGCAGACGCCGCTGTCCATGATCATGCTCGCCCAGATCCTCGAGGAGGTCGGGCTCCCCGGCGGCGTGCTCAACGTGATCACGGCGCAGCGCTCGGGCCCGACGATGGAGCCGCTCATCAAGGACCCGCGCACCCGCAAGCTGTCGTTCACCGGTTCGACCGAGGTCGGGCGCACGCTGATCGAGCAGTCGGCCGACCAGATCCTGCGCGTCTCGATGGAGCTCGGCGGCAACGCGCCCTTCCTGGTCTTCGACGATGCCGACGTCGACGCCGCGGTCGAGGGCGCAATGATCGCCAAGATGCGCAACGGCGGCGAGGCGTGCACGTCGGCCAACCGCTTCCACGTCGCCGGCGGCGTCGCGAGCGAGTTCGCCGAGAAGCTCGCGGCGCGCATGGGCGACCTCAAGGTAGGCCGCGGCACCGAGCCTGACGTCAAGGTCGGCCCGCTCATCGACGACAGCCAGCGCGGCAAGGTCGCCGAGCTCGTCGACGACGCCCGCGAGCGCGGCGCCACCGTCCTGGTCGGCGGCTCCCGGATCGACGGCGCCGGCTACTTCTACGAGCCGACCGTCCTCGCCGACGTCCCGGACGACGCCCGCCTGCTCGGCGAGGAGATCTTCGGCCCGGTGGCGCCGGTGCGCTCCTTCACGTCGGACGACGAGGCCATCGCGGCCGCCAACGACACCGAGTACGGCCTCGTCGCCTACGTCTACACCCAGGACATCAACCGCGCGTTCAAGGTCATCGAGGGCCTGGAGACCGGCATGATCGGCCTCAACCAGGGCATGGTCTCCAACGCCGGCGCCCCGTTCGGCGGCGTCAAGCAGTCGGGCTTCGGCCGCGAGGGCGGGCCCGAGGGCCTGAAGGAGTACCTCGAGACGAAGTACGTCGCGCTCAACGTGCCGTGAGGACGGCCACGGCGCCCCGGGCCGTCCTCACGTAGCGGGTGCCCACAGCGGTGAGCGCGTAGGAGTAGGTTCCGGCGCTGACGTAGCGGCCGCGGCTGTCCCGGCCGTTCCAGCGCACGCGCACCACCGTGCCGGCCTTGTGCCGGGGCACGCGGATCGTGCGCACGACCTTGTTGCGGTTGCCGCGCAGCGTGAGCACGAGCCGCGAGGTCTTCTTCAGCCGCACGGTCAGGACGAACGTGCGCTTGTGGCCGGGGCGGAAGCGCGCGGTGCTGACGCTCACGAACGGCTTGGCCTTGGGCTTGCTGACCTTCGCGGTCGCACCCTTGACCGGGCTGGTCTCGGTGACGACCGACTGGGTGCCCGTGCCGGTGCTCGTGTTGGCGTTCGAGATCCCGCCGTTGTTGTTCGTGGCGCCGTTGCCGGGGTTGCCGTTGCCGGGGTTGCCGTTGCCGGGGTTGCCGTTGCCGGGGTTGCCGTTGCCGGGGTTGCCGTTGCCCGGGTTCGTGCCCGGGTCGCCCGCGTTCTCGCAGGCGCCGCCGCCGCCGGTGCCCGAGGGCAGCGAGCCGGTGAACGTCGACGCGACGCGGGCGGCGGCCGGACCGGAGGCGTACTTGGCCTGGTAGTCGCCCGAGGCATTGGGGAGCTTCGCGTACGCGATCCCCTTGATCGTCTCGGTGTCGATCGCGACGGTGTCGCCATTGCGCTTGATCGAGGTCAGGCCCTGCGCGGGGATCATCGCCTGCAGGCCGGCCGCGCCGGGAGCCTGGTCGACGGTGAAGCTCAGCGTCCCGTCCGTGTCGAACCTGATGCTCTTGAACGACGACGCGTTGCGGGCGTCCAGCCAGCGCAGGAGCTGCGCCTCGGAGATCACCGGCACGCCGTGGGCGATCGCGTAGTCGATGAGCGCGTCGCGGCCCGGCTGGTGGCTGAACTCGTCGGTGTGGACCTGGACCGTGAACGCCCCGTAGTAGCCGGTGGCGCCGAGCGCGTTGTCGATCAGCGCCTGCGTCATCGCGGGGACGACCGTGTTGGCGTTGTCGGTGGAGCCGCGCGGGGTCGTCGCGTCGTCGGCCACGTAGGTCGCCGCCTGGTAGACGTCGATGAGCGATCCGTCGCAGTCGGCGAAGCGCATCGGCATGCCCGAGCCGGTGAACAGGCCCGGCCTGTTCAGCGTCCACTCGGCGGGGAAGTAGTAGTAGTCGGTGTTCAGGCGGATGCCGTGGCCCAGATCGGCCTTCGGCTGGGTCGCCCAGTCGCTCCACGCGATGCAGTGGGTGCGCGTCGTGGTCGGGCCCGGCACCGTCGGGTACTTCTGGTGGAAGCTCGCCAGCTCGCTGTCGAGCGTCGCGTTGAGCGTGGCCGGCGTGTAGTCCGAGCACGACGCGTCGGGCTGGATGAGCGGATGCAGCGAGAACTCGAAGCCGTACCTGCTCCAGTTCTCGGCCTCCTGCGCGCCGATCGGCGGGGTGTAGTTCGGATCCACCGGGGGCGGGCCGCTCGGGTAGAAGTACGAGGTACCGCGCGGGCAGGTCCAGGTGTCGAGCACGGCCTGGTCGGTCGGCAGCTGCTTGCAGTCGGCCGAGCCGCGCGAGTACAGGTCGTCGAACACGCTGCTCGTGCCGCCGCCGCCGTGGTCGTCGCCGGTCAGCGCGACGGCGGCCTTCTTGCCGTCGGGCAGGTACCAGAAGCGCGGCGTCGGGGTGACGCTGAACGACACGATCATGTTGCCCAGCAGCCGCTGCTGCTCGTCGGCCTGCGGGATCGCGACGCGGTTCAGGTCGACCCAGTCGGGCTCGGCATCGGTCGGGTCGCCGCCGAAGAAGAGGTCGTTCGAACGCGTGATCGGGTCGGGGTTGGGCAGGAAGGCGAACTCGTCGCGGTTCTCACCGGCCCAGCTGGGGTTGCCCTGACGGGTGTAGACCACCGAGCGCGCGAGGTCGTAGGTGAAGGCCGCGGCGTGGCCCGCGCCGACGGTGCGCAGCGACACGGCGGGGTTGCCGCCCGGCGACAGCGCGGCGACGCTGCGCGCGCCGCTGAGCGTGTAGAGGTCGGCCGCGCCGTGGAACTGCAGCGGTGAGGAGGTCAGCCCCTTGCCCGGCGCCTGCGCCGTGTCGATCTGGAGGTTCTCGTTGGACAGCGTGTCGCCGGCGTCGCTCAGGCCGAGCAGCGGCGCGAGCTTCTTGTCCGGGCGCATCGCGATGAGGTTGCCGCCCGCGTTGACCCAGTTGGTCAGCGCGGCCACCTGCGCGTCACTGAGCGCGACCTGCGCCAGGACGACGGTGTCGTGACCGTCGAGGCGCGCGGTGAGATCGCTGACGTCGGCGACGGCGAAGTCGTTGAAGCCCTCGTTGCGGAGGATCTCGCTGTCGTAGGAGCTGAAGGGATCCGTGCCGGAGGTCACGAGCAGGATCGGGCCACCGGCCGGCTGCTGGACGGCCGCAGAGGCGGCGCCGGCGGTGAGGGCGAGCAGGATGGCGGCGAGCACGGCAGCGACGGCTGCGCGCGGGCGTAGTGACGACATGCGGTCCTTGCGTGAGGTCGTTGGGCGAGTCCTTCCGATCGACCAACGGGCGAGTGGCGCCGATCCTCGCGCGGGCGGCTCGCCTACCTCCCCAAGCGGCCAGCGCCGCCCGTCGAGCGGCGCTCAGCGGTGCTTGACGCTGAACGGAACGCTGTAGGTGTCGCAGCGCTTCCCGGCGCGGATGGCGACCTGGCGGATCGACCCCGTCGCGCGGATGCGGCTCGTGAAACGGCCCTCGAGCGTCGTGTAGTAGGTGGTGCTCGCGCGGACCTCCTTCTTGCGCCCGGAGAACTTCCCGCCGCGCACGGTCCATGTCCCGATCGAGGTGACGACGGTCATCTGCGAGCTGTCGGCGCCCTGGCAGGTCTCGAGCAGCCGCGCGCGCAGCTGGGTGACCTTGCGTCCGCCGCCGTTGACCTTGAACGACAGCTCCGAGCCCGTCTGGACCTTGCCCTTCTGTGCCTGGAAGGTGCCGTCGAACGGCGTGGCGGCCAGCGCGGTGCTGGTGATCGCCAGCGCCGCGACGAGGGCGATCGCGAGGAGTCGTCGCATGCCCTGCTGATCGGCGTCGCGAGCGAAGTGCTTGAGCAGACGCCCGCGCCTCCGCCGAGCGCGAGCGTGCCGTACATTGACTGCGCCGCCGTGCCCTCTCCCATCGACCGCAGCAACCTTCGTGCCGTTGCAGGCGTTCCCCTGGTTGTGAGCAGCTGCCAGCCCCTCCTCGACGGCTGATGCGGCGCGCGCCATGGGGGATCCTGGCCGCCGGCATCGCGGCGGCGCTGGCCGTCCTCGCCGTCGTGGCGGGGGCGCCGGGCCTGCAGGGCGCCGCCGAGCGCGCGCTCCCGGCCTCGAGCGGGCCAGGCGGGACGCGCACGCTCGCCGACGGCTGGGTCGTGCGCGGCGATCGCGACGGGCACGGCATCGCGCTGGGGTGGGCCGCCGGCAACTTCACAGGACGGTCGGTGAGCCTGCCCTACTCGCCCAACGCCGACCACGTCCTCGGCGCCGCCGGCGAACGCTCGTTCCACGGCTCGGTGGCGTGGTACCGCACCACGGTGACCGTCGCGCGGGCGGGCGACTACGCCATCCGCTTCGAGTCGGTCAACCACCGTGCGACCGTGTGGGTCGACGGCCGCCGCGTGGCGCGGCACATGGGGACCTACCTGCCCTTCGAGGCGCAAATGCGCCTGACCGCGGGCGCGCACGTGCTCGTGGTGCGCGCCGACTGGCGCGACCCGACGGCGATGAAGGCCGACGCCTGGCATCGCACGTGGTTCAACTTCGGCGGGATCAACCGCGCGGTGACGATCCGCCGGCTCGGGCCCAGCGAGCTCGACGCGCCCTCGATCGTGACCCGCCTGGACGGGACGGCCGCCGTCGTCGACGTGACCGTGCGCGTGACCAACCGCGCCGGGCTGCGCGCGATCCACGTCAGCGGCACCGTGGCCGGCGCCGCGCTGCGCTTCCCGGCGGTCACGCTCGCGCGCGGCGCACACGCGACGGTGCGCGCGCGTGCGCGGATCGCCTACCCCGACCTGTGGCAGCCGGGCAACCCGTCCCTGCAGGCGCTGCGCCTGGAGGTGCCCGGCGAGACCATGTTCTCCGGACGCGTCGGCCTGCGCGAGCTGCGCTGGTCGGGCGGGCGGCTGCTGCTCAACGGCGAGCCGCTGAAGCTGCGCGGCGCCTCGCTGCAGGAGGACGCGCAGGGCCGGGGCGACGCTCTCACCGCGGCCGACATGGACGCGATCGTCGCGCGCCTGAAGGCGATCGGCGCCAACGCGACCCGCAGCCAGCACCCGCTGAACCCCGAGCTCCTCGACCGCCTCGACGCGGCGGGCATCCTCGTCTGGCAGGGCGTCGGACCGGTCGACGCGCCGGGCGCGTGGACCTCGCGCACGCCGGCGCAGCGCCGCCGCGCCGTGCGCCGCGTGCGGCTCAACGTGCTGCAGGCGCGGCTGCACCCGAGCATCGTCGCCTGGAACCTCGCCAACGAGGTGGCCGGCAACGGGCACGTGGGCGGCCAGCCGGAGTACGTCGACGCAGCCGCGCAGCTCGTGCACCGGCTCGATCCCGGCCGGCCGGCGGCGATCGACGTCTGGGGCACGCACATGCCGCCGGTGGCCGGGCCGATGTACCGCCACGTCGACGCGATCGGCGCGACCAACTACGAGGGCTGGTACCACGACACCATGGCGCCGGCGCCGACGATCCAGGCCGGAATCGGCTCGTGGCTGGCCGAGCTGCGCCGCGTGTTTCCGGGCAAGGTGCTCATCGTCAGCGAGTTCGGCGCCGAGGCCAACGACCTCAACCCGCCCGGCGCCCCGGGCTCCGAGGATCTCCAGGCCCGGCTGCTGACCCAGCACATCCGCACTTACGAGGCGACGCCGTGGCTCGACGGCGAGCTCGTCTGGAACCTGCAGGACTTCGCATTGGCGCCGTCGTTCGCCGGCGGCTCGATCCGCGACCAGGTCCCCACGATCCGGCTGGTGAAGGGGGTCAACCAGAAGGGCCTGTTC